>JAABUQ010010828.1_pt1 | contig 11847 bp, 10 predicted proteins | sample 5560001 | NCBI WGS metagenome assembly JAABUQ01 (sample SAMN10711888, study PRJNA513371) | rock metagenome | isolation source: Antarctica rocks | place: Antarctica: Victoria Land, Finger Mt nord | collected 2015-12-18
AGCGTAGCCGGCGCGACACTCAACACGCTGGTCCAGATCGATCCGATCTGTGTCAGTTTCAACCCGGCCGAATCGAGCCTGGAGGCAATCAACCGCGTGCAGGCCCAGGCGCCCATTGAGACCGCAGTCGCCGTAGGTAGCGGCACTTCGAGCCATACCGGACCGGTCACGTTCATCGACAACGTGGTCGATCGGACAACCGGCACCATCCTGATGCGGGCCACGATCGCCAACGCCGACCGCGGCCTGTTGCCGGGGCAGTTCGTGACGGCGCGACTGCATCTCGGCGATCAAGAGGGTGCGTTGGTGGTGCCGCAGAGCGCAATCGGGGCGAGCCAGATCGGACGCTTTCTCATGGTCGTGGGCGAGGACGACAAGGCCGAGCAGCGCGTGGTCAAGCTGGGCGACAACGACGGCGACATGGTTGTCGTGACCGATGGCATAAAAGCTGGAGACCGCGTGATCACCGGGCAACTACAGAAACTCAAGCCCGGCACACCGGTGGAACCGGAGTCGAGCCCGGCGACCGTGTCGCACTGACCGGTAACAGGCGGGCATCGCACCTGCTGGAATGGTGCAGGGATCAGGAACACGGGCGCACCGGCCCCAACCTCACAGGGCCACCGCATTTGGCCCAGCCTGCCTCCGGCCTCAAAGGACCCGTCATTGTTGGGGTGGACGGCCCTGCGGCACCTTGTGCCAAGGTTTGGTTGTCGCCATCCGAACCTGAGGGACCGTCCAGATGGACGTTGAGCGCATTGGCCTTGACACGTCCAAGGCTGTTTTCACGCTGCACGGCGGCAGCAAGCCGCTCCGCAAAGTATCCATTCAAACCGTACACTTAGTTGGAGCATTTGGCGGAGAGGGTGGGATTCGAACCCACGGTAGCTGTTACACTACAACGGTTTTCGAGACCGCCACCTTAAGCCGCTCGGCCACCTCTCCGTTCGCGGCGCGCTTTATACGAGGTCGCGCCCTCCCCTGCAATAACCTCTCCGCCATAACATTGACACCGCGCGCAGTGTGCGTATAACCTGCCGCTCGGTGTCCGGCAGCGGCTGGCGCCCCATGCCCACAAAAAGGGCTGCCCGGCGCACCGGGACAGCCGATCAGGAATATGATATGTTCGCAGTGATCCGCACCGGCGGAAAACAGTACCGCGTCATGCCAAACGATGTGCTGAAGATCGAGAAGCTGCCCGGCGACGCCGGGGAGACGATCACTTTCATCGACGTGCTCGCGGTCGGCAGCGAGGCCGGCACCACCCTCGGCGCACCGCTGGTCCCAGGTGCCACAGTGACAGCCACCGTCATCGCGCAGGACCGCCTCGACAAGATCATCATCTTCAAAAAACGCCGCCGGCAGAACAGCCGCCGCAAGAACGGCCATCGCCAGCATGTGACCGTGCTCCGCGTGGCCGGAATCAACGCGGATGGCCATGTCATGCCGGTGGCAGCCACGGCCGAAGCTCCGGCCACAACAGACGTCACCGACCCGGCCGCCGCCGACGTGATCGAAGCGTCGAACGCCGATGCCGGCGCGTCCGAACCCGCACTCGCATAAGGAGACAGAGCCATGGCCCACAAGAAAGCAGGCGGCTCGTCCCGCAACGGCCGCGACACCGCCGGCCGCCGCCTCGGCGTCAAGAAGTTCGGCGGCGAGGCCGTTGCCGCCGGCAACATCATCATCCGCCAGCGCGGCACCAAGATGAAGCCGGGGTTGCACGTCGGCTTGGGCAAGGACCACACGATCTTCGCGCTCGTGGACGGCCACGTGAAGTTCCAGCGCAAGACCGAAGGCCGCGTCCACGTCTCGGTCGAGCCGTTCGCCACCTCCGAAGCCGCCAACGACACCACTGAGCCGATGGCCGTCGCCGCCGAGTAGCGCCGCGCCGCCGCAGCAAACGAACCGGGGGTCGGCGCAAGCCGGCCCCCTTCGCATTTCAGGCATCACGTCATGAAGTTCCTCGACCAAGCCAAGATCTACCTCCGCTCCGGCGACGGCGGCAACGGCGTCATCGCGTTCCGGCGCGAGAAGTTCATGGAGTTCGGCGGCCCCGACGGCGGCGACGGCGGACACGGCGGCGACGTCATCTTCGTCGCCGCGCAGAACCTCAACACCCTGATCGATTTCCGCTACACCCAGCATTTCCGCGCGCCCAAAGGCGGCAACGGTGCCGGCAGCGACCGCACCGGCGCGGGCGCGACGGACGTCGTGATCCAGGTTCCCATCGGCACGCAGATCATCGCCGAAGACAAGGAAACCCTGCTCGCCGACCTCGACGAGCCCGGCAAGCGCATCGTGCTGTGCCGCGGCGGCGACGGCGGCCACGGCAACGCGCACTTCAAGTCCAGCACCAACCGCGCGCCCCGCAAGGCGACGCCGGGCTACCCCGGCGAGGAGCGCTGGGTGTGGCTGCGGCTCAAGCTGATCGCCGACTCGGGCCTCGTCGGCCTGCCGAACGCCGGCAAGAGCACGTTCCTATCTGTCGTCTCCGCCGCCCGGCCAAAGATCGCCGACTACCCCTTCACCACCTTGCACCCCCAACTTGGCGTCGTGCGCCTATCGCATTCGGAAGAGTTCGTGATCGCCGACATCCCCGGCCTGATTCGCGGCGCGCACGAGGGCGCCGGCCTCGGCGACCGTTTCCTCGGCCATGTGGAGCGCTGCGCCGTGCTGCTGCACCTGGTCGACGGCGCAGCCGGCAACGTGGTCCGCGCCTGGCGCACCGTCCGCGAGGAGCTGCGCGCCTATGGCGGCGGCCTCGCCGACAAGCCGGAGCTGCTGGTGCTGAACAAATCCGACGCGATGACCCCGCGGGAGGCGACATCCCGCCGCGCCGCGCTGGCCAAGGCGTCGGGGCAAGAGGTCATGCTGCTGTCCGGCGCCACGCAGGACAACCTGCCCGCGGTGCTGCGCGCCTTGATGATGCGAGTCCACGCCGCCCACGCCGCCCAGCCGGCAGCGCTAGAGCTGGCGTGACCCCACGGCTGGAACAGGCCCGGCTGCTGGTCGTGAAGATCGGCAGCGCCTTGGTCGTCGACGACGCAGTGCCGCGTGCCGCATGGCTCGACAGCGTTGCCGCCGACATCGCGGCGGCCCGGACGCGCGGCGCCCAGGTGATCGTGGTGTCCTCGGGCGCCATCGCGCTTGCGCGTTCGGCGCTCGGATTGTCGCAGCCCCGGCTGCGCCTGGAAGAAAAGCAAGCGGCGGCGGCGGTGGGCCAAATCCGCCTGGCGCAGGCTTGGACCACGGCGCTGTCGGCGCACGGCATGATCGCGGCGCAACTGCTGCTGACGCTGGAGGACACCGAGGACCGGCGGCGCTACCTCAACGCCCGCGCCACCCTGACCACGCTGCTGGGCCTCGGCTGCGTCCCCGTGATCAACGAGAACGACAGCGTCGCCACCGCCGAAATCCGCTTCGGCGACAACGACCGCCTGGCCGCGCGCGTCGCGGAGATGGTGCAGGCGGACCAACTGCTGCTGCTGTCCGACATCGACGGGCTGTACACCGCGGACCCCAAGCGCGACCCGGCCGCTCAACACATCGCCGAGGTCGTTGCCATGACCGCGGAGATCGAGGCGATGGGGGGCGACCCGCCGCCGGGCTATTCGAGCGGCGGGATGCGGACGAAGCTGGCAGCGGCAAGGATCGCGACCCAGGCGGGCTGCGCCATGGCGATCGCGGTGGGCCAGGTCGACCACCCGCTGCGCACGCTTGTTGCGGGCGGGCGCTGCACCTGGTTCCTGCCGGCGCCTGACGGCCGCACCGCACGGAAACGCTGGATCGCCGGCAGCTTGCAGCCGGCCGGCCGCCTGGTCGTGGACCCTGGCGCCGCACGGGCGCTGGTTGCTGGACGGTCGTTGCTGCCGGCCGGGGTGCGCAGCGTCGATGGCGAGTTCGAGCGCGGCGACGCCGTGCTGGTGCAGGACCTCGCTGGCGGCACATTGGCCCGCGGCCTCTCGGCCTACGCCAGCGCCGACGCGCGCCGCATCGCCGGGCACCGGTCGGAGGACATCGAGGGCATCCTGGGCTGGCGCGGCCGTGACGAGATCATCCACCGGGACGATTTGGTGCTGGCGCCCTGACGCACGACTTCGTGCGGCACTGCAACCGAGCCTGCAATGCTGCATTGCAGCATACATGACCCAATACAAGAATCTCAGGCAAATGCCGGCTCGGCACTCCACCATCCTCGCTGGCGTGGCCGGCTTGGCTGCTCTTGCTGTTGCCAACCACGTCGCCGCGCGCCGGGCGGAGCGCAAGCATCCTGCCGAGGGGCGTTTCATCACGGTGGACGGGGTCCGGCTGCACTACACCGACCGGGGAACCGGCAGCCCCGTGGTGCTCGTACACGGCAACGCGGTCTCGGGCCACGACTACGACACGAGCGGCGTCGCAGAGGCGCTGATACGGACCAACCGCGTCATCATCTTCGACCGTCCCGGCTTCGGCCACAGCGAGCGCCCGCGCGGGCACGCATGGACCGCAGCGCAGCAGGCCGAGTTGCTGCACAAGGCCCTGACCATGCTTCACGTTCACCGGCCAGTTGTCGTCGGCCATTCCTGGGGAACGCTCGTGGCACTGGCGATGGCGCTCGCCCACCCGGACGACGTGGCGGGCTTGGTGCTGCTCTCCGGCTACTATTTCCCGACGCTGCGGCTGGATGCGGCGCTTGTTGCGCCCGTGGCGGTGCCAGTCCTGGGCGACATCCTGCGCTACACCATATCGCCGTTGCTGGGCTGGCTGCAGATGCCGGGGTTCAAGCGCATGCTGTTTGCGCCTGGCCGGCCAACCCAGCGGTTCAAGGCGGAATACTCGCCGGCCATGGCGCTGCGGCCGTCGCAGATCCGGGCGACTGCGATGGACGGCACCTTCATGGTTCCGAGCGTGATGGGGTTGGACTACGGCGGGCTGACGATGCCGGTGGCGATCATGGCCGGGCACGGCGACAAGGTGGTCGGCAACCGCCAGGCCGAACGGCTGCACGCGGCCATCCCCGGCAGCACCTTGCGCATCGTGGAGGGGGTCGGGCACATGGTCCACCATTTCGAGTCCCGAGGGGTGGTGGAGGCTGTCGCAGACGTTCAGCAGCGTTCCCGTCACGACCAACCGGCAACTAGGTTGGCACAACCGGAGCCGTTCCAAAAGCACCCCTCAGAGGCCGCTTGACCGTCTGGAACCACAGTTGCATGATCTTGACCGACGGTCGTGACGCCCTCATCAAGCGTCTTGATCAGCACCGCCTCTGGGCCGCCTCCGCCAGCCGCTTTTGCAACCTTGGCAACTCCCAGCGCTCCTTTGTAAAAAGCCCTGGCACCGTCCTCTTGGCTGGTTGGCGTCGCGAGTTGGAGGGGCGTTGGCGGCATTGAGTCCAAGCTTGGAACGGTATTTGAGGGTCCAGTAGCAACGGAACCGAAAGTTCGATCCAGCTTTCTTTGTTCCCTATGGGGCGACTGTCCGGAAGTCTGAACTCGCCGGCGGTAATGGTGCCGCACTCTGCCTTAGCATCGGATATTGACGCGAGGCTCGACGGCCTCGCGCCGGGGTTTAAGCTCGACATGCAACATCTGAAATAGGAACATTTGCCGAGATGGGGGAGATGTTCATTTCATGGTCGTCAGTGAACACTGGAGGCACCAAGGACGGCAATATCATCAATGGTTCGGTCATGGCACAGCGCCAAGGGAGGAGAAGGAAGCTGGGCCGGCGAAGCCCGGCAGCCTATTTGATCCTCTCAGCGTGGGGCAGCGCGTCGACTATGTGGTTGGCAGCGCCATCGCCCATTCTCCAAGGGACGAACGATCCCGATGGGAGGCGCGGCTCGGCGGAGCAAGCCGGGACAGCCTGAAGACTGCCGTTGCCGTATGGTATGGTGCCTGGGGCATGAGCCGGGACGAGTTCCGCCAAAGGCTGTTTGATCCGTACACCGCTGGCGAGACCGTCGATCAGCTCAGGCGTGCAGCCAAAGGCGTCGTTGACGCCCGAACACATGCTGAACTGAGTATTGCCGGGGAAGCCTTGCCCGAGCCGCGCAGACGGCTGGGGTAGATCGGTGGCCGCGTTTTCTCGGCGATGCGGAACGGCGAGGTGTTGCGGCAGCCTCGGACGGAGCGACACCAGGTGTCGTCAAGGCAAGTGCTACGGGAACGGATATGACGGCAGGCGCCGTCGGTCTTGGACTTATGCTTCTCCTCCTGGCCCTGAAAAACCAAGGTGCGAGCCCTGCGCGGCCGGCAGCGCCGAGCAAACCTTCGATCGTCCGGCAAGCTCCCCCCGGAGAAAGACGAAGGTGGCCCGAGGAACGCGCCGTCCGGTAACCTTGCCAAACCCGGTGACGCCACGCTCGCCGAGGAGGGGGTCCGGTAGCAACTGGACCAAAGGTTCGATTGAGCCGGCTGGCGGCGTAAAAGCGCTTGATTTGTCCATCCCTGCGGCGGTCCGATCTAAACCAGGCCCTCGGTTATCAGGCTCTGGGCTGCGGCACTGAAAGCATCTTCTGTCGACCGAAGGGCGCGACCGAGAAGAGCTTGGGCCCGTTTTGAGGAGTAGGACCGTTGCTTGCCAAGGTCCGGCGCCGCGAACCGGGCGTCGGCATTGACAAGGCCGATCGTCCGGACGAGCCAGTCCGGCGCTTCCCGGGTGGACACCTTGCCCGCCCTCTCGCCGAAGCGCGCTTTGAGCAGGGTGGCCATCTCGCGCAGCCAGAGCGAGCGCTCCGCGGCGATGATTCGCTGCCCTTGCGCAGCAGGGTCGCTCAATGCCCGAATATGCAGTTCGGCAAGGTCAGCGACCTCCACGCCGGCGAAGCTGATCCGCGGCAACAGCGGCAGCTTGCCTGTCAGCATCCGCAGCGGCAGTTCCAGAGAACCGGATATCGGTTGTCCAAGTACCGGACCCTGCACCATGCCGGGCAGGATCGTCGTGAGGGTCAGAGCGCCATTCGACGCTTGCGCCAGCTCCCAGGCATCCCGTTCCGCCAAGGTTTTCGAACGGGCATAGGGGCCGAGGCGCGGGTCAGTCGTGTCCGTCCACACGCTCTCGTCCGAAACGCCGTTGCCGGACTTGCTGCCTGCGGCAACGGTCGAGGAGGTCATCACCACGTGGCGAATGCCAGCGCGCTGAGCCGCCTCCAACACCCGCCGGACACCTTCCCGAGCCGGCTTGACTAGGTCCTGGGTCTTGTATTCCCGGACCGGCATGGGCGAGGCGACGTGGATGACCGAGCCTGCCTGCTGTGCCGCGGCGTCCCAGCCGGCACCGCTCAGAAGGTCCGCTTCGTGAAACGACAACCTGTCCGTCGGCGCGTGACGCCCGATCGTGGCGCGCAAGTCCGCCTCCCGCGCAAGCTTGCGCACGGTGGTGCGGACGTCATGGCCGGCGTTGAGCAGCGCCACTACGATCCAGCCGGCGATGAAGCCGGAGCCTCCTGTGACGAGGACGGTCGAGGGTTGCAGGCTTGCGCTCACGATGGCTCCTGCCAGTATCCATTAGTGACTGGAGCTAGGCGCGGCCCGACTCTCCCGCAAGAAGGCACCTCAATGAAACCATGTGCACTCGAATTGCCACCTGATCGTTGCCAGACGCTTGGCAGCATGCTCGCCCGGGTCGGCGACAAGTGGTCGATGATGACGATCGTGTCGTTGGAGGAGGGCAGCTTGCGCTTCAACGAGCTGCGTCGGCGAACCGGCGCGTCGCAGAAGATGCAGACTGCAACGCTGCGAGGTCTTGAACGCGATGGCTACGTCGCCCGAACTGTCACGCAGACAATGCCGCCGCGTGTCGGTTACGTCCTGACAGATATGGGCCAAGAGGTGCTTGGACCCGTTCGGGCGCTGGCTGCCTGGGCACTGAGCCGGATCGAACAGGTTGAAGGCGCCAGGAAGCGCTACGATGAGCGAACGCTTGGTCGGCCTGAACCTTGTGTTGCCGACTCAGCAGCTGCGTAAGCCAACGATCTTCTCATTCCGGCGCGATGCTTCGCTTAAACAAGCGTGCTCGTTCACCAGTGACACCACTCCAGAAAACCACCCTTTGATGCACTGCGGACGGCTTAGCTGAAAACTAAAGCGCGCAACTTTTCTATCGCGCATTAACTGACACATGAATTTTTAGCCTGCAAACCCTGCCTCACTGCGGTTTCTGCTGAATTAAAATTTTGGTTCGGCTGCTGCCGGAACCCCACGTCCTACGGTCGCCGCGGCACGGTCCTAGGTGCAATTGCGTGCAATGATAATCGCTCAGACGCACAATCATCGGGTTTTTCCGACGGAGGCTGGCTGAGACGGACGGTGCTGCCTGACGCACGCTATTGAGAAGGAGCGCACGGCCATTGAGACGACGCAAGATCGTGCGGTTCGGCGCGGAATGACTGAGAGGGAGGGTTCGACAGGAGACCAGCGAACGTGCGCCGGAAAACACCTTCGATTGCGCGTCGAGCCGTATGTCACTGCGCGCCGGTACAAGTAGCTGCCAGAGAATTTACGAGCGCAAAACTACCCACTGCCGGCTTGGGAGCCGGCCTGAACCAAACATGCAACTGTAGTCCTAGGCAGCAAGGGCCTCTATCCCCGCTGGGACCCAGCCATACGCAATCCCTCGGCGCTCCCCCCTGGCGCAGCACGCAATAGCCCGGCAAGAATGCGCGGCGATGAACCATGAAGCAGACCACTGCGCAGCCTGGCTGCGGGACGCAGGGCGACGGGCCCGGATGGCCTCCGCCATCCTGGCAGGAAGTCCGGACGCGCTCCGGGCCGCAGGGCTGAACGCGGCTGCCGCGAGCCTGCGCCGCCATGCCGGCGCGGTCCTGGCGGCGAACGAGGCGGACGTCGCCGCCTTCCAAGGCACCGCAGCCCTCCAAGACCGCCTGACGCTCACCCCTCCGCGCGTCGAGGCGATGGCGCAGGGGCTGGAGGAGATCGCTGCCCTCCCCGACCCGCTGGCCCGCACGCTCGCGGAGTGGACCCGGCCGAACGGGCTGCGCTTCCGCCGCATCGCCGCGCCGATCGGGGTGATCGGCATGGTCTATGAAAGCCGCCCGAACGTCGGGGCGGACGCCGCCGGGCTGTGCCTGAAATCGGGCAACGCCGTCATCCTGCGCGGCGGCTCCGACAGCGCCCGCTCCGCCGCCGCCATCCACGCCGCGATGGCCGAGGGCCTGGAGGCCGCCGGCCTGCCGCCCGACGCCGTGCAGGCGGCGCCCGGCACCGACCGCGGCTATGTCGCCGCCATGCTGGCCGGCAGCGGCCTGATCGACCTCATCATTCCCCGCGGCGGCCGTTCGCTCGTCGAGCGCGTGCAGCGGGACGCGCGCGTGCCGGTGCTGGCGCACGCCGAGGGGCTGAACCACATCTACGTCCACGCCGCCGCCGACCCGGCCATGGCCCGCGCCGTGCTGGCCAATGCCAAGATGCGGCGCACCGGCGTCTGCGGCGCGACGGAGACGCTGCTGATCGACGCCGCCTGCGCCCCTGCCCTGCTGCCGCTGCTGGTGGCGGACCTCGAAGCGCTCGGCTGCACGTTCCGCGCCGACGCCCGCGCCAGGGGCATATTGCCGCACCTGCCCCCGGCGTCCGAGGCCGATTTCGACACGGAATGGCTTGACGCCGTGCTCTCGGTCGCTGTGGTGGACGGCGTGGACGCCGCCCTGGCCCACATCGCGCGCCACGGCAGCGAGCACACCGAAGCGATTATCACCGGGGACGCCGACGCCGCCGAGCATTTCCTGCGCAGCGTCACCGCCGCAGTGAGTCTGTGGAACGCCTCGACCCAGTTCTGCGACGGCGGCGAGTTCGGCTTCGGCGCCGAGATCGGCATCGCCACCGGCCGCACCCACGCGCGCGGCCCGGTCGGGGTGGAGCAACTGACGACGTTCCGCTACGTCGTCACCGGCACGGGCCAGGTGCGCCCCTGAACCAGCGCGCCCTGGCAAAAGCGGGGCCAGACCCAGTACCGGCTTGGGGACACCGGCACCGCATGCGGGTCGGTGTGCTCGGCGGATCGTTTAACCCGGCCCATGCCGGCCACCTGCATATCGCGCGCCTGGCGTTGCAGCGGCTGCGGCTGGACCAGCTCTGGCTGCTGGTCTCGCCGGGCAACCCGCTGAAGGAGGCGTCCGGCATGGCGCCCTTCTGGGACCGCATGGCCAGCGCACGCGGGATCGCCGACGGCCGGCGCGTCCTCGCGACCGGGATCGAGGCGCGGCTGCACACGCGCTACACCTTCGACACCTTGCAGGCGCTGCGCCGGCGTTTCCCGCGGGTGCGGTTCGTCTGGGTGATGGGGGCGGACAACCTGGTGCAGTTGCCGAAGTGGCAGCGCTGGAAAGGCATCGCGGGGACCATGCCGCTCGCGGTGCTGCCGCGGCCGACCTACAACCACCGCGCCCTGGCCGGGCAGGCGGCGCAACGGCTGCGCCCGGCCCTGCGCCCGGCCCGTTCCGCGCCGGCCCTGGCCAGCCGCGCGGCCCCCGCCTGGACCTTCCTGCCCGCCCGGCAGAATGCCCTGTCCGCCACCGCGCTCCGCACGGGCACGGCGCCCCGCGGGGGCCGCAGCGCTTTTCCCTTGCTGCAATGGCCTCCGGTGCCCCACACCATGCCGGACGCCCCCGCAGCCGGCCAGGGTGCGCGGCTTGGGTCCGCGCAGCAGGGGCCAAAACGCACGCCAACCATCGAAGGACCACGGACATAGCCAGGAAACCAGCCGCCGACCCTGCCGCGAAGCCGCCCGCGAAGCGCCGCGCGCCCACGCCGGACGCAACGCTGGCCGAGGCCGCGAAGGCGCCGGGCACCCCGCGCAAGAAGGCCGCCGCCGCCGGGCCGCGGGTCCGCAAGCCGAAGGCCGCTGCGCCGGCCGCGGACCAGAGGGACCGGCTGGACCGCATGCAGGCCGTGATCGTCGAGAGCCTGGAGGGCGACAAGGCCGAGGAGGTCGTGACGCTGGACCTCGCCGGCCGCGCCGCCTTCACCGACCGCATGGTGATCGCCACCGGCCTCGCCGACCGGCAGATCAGCGCGATGGCGCTGCACCTGGAAGAAAAGCTGGCGGAGATCGGCATCAAGCGCGTGCAGGTCGAGGGCAGCGGCGGGTCGGATTGGGTGCTGATCGACGCCGGCGACATCGTCGTCCACCTGTTCAAGCCGGAGGCGCGTGCCCTGTACGCGCTGGAGCGGATGTGGGGTCCCGACCTGGACGAGGCGGCCGACGCCCCGGCTGCGACCTGACCCCCGTTGCGGCCTAACGGCGCCGTCTTGGATGCAGGCCGCGCGGGCGCAGGTCAACGGCCGGCGCCGGCCGGGTGTCTGCATATGCCGTGCCGGTCCAGACATAGTGCTCGGTTTTGGCCACCAGGTCCGCCATGCCGCGGTGCCGCGTGGGCGCAACCGTGATCCGGCCGCTGGCGTCGTCCAGCACCTTGGCCCAGCGCCCCTTGATCCAGGCGTAGACGGAGGTGCTGCACCCCCGCGAGCCGCACTGCCGCGGCGATTGCAATTGCACGAACAGCGCCGGCCGGTCGCTGGCAGACCCGAGCCGCGCCGAGCCGATCAGCACCAGCGTCCGCTCGCCGGAGCGGGCGGCGTCGGCCAGGTCCTGCTCGGCCAGCCCGCGCACGGTCCGGTCGAGCGCCGTGCCGGGCTGCGCCGCCATGACGACCGGCGTTCCACCAGGGTCCGGAGCAGCGGCCGGCAACAGGAGCAGGGCGAGGCAAGCGAGCACTCGATGCGATACGATCATGGACATCTAAGGGCGGCTGCCTTCGAGTTGAATCCGCTAGCGGCGGCCGGAGCGGCCCGATGCGTCTTATAGCAGTCGGCCGGCTGCGCCCAGGGCCGGAGGCCGAGTTGT
>JAABUQ010010829.1_pt1 | contig 11847 bp, 9 predicted proteins | sample 5560001 | NCBI WGS metagenome assembly JAABUQ01 (sample SAMN10711888, study PRJNA513371) | rock metagenome | isolation source: Antarctica rocks | place: Antarctica: Victoria Land, Finger Mt nord | collected 2015-12-18
TCACCCCCATGACGATCTACCGCAACATCACCACCGGCGAGACCACCGCGAACTGAACCCCCACACAGGGCCGCCAGGCAGGACCAGTCGTCCCAGATCGATCTTCGCTAGCGCTAACGGCTGCGCGGATCATCCTCGACCCCCTAGTAGGCGCGTCCCCTGCTGTCGGGCATCCGTATCTGGGTCAAGACGACGATGTGCAGTGCGTAGTTCAGTTGTCGGTCGCCGCCCCGAGGCAGGCGGTGCCGGGACTTCTCGGCGCTGGCGACCTCGATGGGTGCCGCTCCGGCATGCATGGCAAACGCTGCGGCGGAGCGGAAGCGGCAGGCATGGCCGGTCCGGCCTAGCAGTCCGGGCAGCGACGATCGGACCGATGCCGTCGACCTCGAGCAGCCGGCTGTCGCTCTGATCAACGGCCGCTGCGATCTGCTTGGTCAGCGCAGCCAGCCGGGCGTCGCAGTCAGCGATCTGGGCGATCAGATCGCGGGCGAGCTGCTTGCGGACGACCTCCACCGGGCCGGCCGGCCGGACGCGAAGCAGCACGCGACGGGCGGCGGCAACAGTCAGATCGACCTGGGCGCCACCGGGCACGAGATCACGAAACAGGGCGTGGAGCTGGTTGACCAGTCGGGTGCGGTGGCCGACCACGTTGCCGCGGCGCTCGTCGAGCATGGCCGAGACGGTCGAAGCGTCCTCAGCGGCGACCGGCAGCCCATCACCGACCAGTGCTGCGACACAGGCCGCAGCAGCCGCGTCGATTGCGTCATCGTTGCGTCGGCCGCCGCGTGACAGCTCCCGAACGCGAGCCGTGGCGGTCGAGGGCACGTCGCAGACAGCCTCACCCCGGGCGATCAGCCACTGAGCCAGGTGTCGACCAAGCCCGTGGGCGTTCTCCACCGCCCACCGGCGCGACTCGTAGCGCTGCGCCCATCGCAGCAGTCGCCGGTACCCCGGCAAGTCAGCCGCGATCTCCACGGTGCCCAGCACCTGCTGGGTGGCCGCCTCCACGGCGGTGGCGGTGTGCTGCCTCTTATGCGGATCCACTCCGATGATTACCACGTGTCACGCACGCCCTTCGACTCAGCCGGATGACGGGACCAGGGCGACGCTCCGACTTTCAGCTGTGGTGCGCAGTCCTCTGTTGAGTCAGCCCGCGGCTCACGAGACTGGCCGACACGACGAACCCCGGTAGAGCCAGCCCGAAGGCGGCAGACGGTTCACGAGTCAGGCCGACCAGTGCCACGAGCGGGACGATAGATCACCAGCCCCGCCCCGCCCGTCACATACAAGTCGGACGGTTCACAGTGGGGGCATCGCTTGGCCCCGCGGGGCTGCTCGCAGCCCTGCGCTTGTCCGGTCAGGTCATCAGCTGGGCAAGGAGCCGGTCGAGCTGGCCGACCAGGGACGTCTGGACGACCACGTCGCCGGGGTCCAGGCCGGGACTGCTGGTGACTTCCCGGGCCATGCGGTCGAGCTCCCGCCGGCAGTCCGCGTCGGTCCACTCCTGGGGACCGGCTTGGGTCTCTCGAGTCCCGGGGTGCTGGTGGTCCGGTTCGCCGGCGGGCAGCTGGTTGATGCGCTGCTGGGCATACAGCAGCAGCCGGGCAAATGGGCGGCGAAACGCCTCGTCGAGAGCGGCGGGGTGGTCCTCGTCCGCGGCGTCGTGCAGGACGCGAACGATGGCTCGGGTGAGTACCGTGACGTGCTCAAGCTGGTCCAGGATCCGCTCAAGGTCGCCGGTGCCGCCACGTCGGACGGTGCGGCGTGGGTTGAGGCGGCGGCTTTCCCGGGCCTGGGCAACAGCTTGGCGGGCGGCGGCCAGCTGTGTGGCAAGTTCGCGGCCGCGCACGACCCACCAGTCGCGGTGCTCTGGGGGCCATCGGCCGCCCAGCGCGTCGACGGTGTCGCCCAGCAGTTCACCGACGGAATCGGCGGCGCCTCGCAAGGCGCCGGCGGCGGAGCGGGTGTGCACCGGCGGGGCGATGACGACGTTGACGGCGACGCCGATGGCAGCCCCGAGCAGGGTCTCCAGAACCCGTACGAGTGCGTAGCGCGGCGGGTCGGAGCGGCCGAGCAGCAGCAACAGCAGTGCCGTGACCGGAACCTGGCTCGCCTGGTCGCCCAGCCGCTGCCACTGCGACACGGCAAGGGCTAGGCCGACGACGAGGGCGACGGTGATAGCGCTAAGCGGCAGCAGCTGCGACAGGCCGTAGGCGAGCAGGATCCCGACCAGGACGCCGAGGATCCGCTGCGCTCCGGCTACCACGGAGCGCAGCACCGTTGCGTACACGGTGAGTAGGGCAGCAAGCGGCGCGTAGAGCGGGCTCGGGATGTGCAGTACCAAGGCGGCCTGCCAGGCCAGACCGGCGGCCAGGCCGCCTTTGGCTGCCTGGAGCACGACAGTGCGCTGCGGTGAGGGCCGGCGCAGCGCACCGAGCCACCCCCGAGCGGCTACGGCGCGAGAAGACAGCGGGTACGGACCGCCGGCGGGGTGGCTCGTTCGCCGCTGGCGGTGAGAGCCACCTCTGGCCGGACGAGGGACCGGATCGCCGTTCATCGCGTGCCTCCCTCTGGCGCCCCAACCGTGCCCCCGGCTGGTGCCCATGTCCCGGTGGGAGGAACGCCCACCGGCACAGGTGGGGGATAAAAGCGCCCCTTCGCCCCCAGGAGGCGACCCACCAGCCCCGCTCCTTCCTCGCGCTGCTTGGCCCGAGTGCATGATTGCCATGCAAGAGTGTTGTACCGGGGTAGCAAAGCGGGGGCAGATCGGGCATGCTGACGAAGGTGCACGAGCGAAGGAGCCACGGGTGGGTGTAGCGAAGGCTTTGCTGTCCTGGCCGGTGGCCCGGCAGCTGACCGGCAAGGACCCCCTTGGCCGCGGGGTGGCGGCTCAGTCGGCCCGTACTGCGGCGCTGCAGCCGCGGACGCAGACCGCGGACCGGGTCGTGGGCAGCGTCTGCCCGTACTGCGCGGTCGGCTGCGGGCAGAAGGTCTACGTCAAGGACGAGAGGGTCATCCAAATCGAGGGTGACCCTGATTCCCCGGTGTCGCGGGGGCGGCTGTGCCCGAAAGGGTCGGCCAGCGAGCAGCTGGTCAACAGCCCGAGGCGGCAGACCGCGGTGCTCTACCGCGCGCCGCACGCGACGCAGTGGACCGAGCTCGACGTGCAGACCGCGACCAGAATGGTCGCCGAGCGGGTGCTGGAGACCCGCGAGCGGACCTGGCAGGAGCGCGACGGGCAGGGCAACCTGCTGCGACGCACGCTCGGTTTCGCCAGCCTGGGCGGCGCGACGCTGGACAACGAAGAGAACTATCTGATGAAGAAGGTCTACACCGCCCTGGGAGCGATCCAGGTCGAGAACCAGGCTCGCATTTGACACAGCTCTACCGTCCCCAGTCTGGGGGCTTCGTTCGGTCGCGGCGGCGCGACCACGGCGCAGCAGGACCTGCAGAACGCGGACTGCATCGTCATCCAGGGTTCGAACATGGCCGAGTGCCACCCGGTGGGGTTCCAGTGGGTGATGGAGGCCAAGGCCCGCGGCGCGACGGTCATTCACGTCGACCCGCGGTTCACCCGGACGTCGGCGGTTGCTGATCTGCATGTGCCGCTGCGGGCCGGCAGTGACATCGCCTTCCAAGGCGGCCTGATCAACTACATCCTGGCCAACGAGCGGTACTTCGCCGAGTACGTCGTCGCCTACACCAACGCGGCCACGATCGTCGGGGAGGACTTTCGCGACACCGAGGAGCTCGACGGGCTGTTCTCGGGATTCGACGAGGACAAGCGGACGTATGACACGTCGTCCTGGAACTATCAGGGCGCCGATGAGGAGGCGGCTGCCGGCGCCCGGGGCGGGCACGCGAGCGATAAGGACAAGAGCAGCGGAGATGCCCACGGCGGCCAGGGCGCCGCCGTCTCGGGGGCGCACCAGCTGCAGCGCGACGAGACGCTGCAGCACCCGCGGTGCGTGTTCCAGATCCTCAAACGCCACTACGCCCGCTACACCCCGCAGCTGGTGCAGGAGGTCTGCGGCGTCCCGCCCGAGACCTTCTCCCAGGTGTGCGAGGCGGTGACGGCCAACAGCGGCCGGGACCGGACAACCGCCTGGGTCTACTCGGTGGGCTGGACGCATCACTCGGTGGGGGTGCAGTACATCCGCGGCGCGGCGATCGTGCAGCTGCTGCTGGGCAACATGGGCCGCCCGGGCGGCGGGATCCTGGCGCTGCGCGGGCATGCCAGCATCCAGGGCTCGACCGACATCCCGACCTTGTTCAACATCCTGCCGGGCTACCTGCCGATGCCCAACGCCGGCGCGTCCGCCGGGCTGGCGAACTATCTGGAGGGCATCAGCACCCCCAACCAGAAGGGTTTCTGGACCGAGGCCGGCTCCTACACCGTGAGCCTGCTCAAGGCGTGGTTCGGGCAGGCGGCGACCGCCGGCAACGACTACGGGTTCGACTGGCTGCCCCGGCTGACCGGCGACCACGGCACCTACAACACGGTGCTGGCGATGGACGACGGGCAGGTCGAGGGCTACTTCGTCGTCGGGGAGAACCCGGCGGTGGGCTCGGCCCACGCCCGGCTGCAGCGCCTGGCGATGGCCAAGCTCAAGTGGCTGGTCGTGCGGGACTTTCAGCTCATCGAGTCGGCGACCTGGTGGAAGGACGGGCCGGAGATCGCCACCGGCGAGCTGGTGACCGAGGACATCGCGACGGAGGTCTTCTTCTTCCCGGCGGCGGCGCATACCGAGAAGGACGGGTCGTTCACCCAGACCCAGCGGATGCTGCAGTGGCACCACAAGGCGGTCGACCCGCCGGGCGAGGCGCGCAGCGAGCTGGAGTTCTACTACCAGCTCGGCAAGCTGATCAAAGACCGGCTCAAGGACAGCACGCTCGAGCGGGACCGCCCCCTCCAGGCGCTGACGTGGGACTACCCGATGGCGACGGACACCGAGCCGCAGGCCGAGGCGGTGCTGGCCGAGATCAACGGCCGCTTCCTGACCGGGGAGAAGGCCGGCCAGCCGCTTTCGAGCTACACCGACATGCGCCCCGACGGCTCCACCTCCGGCGGCTGCTGGATCTACACCGGTGTCTACGCAGGCGGGGTGAACCAGGCGGCGCGGCGGGTGCCGGACGCCGAGCAGAGCAGCTGGGTCGGCCCGGAGTGGGGCTGGGCATGGCCGAGCAACCGGCGCATCCTCTACAACCGGGCGTCGGCCGACCCCGACGGAAAGCCGTGGAGCGAACGCAAGGCGCTGATCTGGTGGGATGAGGCCAAGGGCGAATGGACCGGGCACGACGTGCCGGACTTCCAGAAGACCAAGGCCCCGTCCTACCGGCCGCCCGAAGGTGCCACCGGCCCGGACGCACTCGCCGGCGACGACCCGTTCATCATGCAGTCCGACGGCAAGGGCTGGCTCTACGCCCCGAGCGGAATTCTCGACGGCCCGTTGCCGGCGCACTACGAGCCGCACGAGTCGCCGGTGCGCAACGCGGTGTACCGCCAGCAGAGCAACCCGGCTCGTGAGGTCTACGAGCAGCACAAGATCCCGTCCAACCCCTCCCCGCCGTGGCCGAACACCGACGTGTTCCCGTACGTGTTCACCACCTACCGGCTCACCGAGCACCACACGGCGGGCGGGATGAGCCGCTGGCTGCCCTACCTGTCGGAGCTGCAGCCGGAGATGTTCTGCGAAGTGTCACCGGAACTGGCCCGCGAACGCGGCCTGGAGCACCTGGGCTGGGCAACGATCGCCACCTCCCGAGCCGCGATCGAGGCGCGGGTGCTGGTGACCGAACGGATGGTCCCGCTGCCGGTCGGCGGCCGCACCATCCACCAGATCGGCCTGCCCTACCACTGGGGGGTGGGCGGCGACGCGCTCGTGCAGGGCGACTCTGCCAACGACCTGCTCGGGATAGCCCTGGACCCGAACGTGCACATCCAGGAGTCAAAGGTCGCCACCTGCGACATCCAGCCCGGTCGCCGGCCGACAGGACCGGCGCTGCGGCGCTACGTGCAGGACTACGTGGCACGTGCCGGCATCACGCCGGGGACCAGCAACGAGGCGCTGACGACGGGAGCCAAGGATGGGTAACGCCCTGTTCGGTCCGCTCGACCCGGCCACCGACGCCGGCTGGGTGGACCACCCGCCGCGGAAGGGGTTTTTCACCGACACCTCGGTGTGCATCGGCTGCAAGGCGTGCGAGGTGGCGTGCAAGGAGTGGAACGAGGTCCCCGAAGACGGACTGCAGCTGCTGGGCTCCTCCTATGACAACACCGGAGCCCTCGGCGCCAGCACGTGGCGGCACGTGGCCTTCATCGAACAGCCCAAGGCGCTAGGCGCCCAGCAGCCCGGCTACGAGCACAACACCGCCACCAGCGCCCCGGTGACCGGTCTGCTGGGCGAGATGAGCGGCACGGCCCTGGCCGGCGACCGGGCGGCGCTCGGCACCGACACCGGCAGCGTCAGCCTGGGGATGCCCACGTTCGAGCTGCCCGGCGGCCGCGACGCGGAGGGCAACCGGACCGACTTTCGCTGGCTGATGAGCTCGGATGTGTGCAAGCACTGCACACACGCCGGCTGCCTGGACGTCTGCCCGACCGGTTCGCTGTTTCGCACCGAGTTCGGCACCGTGGTGGTGCAGGACGAGATCTGCAACGGCTGCGGCTACTGCGTGCCCGCCTGCCCCTACGGCGTCATCGACAAGCGGATCGGGGAGAAGAACACAACACCCAAGGTGGGCGTCGCGCAGAAGTGCACGCTGTGCTACGACCGGCTCGGTGGTGGGTTGACGCCGGCCTGCGCCAAGGCCTGCCCAACCGAGTCGATCCAGTTCGGCGACGTCGACGAGCTGCGGGAACGGGCCGGCAGGCGGCTGGCAGCGCTGCAGTCCGCCGGGGTCGGCGACGCCCAGTTGTACGGCGACGACCCCAGCGACGGGGTCGGCGGCGCCGGCGCGTTCTTCCTGCTGCTGGACAAGCCCGAGGTCTACGGCCTGCCGCCAGATCCCATCGTGGCCACCCGGGACCTACCGGCGATGTGGCGCAGGGCAGGGCTGGCCGCCCTCACGCTGCTCGCCGGCGCCGCCGCCGCCTTCGCGGGCGGCAGCCGATGAGCAGCAACGCTGTGGGCAGGGACGGCGTCCTTGCTCCCGCCCCCGGCCGCGAGGCGCTGACCGGGCAGGGCGGCTTCCGGCGCCGCCGCGGCAAGGGGCGAGGCAGCCGCGGGGAGCGGGCGATGGTCCCGGACGCGACGTTCACCTCCTACTACGGCCGGCCGGTCGTCAAGCCCTCCCCATGGACCGGCGACATTCCCGCCTACCTGTTCCTCGGCGGCCTGGCCGGCGGCTCGTCGCTGCTGGGCGCCGGAGCCGACCTCACGAGCAGACCCGCGCTTCGCCGGACCGGCAGGCTAGGGGCGCTGGCCGGCATCACCGTCAGCTTCGCGGCACTGGTGCACGACCTGGGCAAGCCGTCCCGGTTCCACCACATGCTGCGGGTCGCCAAGGCGACCTCGCCCATGTCGGTGGGCACGTGGATCCTGACGCTCTACGGGCCGATGGCCGGCCTCGCCGGCGCCGCCGAGCTTCGGGCGCTGCTGCCCAGCCGGCTGCGTAACGGCCCGGCCGGCAGCTCGCTGGGCCTGGTCGGCAGGCCCGCGGGGCTGCTCGCGGCGGCGGCCGGTCCGGCTGTGGCCGCCTACACCGCGGTGCTGCTCGCCGACACCAGCACTCCGAGCTGGCATGCGGCGCAGCGCGAGCTGCCGTTCGTGTTCGTCGGCTCCGCCGCGGCTGCGGCCGGCGGCCTGGGGATGCTCGGGGCACCGGCGGCCCAAGCCGGCCCGGCGATCCGGATGGCGGTCGGCGGGGCGGTGCTCGACCTGGTCATGGAGCACAAGATGGAATCGGCCATGGGTCTGGTCGCCGAACCGCTGCACAGCGGGCCGGCCGGGCGGCTCATGCGAGCCAGCAAGGCCCTGACGGCGGGCGGGGCGCTCGGGGCGGTGCTGGTCGGCGGCCGCAGCCGGGCAGCGGCAGCCGGCTGCGGCGCCGCCCTGCTGGCCGGGTCGGTCTGCACCCGGTTCGGGATCTTCCACGCCGGCCAGCAGTCAGCCCGGGACCCCAAGTACACGGTCGTTCCGCAGCGCGAGCGGATCGACGCCCGGCGCCAGGCCCCGGCTGAGGCTTCGGAAAGGTAGCAAGTGGACACAGCGGACGGGAGCCAGGCTATGAGCGAGCAGTGGGCAGCCGACGAGCGCTGCGACGGCGCAGTTCTCACCGCCGGTCCTGGCAGGGCTGCATCGGCCTTGGTGGGACCGCCGGCGTCTGGGCTTGGGGGTAGGCGTGCTCGGGGGCAGGCTGGAGAGATAGTTGCGCCGCCGTCCTTCGACGGCGCGAGGACCGGCACCTCGCGGTCTGTGCGCCCCGTTGGGACCCGGTCGCTGCAGGGACCGCGGCGATGACTCTTCTTCACGAGCCGGCGCCGGTTGCCCTCGCTACCGGTGCCCAGGTCGGGCATGAGCCGCAGCGGACCACCCTGTGGGGCTATGTCACGACGACGAACCACAAGACCATCGGCATCATGTACACCTGCTCGGCGTTCTTCTTCTTCATCCTGTCCGGGCTGATGGCTGAGACGATGCGCGCCGAACTGGCCCGGCCCGGGTTGCAGTTCGTCTCCAACGAGCAGTACAACCAGCTGGTCACGATGCACGGCACGCTGATGATGTTCCTGTTCGCGCCGCCCCTGGCGTTGGGGTTCGCCAACTTCATCATTCCGCTGCAGATCGGCGCGCCAGACGTGTCCTTTCCCCGGCTGAACGCGCTGGCCTACTGGTTCTACCTGTTCGGCGGCCTGATCGTGGTGGGCGGTTTCCTGACCGCGGACGGCGCGGCCGACTTCGGCTGGTTCGCCTACGCCCCGCTGAACAGCGCGGTGTTCTCACCCGGCGCGGGTGCCGACATGTGGATTTTCGGGCTTGCCATGTCCGGTATCGGCACGGTGCTCGGGGCGGTCAACCTGATCACCACCATCCTGACGCTGCGCGCCCCCGGCATGACGATGTTCCGGCTCTCGATCTTCTGCTGGGACATGCTGATCACCGCGATCCTGATCCTGATCGCCTTCCCGGTGCTCGCCGCCGCGCTGCTGGCCCTGGCAGCCGACCGGCACCTAGGCGCGCACGTGTTCGACGCGGCCAACGGCGGCGCGATCTTGTGGCAGCACCTGTTCTGGTTCTTCGGCCACCCGGAGGTCTACATCATCGCCCTGCCGTTCTTCGGGGTCATCACCGAAGTCATCCCGGTGTTCAGCCGCAAGCCGGTGTTCGGCTACAAGGGGCTGGTGTTCGCCACCATCGGCATCGGGTCACTGTCGATCGCGGTGTGGGCGCATCACATGTTCGCGACCGGGGCGGTGCTGCTGCCGTTCTTCTCCCTCATGTCGTTTTTGATCGCCGTGCCGACCGGGGTGAAGTTCTTCAACTGGATCGGCACGATGTGGCGGGGCCAGCTGACCTTCGAGACCCCAATGCTGTGGTCGGTGTTCTTCCTGATCACGTTCCTGTTCGGCGGGCTGACCGGGGTGCTGCTCGCCAGCCCCCCGATCGACTTCCACGTCACCGACTCCTACTTCGTCGTCGCGCACTTCCACTACGTGGTGTTCGGCTCGGCCGTGTTCGGCGGCTACGCCGGGATCTACTTCTGGTTCCCCAAGATGACTGGCCGGATGCTCGACGAGCGCCTGGGCAAGCTGCACGCCTGGACCCAGCTGATCGGGTTCCACATGACGTTCTTGATCCAGCACTGGCTGGGGATGAAGGGCATGCCGCGGCGGGTCGCCGACTACCTGCCAACGGATGGGTTCACCACGTTCAACACCATCTCCACGATCGGTGCGTTCCTGCTCGGCGCGAGCCAGCTGGTCTTCTTCTACAACGTGATCCACTCCTACCGCTACGGCGAACTAGCCGCCGGGGACGACCCGTGGGGCTACGGCAACTCGCTGGAGTGGGCGACGTCCTGTCCGCCGCCGCGGCACAACTTCGTCTCACTGCCGCGGATCCGTTCCGAGCGTCCCGCGTTCGACCTGCACTACCCGCGGGCCGGGGCACGTGCTGACCTGCACGCCTCCCCGGATTCTGTCGACGCATAAACCAGGGCCGCGTCAAAGTAGGGACCCGCTTTGCGGCGCTTCGCACTCGACGGTTCTGACCGCCCTCGCCTTCAGAAGCCGGGCCGCAACGTGCGCGCCACCGGGTCATGACCGTCAGGGTCGAGTTGGCGAGTGCCAGGCCGAGGGAGTGGATGCAGAGGAGCGGACGTGCAGTGGCTAACGGGCCAATGGTCACAGCTGGGCGAGGTGGTCGCCAAAGCCGTCCTGATGTACGCCGTCGCCCTGGTGGGGCTACGGCTAGTGTCCTCCGCCGTTAATTCGCTTGAGAAGTCGGGTGATTGACTCGAGGATCTGGTCGGCGGTCTTGGTCCAGATGAACGGTCGGGGGTTGGCGTTCCAGTTCTTGATCCATGCGCGGATGTCGGCTTCCAGGGCTTGGACCGAGCGGTGGTCGCTGCGCTGGAGCAGGTCGGCGGTGACGTAGGCGAAGAACCGCTCCACCTGGTTGATCCAGGACGAGTAGGTCGGGGTGAAGTGCACCGTGAACCGGGGGTGCTTGTCGAGCCAGGCGCGTACGGCGGGGGTCTTGTGGGTGCCGTAGTTGTCGCAGACCAGGTGGACGTCGAGATGGTCGGGGACCTGCGCGTCGATCTTGGCCAGGAACTTCTTGAACTCCACGGTGCGGTGCCGTCGGTGCAGGCTGGAGATGACCGATCCGTCGGCGGTGTTGAAGGCGGCGAACAGGCTGGTGGTGCCGTGCCGGACGTAGTCGTGGGTCCGCTTCTCGGGCATGCCGGGCATCATCGGGAACGCCGGCTGGGACCGGGCCAGAGCTTGGACCTGTTGGGTCGGCGGCGGGACGCCGTGCAACCTTTCGGCTGTCGGTTTTCCCGCCGCCGCCCACCGAACCGGACGTGCGCGTTCCCACGCATCCGGCTCTCCACGTGATTCGGGGGTCAGGTGAGCTGCTCGGAGACCCGTCCGACGAAGGCAACGTCGTCGTGGCCAGTGTGGCGGAAGCGAACTTCCGTGCTGACCGTGTCGACGTTGAAGGGCGTGCCGATCTGCGCTCCTCGAAACAGGTAGCGCTCAACCTTCGTCTTCGCCGGGTTGTAGAGGGTGACGCCTTCGTCGCTGATGCGGTCCGCTCCGTAGTAGCGCCGCCGTGCCTGTTTCCAGGTCAGCCGGGGATGCTTGCGGCGTAGCCAGAGCATCATCCGCCACCAGGCGTAATAGCCCAGGTAGGCGAACGTTCGCTTGCTGACGCCGTAGCGGAAGTAGGCCGCCCAACCCCGCAGGATCGGGTTGACCATCCGCAGCACATCGACCAGCCGCAGCGAGGTAGTGCCTGCCCTGGTGGCCTGCTTGATCTTGTGTTTCACCGCCGCCAACGCTTGCTTGGACGGGTAGGTGAGCACGACGCGACGGCCGTCTCCCCGACGGATCCGCTGGATACGGAACCCGAGGAAGTCCAGGCCGTCGTCGAGATGGGTGAGGAGAGTCTTCTCCTGCGAAAGGGTCATCTTCAGCTGGTCGGCCAGCACCCGGCCGATATCGGTCTTGATCTGTTCCGCCTCGTTCTTCGTGCCGTGCACGAGCACGAGGAAGTCGTCGGCGAAGCGGACCAGCCGGTAGTTCGGCCGCCCTCTGCGGCGCCGGTATCGGCGACGCCACGGCGGGCTCATGTCGGTGTTCCAGATCCGGCCGAAGTGCCGGTCCAGCACCGACAGGTA
>JAABUQ010010832.1_pt1 | contig 11845 bp, 11 predicted proteins | sample 5560001 | NCBI WGS metagenome assembly JAABUQ01 (sample SAMN10711888, study PRJNA513371) | rock metagenome | isolation source: Antarctica rocks | place: Antarctica: Victoria Land, Finger Mt nord | collected 2015-12-18
TGCGTTTCGTTGAGCACCGGATCGGCGACGACGAGCGAGTCCTCCGACTGATACGCAAATGGCTCAAAGCCGGCGTGATGGATGGTGGAGTGCTGACCGCAACGGAAATCGGGACGCCGCAAGGTGCGGTAATCTCGCCGTTGCTCGCCAACATCTATCTTCATTTCGTCTTTGACCTCTGGGCGCAGCAAATGGCGGAAACGTCATGCGGCTTCGAGCACGAGGCAGAGGCCAAGGCGTTTCTGGCGGACCTCAAAGCCGCTCATGGAAACATTCGCGCTTTCGCTGCATCCCCAGAAGACACGGCTGATCGAATTTGGCCGCGTTGCAGCAGAAAACCGCAAACGCCGTGGACTGGGAAAGCCGGAGACCTTTACGTTTCTCGGATTCGCTCGTATCTGCGGCAGAACCCATCGCGGGAAGTTCTTGCTCGAACGCAAGACGCGCCGCGATCGGATGCGGGCGAAGCTCAAGGCGATCAAAGCGCAACTACGTCTGAAGATGCACGAGCCCATACCGGCACAGGGACGCTGGCTCGGTCAGATCGTGCGGGGGTATTTTGCCTACCACGCGATCCCAACGAACAGTAGGCCCTTTCCGCGTTCCTACACTATGTCGCCGACACTGTGGAGGCGGACGCTCTCGCGTCGAAGCCAACGTGGTTACGTGACCTGGGAGACGACGCTGCGGCTGGTCACACAGTGGCTGCCGATGCCGCGCGTTTCACATCCCTGGCCCTATCAGCGATTCGCCGTCAAACACCCGAGGTGGGAGCCGAGTGCGTAAATTGCGCCCGCTCGGATCTGGGCGGGGGCGCGCAGAGATGCGTGTCCCTACCGCGATCGAGGGCCAAGCAAATCACTTGAGCTGCATGACGATCATCTTGGGACCTGCCTCGTCAAGGACCGGGAAGTACACTCGATGCGTCCGCTGATCGACGGCGACGATGTGCGCGTTCGTGGCTAAGAACGCCTCACCGGTTTTCTGAAGGCCATCGGTGCCCGCGGAAAGCACCGACACGGTGCCGCTCTCGGCCGCGACGTACAGTAGCGACCGCCCCTCGTCGTAGGCCAGAACGTCCGGATCGGCGCCGATCGCGACGGTCTGCGTCTGTTTGAGCGACGTCAGATCGAAGACGACGAGCGTCGCATTGTCTTCGCATGCGATGTAGGCTCTGCGATGCGTCTCGTCGAGGTAGAGCCCATGGTTGCTACTGCAGCCGGAGAGCGGATACCGGGCGACGACCATGTCGTTAGACGGATCGACGGCCACGAGTTCACCTCGCGTCTGCACGTTCGCGTATATCCGGCGTGACTTCATGTCGTATTGCGTGTTGCCGACATCGCCGCCAAGCGCGATCGTTGCCGTGCGTTTGTTTGCAGTCACATCGATGACGGTATCGGTATCGCCATGCTCGTCGGAAACGTAGAGCTTCTTGTCCGCCGCATCGTACGCCATTCCGTCCGGGTACGTTCCAGCGGGCACGCGCGCGATAACCTTACGTGTAAACTCGTCGATGACGGCGACTTCGTTTGTGCCCGTCGCGGTCGCGAAGACTCGCCCGAGTTGCGGAACCGCGAGCACACCGTGCACGTGGTCGACGTCGGGAATGGTCGCAACGACACGATTGGTTTTCACGTCGAAGACCACCACCTCACTTGCGGCCAGATGCGCAAGAAAAATCAGATTCGTCGTTGGATCCAGGCTCTCGTAGTCGAATCGCGAGTTCGCACCCGGCAGCCGCACCGCCGCGACCACCTTGAGCGGCAGCTTGGAATCTGCATCGACGTTAGCGTGCATGCAGCCGTTCAGACCGAGCATCGCGACGCTGGCCGCGACTGTTCCCAGGCATCTTGGGAGCTGAGGACGACGGACCTTGAGGCACACGCCTTTCATATTCTCGTAGCACGTGATACGCACATGGAGCATCACGAAACGGCTTGGCTGATATTTCTTCTCGCCGAGTCCGGCCACAAGAGCGCCGATCGCGTCCGCGTCTGGCGCACTTGAAGGCACTCGGGCCCGCGGTGATCCGCGATGGAGTCTACCTCTTGCCGCTTCGGAATTCCACCGAAAGCGAATTAGGCGAGCAACAAGCCGAAGTGCGGCGCGGATGCGCCGCTCTTTCAAGCGCTGTTCGACGAAACGCCGAGCTCGCGACGCTCGCCTAGGCCGCTCAATCGTTCGCGAACGACGACGCCTTGAGGGAAACGGACGCGCGCCGGGCACTGCGGGGGTGCAACGAAAGTCTGCGGCGTCGTTGCGGCGAGATTGCGCGAAAGTTCGTCGCGGCAGTTTTAGAGCAAGCCAGTCGGCAGAACTCCTCAGCGACGAGCATTTCACCGTTGAAGGAACGCTGATTGAAGCGTGGGCGAGCTACAAGAGCATCAAGCCAAAAGACGAGAATAGGCCGCCTAGCGAATCGGGCAAGAATCCAACGATCGATTTCAAGGGCACCAAACGGCACCCAACGTCGGATTGCGGAAGCAACTTGTTCCCATCCAGGTTCGGCGATGGCGAAGTGGCCGCTCTTGCGCGGTGAATCGCTCGAGGAACATAGCGGTGGCTTCAGACAGCGTCAGTGCGGTTGCGTCGTTGCGAAAGATACGAGGCAAAAACGTCGTTCCAAGGACTCGACTTGAACGGAGATCCGGCCAGATGCCACGCGAGGGTGACGGGTTCACAAGCACAATGCCTGCGGCCAAGCCGCGTGCAGCCAAAATGTCTCCGCGATCGGCGCACCGAGCGAATGACCGATAAGGATCGGCGGCAGTCTGAGCGTGCGGACTAGACGCTCCATCTGGTCGACATAGCGACGAAAGCCAACGCCACTCAAGCCAGTAGATGCTTTCGATCCTCATGCCGGTAAAGGGCCGGCGTCATCACGTCGCACCCGTCCGCGCCCATCCCGGCTGCGATACGGTCCCAGCGTGAGGGAGTGACCCACATGCGATGGATTAGGACGAGACACGGGTCAGTCACGGTTCTCATCTACCCGCGGCTTAGGTTAGCGGTTCACCGGGCTTTGGTGCTACTGGCTCCGTCTCTTCATAGAAGGCTAGACTGTCGCCGAACGGGTAAAACGAGAAGGGGTTGCTCACCCATTCGGCATTTCGAGCGGCGCGATTACATGAAGCCTCTTTGCGAATGTGACCGAGTGCGCGGTTCGCTTGTCCTCTTTGGGACGCTTGCTCTGCGCGGACGGCGCCGAGAATAGGCGTTAGCCTACAATCTACGTATAAGGAGCAAAGCCATGGCAGATCTGATTACAGGAATCTTCTATAATCGCGCGTCAGCGGAAACGGCGGTCGATCAACTCGAAACGCTTGGTTATGAGCGTGATCAAATCAGCGTATTGATGCACGACCAGACGCGGGCAAAAGAGTTTGCCGACATGACCGGTACGGCCACCGCCGGAAACAAATCATCGACGGGCGCGAAGATCGGCGTCGGCGTCGGCGGCGCCCTTGCAGCGATCGTCTCGAGCATTGCTGGAAAACGCGACGAGTCCAGTAGCTCGGATACCACCAGGATGCCGACGACGACGGCAACCGGCAGCACCACGGTTCGTAGCAACCTCCCCGAGCGGGACCCCGCGATGGACGCCATCCGGACGCAGGCTTCGTCGTCGCCGCGAGCAACCGACTCGTCCCAAGGTGCGTCTTCATCGCAGGATGCGTCCAACAAGCCATTCATCGCGGGTCCGCTCGGGGCGACGATCGCCGGAGCGAGCCTTGGCGGCTTGATCGGGGCGCTCGCCGGGGCCGGTGTCGACAAAAAGCTCGCGGAACGCTACGAGCGAGACTTAACAGCGGGCGGCATCGTGATCGGCGTAGCGGCCCGGCCTGACTCCGCGGCGCGCGTTCGCGACGTCCTTCGTAACGACGCCAACAGCTCATCGTCGACCGGTTCCGGACGCCTCTAGTGAAGGTGCTTTCTCGATCGGATCGAGGTTGCCACTGCCTCACTCACGACTTCCTAACTTCATCACCGTCTGACGGAACCGGCTACCGGTTCGTTAGAATCTAAGGAGGCATAAAAAGTGATAAAACGACGATTACTTGCATCTGCAAGCTCCGCATGTCTTAGCGTAGCCGTTCTGATGGGCGCCTCGGCGACATCAGCTTCGGCTCAGACGGCTACCTCAGCCCCCGATGCTGGTTCCGCGGCCGCTCAACCAAACCAGGACCATCACGATTGGGGATGGCTTGGTTTGATTGGGCTTGCCGGCCTCGCAGGATTACGACGTCAGCCAAGGGACCCTGAGATACGGACGACGTCACCTCGGAATTAAGCGTGATAAGAGCCGTCGTTAAGGCGGCGGCTCTTTCTCCACGAACCCTGTGAAACGGTTCTTGTCCCGGTCGCCGCAGCGTCAGCCCACTTTCCAGGCCGCCAGCTCGTTCCCACTTGGGTCACGGCAGTGAAAACGCCGGCCTCCCGGAAAAGTGAAATCGGTTTCGTGATCGTGCAGCGCCGTGTTTGACAGCCGCCTACTCGCTGAAAGTTCGATAAAATTGAAATGAGCCATTGCGTTTGAGTTCCTCGCCGCGTCGCTAGAGGGCTCCTTGTAGGGCCGACCATGCGTCGGCCTTCCGCAGAACACGATGTGAGCGGCCAACGCCCGTAACCGGTATAAAACCGGCGGCTTGACTCCGACTCTACGTCATGGTGCAGGATGAACGAGAGCCCTCGTGCTCACAATAACACTATGAACCAGCGCCACCAAATTGGCGAATTTGCTCGGCATGCCGGCGTCACTGTCCGTACTCTCCATCATTATGATCGGCTTGGTCTACTGCGCCCGGTGACACACAGAGACAATGGATACCGGCTGTACGGTGAATCAGAATTAGCGCGGCTTACACAGATCGTCACGCTGCGAACCCTCGGTTTCGATCTGGCGGCGATCAAAGCAATTCTGGATGCTCCGGACTTCGATCTGCGGACTGCGCTGCGCGCGCAGATCCAGCTCCTTGATGGCGTCGCAATCTGCTCGATGTGGCGATCGAGACGTTGCGCAACGTGGAGCAACAGGCATGTACTGAAGCGCCGAAGTGGGTACGCTGGCTCCCGCAATTGAGGCAATGCTCGCTATGCAAAAGATCGATTTTTCAAAACACTACACACCTGAACAACTCGCTGCGCTACGGACTCGGATCGCAAAAGTGAAGAACAGAGCTGCGGCAGCAGCGACCTGGGAACGAAGACGCATGTTCAACCTTTCTTGAGCTGACAACGGTAGCGCAAGTTGAAGCTTGTAGCGGCATTTTCAATGTGAACTCCGATGGGTTACGTTTTGTCGAACGGCCGGCGTGTCCCGTACGTTTCGACGCTGTGCACTTTTCTGATCCGACGTTGCCGCGCGGCTCTCCGATGTGCGGTTCACGCTCGACGAACGGCTGGGCTAGTCACTCAGGCGCGAACGGGTTGACGATACGCAAACGGTTGTGAACGCGCATCCCGTGTTGCATGTCCTCGGACCAAAGCGTCCGGCAGCCGGCTGAAATCGCCGCCGCGACAATGGTCGCATCGTAGAAGGAAAATCCATAGCGTTCGCCCAGGTCCAACGCGGTTTCATGGGTCTGGATCGTGAGCGGTACGACGTCGAGCAAGCCCCGCACTAGCCCGAGAACGTCGCAAGTCTGCGCCCATGAAAGTGACATCTTGCGGCGAGTGACGTTCGCGAGTTCGTTGAGAACCTGGACGCTGATCGTTCCACCAGCGGCCACGAGTGCTTCCGCCTGATTCGCCTTTTCGGCGCAGCCTGAGGCGAGGTAGACGAGGACGTTCGTGTCGATGAAATCAGGGGGCACGCATTTCGTCCCGATCGAAGATGAAGTCGACAGGCAGCCGTCCGCGGTAAGCGCGGAGCCGTTTCAGCAAATCGGCGCGCCCCGGCTTGCGCGCGATGCCCAAATGGCGGCGGTCCACGACGTGGACAACGATGTCGTCCCCTTCGTGCAACTCCAGCGCCTCGACGACTGCAACGGGCAACCGGACAGCGAGGCTATTTCCCCAGCGAGCGACCTGCATGAGCGCGATATACGCGCCGCCTATTGTATATCCTTCAAACCGGTCACCCAGGTAACGCCGAGGGGGCTCCGTCCTCCGTAAACTGACGACACGAGGGCGCCGGGCGCGGCGCGGTCCGCTGCACCCGGCGCATACCTTAACTAACGGTCGCGCGAAGAACGGGTTGGGTCGGTCGACCCGGCGTTGGTTAGCCCTGGATCGTCGGCGCGCAGTTCTTCCCGCCGCACCGTCTCATCGACGCGTTCGACGTCCTCGACCCGTCGCTTGCCGACCGTGACCTCGCCGGTGACGACCGTTGACTTCCCGACGTTCACCCGCTCCTCGCTGAGCGGAATGCGGATATCTTCGCCATCGCCGATCGGCCCGGCCGACGCTCCCGCCGCGGTGTCGCTGACGGGTCGGCGCTCGATGAACAACTCTTCGTGGTAAACGGGCACGTCCACGGACTGCTGTTCGGAGACGACGTTCTTCCCGACGCGCGCTTCCCCGCTCCGTACCGTGTCTTTGTCGATGCGTAAGCGTTCCTCGCGCAACTGCAGGCGGCGCGCCTCGTCGACATCGGTTCTCGCGCGCGGCATTGCCGTATCGTCGGCAGCGCTCCCTCTGGTGCTTGTCGTGCCCGCCGCTGTTGCGCCGCCGAGCGCCGCGTCCGATGCATATGCGGAGCCGTAGCCAGCGCCGGACTGCACTCGACCGCCACACTGCTCGAGGATGTCGAGCGCTTCGTCGGGAGCGTTCTCGCCGTCGACGGTAACGATCGCACTATTGGGTGCAACGGAACCTTCTAATCGGCGCGCTTCATCTTCGCGCAAGCCGTGCGCCGTCAGCGCTTCATGCAACGCCGTGCCATGGCCGTGCGAAGGTTCGCCGCTGAAGAAGCGACCGATCGAGTCGAGCATGCTGCCCCCACCGGACTCGATGGTGGTCTCGCCCGTGGCCGCATCGCCTCGCGTAACGCCCAGCCAGCAATCGCGAAACCCCGCGTCATGCAATTCTTGGATGGCGCTTTTAGCATCGTCTTTGTCCGTAAAAATTGCCGCAATCGTGCTCGTCCCCGCGTCGTTGCGGTACGTCGGATCGTTGGTCATCGTAAAGGCCTCCTTCTGCGGGTAGACTTATTCCGCCCCAGCCGCATCCTAATCCGAGTGCTCTTGCCTGCCGACCAATGTTAGGGATGCCAGGTCACGCCGACGCGGCGACTGAAATCGCCTTATGGCGACCCAGAGCCTGGTGCGCATCGGAAGGGCAGGGCCGGAGCGTCTCGATGACGTTGAACCGTTGTGGCGCGCGCTGCGCGAGCATCATACATCCATTGCTTCGAACGTCGCGCCGATTCGTTCGGCCGAGGAATCGTGGAAACGGCGTCGCGCCGAATACGTAACGTGGCTGTCCGCATCGGATGCGACGCTGCTGCTTGCCGAAGATGCCGTCCCGATCGGTTATTTGATGCTCCGCATGACGGCAGGACCATCGACGTGGGCCATCGGCGACCGCATCGCGGAGATCGAGACGTTGTCGATCCTATCGAGCGCGCGGAGCCGGGGCGTCGGTAAGTCGCTAATGGCCGCCGCTCGGGAAGAAGCCCGCGAGCGAGGTGCGACGACGTTGTCCGTAGCGCTCATCCACACGAATGTGGACGCGAGAAGATTCTACGAGCGTGAAGGCTTCAATCCGTTCTACGTTTCGATGCTGGCGCCGCTGGTAGACGGTGCGTCACGAACCTAAGATCACCAATGCAGCCTCAGCTATGTCTCCGCGCCGAGGATCGCCCAGATGGCGACCATCGGCGCGGCTCCGCTGGCGTGAATCGTTAGATTTCTCGCCGCAGTGCGGCCGCGTAGCGTCGCGACGATCGTGAAATCGCCGAGTGCGACGATGGTGAGGGACAGGATTGTGCCGCGCAGCGCCGGATGTGAGCGCGACCCAAGTGCAGCAAAAAGCGCTCCGCCGGCGGCAATGTCCCGCGCGCCGAGCGCGCGGATGTAGGCAGTCTGTCCTGGGCCGTGCGGCTCGATGCCGTAGGCCTTGCCGAGAGGACGCGGCGCCACGACGCCGACCGCGCCGAGTACGACGAGCCCTACGGCGGTCGTTCCGGCAAGAAGTGAACCAAGCTTCAGTGCACTCGTAATACGCCCACTACGAACAGAATAACCAGCGTTATAACGATGCTGACGACGAGGGAAGCGGCGCAACCCATGCGGCTATTGAAAAAGAGAAACATATATGGCCAGCCTTACGTCACGTTAGGGCGTCGATCAGTCGACTATAAAGCGGCTCGGTATTCTCCTTGAACTCTTTGCGGTCGTACGTTTCGGCTTCCGTTTCGGCGCTGTCGGGCAGCCCACGGTTCTTACGGTTAATGGCAAACGCCATGAGTTGGAGCTGCGCAGAGGCGATGTTGTCGTTAAAGGACTCCGAAGCTTGCAGAAGATCGGGAGCGAGGTCCGAGCGAACCGTCTCGAGCACGCGCTGCAGCTCTTGCGCGTCGGCCGCGGCCCGTGCATCACGCGCTTCGTAATCGGTAGCGTCTTCGCCGGTCGAATCGAACGCCGCCAGCGTCGAAGCGTAGGCGGCTTGAACGGCGCTGAGCAACTCACGCGCCTGTGACGTCGGCAAGTCGCGGGCTTTGCCGTCCGACTGCTTCGTCTGGACAAAATCCAACAAGGATTTTACGCCGTAGGCAGCGGCGGCGAGCGCTGCTATCAGCACGAATCGTGCGTTTAATTTCATACCGGCCGATGATTCCCGCAAAAACCCCATGTAACCGCTTGGGTTTTAGAGGGCCACCGATTTCGGCGGCCCTCCAAATCGAAGGCCTCGGCTGCCATGCGTCCGTAGAGCCCCGGAGATGGATGGACGCGTTTACGTCTTGGGCGGCAATGCGAGTACGCTCGCTTTCGTGTCGTCGTTGCGTCCCGAAAAGGGACAGGTAACGGCGTATCTCGTCCCCGTCGCCTGGACGCCTGCGGGCGTGACGTTGGGAGAAGGGTGGCAGCGCGTTAACATCGCGGCCGACAACATCGGCGGGTGGGTCGATTCGACGTTTGCGCCCGCGGATGAGCGCGCGTTCGTTACCCCGTTACGCGATCTCGAAATGTTGTTGCGCGTCAGTTGGCAGGCTGAAGTGCCCGAAACGCTCGGCGAAGCGGCGCTCGTCAATCCGGAGGACGTTCCCGAAGACGTACTCGACGGGCTCGATCGTCCGCTTGCCGTGCTCACGCAGTGTGCGGTCTGCCGGCGCATGTGCGTGCGCGACGATTTCATCTGGAACGAACGGCGCCTGTGTGCCTGGGATTATCATGCCGCCGTGTTCGGAAAACGCGGACCCTGGCGCAGCGAACCGTACGAAGAGCGGCTCTTTGCGACGCTTCCGCGCGCGGCCTACGTCGCGCCTGGTCTGCTCGGTGAACTGGACGTGGCGCCGGTACTCGCGGTGGCAGGATTACCCGAAGACAAGATGCGGCGCCTCGTCAACCTCGCGATCGAAGACGGCGACGGCGCAGCCTTTATGGCCGTGCGGACGGATGAGGGGATGACGGTGCTGCGTGAACGCTGACGGAGCAGCACGCCGCTTTAGCGCATGACTATCAATCGTGCGATCTCGCGGCTAGTACGGCTGTTCGTCGTCGCCTATGTCATTTTGTTCGCGCGACAATTGTACGTGCAGATGATCGCCGGGCCGCATCTGGGTGACAATCCCCACAATCCGCGGCTCGCGTTGCTCGCACCCTATCGCGGATCGATCGTGGCTCGCGACGGGACGGTACTGGCGCAGTCGTCGGCGCACGGCCGTATTTATCCGCTTGGTCGCGCGTTCGCGCACGCGCTCGGCTACGTATCGCCGCGCTACGGGACGTCGGGTCTTGAATCGGTCTTCAATACCGACTTGGCGCCGCGGCCCGTCGGCAATGATCCCATCGTGCAGTTCGAAGAGGTTTTACACCTGCGTCCGAGGGAGCCGGCGTTGCGCGGCGCGACCGTCATTACGACAATCGATCCGGCTCTCGAAGAGACCTTGTATGGGGCGCTCGCTTCCTATCACCGCGCGGCCGGCATCGTGCTGAACCCGCGCACGGGTGAAGTGCTGGCGCTCGCCAGCGTTCCGAGTTTCGACCCTGCCCACATCGATGCCGATTTCGCTTCGCTGCTGAACGATCCTGAAAGTCCGCTGCTCGACCGGGCCTCCGATGGCCTCTATCCGCCGGGCTCGACGTTCAAGGTATTCACGGCGGCAACCGCACTTTCCGACGGTATTGCGACCATGGGGTCGACGTACGATGACCCCGGGTACTATGTGATCGGCGACTTCATCGTGCACGATGACGAAGGCGAGGCGACCGGCGTGCGCGATCTTACCGGCGCTTTCGCTGCTTCGAGTAACGTCGATTTCGCCCAGATTGCGCTCGGAATCGGGTCGGCGCGCTGGTATGCCGCCGCGCGAAAATGGGGGCTCGGGGAACCGATGGGCTTCACGTTGCCGATCGAACCCGACCGTTTGCCGCGGCATGCCGACATGACGCCGGGCGTGCTCGCGCAGCTCGGTTTCGGGCAAGCCGATCTGCTTGTGACGCCGATGCGGATGGCGACGATTGCCGCGACGATCGCGACGGGCGGAACGACGCAGCGCCCCTATCTCGTGCGCGCGTTGCGCCGAAACGGTCATGAAAGCCCGCTCACGGGTCCAAGCGTCCTGGCGACGCCGATTTCGGCGGCCGTCGCCGGAAAGGTGCGCGCCATGATGGTGGCGGTCGTTGAAGAGGGAACCGGGACGTCGGCGGCGCTGCCGGGGGTGCAAGTCGCCGGCAAAACCGGGACCGCGACGAATCCGGCGGGAAGATCGCATTCATGGTTCGTCGCGTTTGCGCCGGCGGGCGCACCGCGCGCTGCGGTCGCCATCGTCGTGGAGAATGCGGGCTACGGAGCCGCGGTCGCCGCTCCCATTGCGAAGCGCGTCCTTGCGGCCGCGCTCGCGCATCGAACCTGAACCGGGCGGTTCGCCGGCGCAGCGCTGCGAACCGGCAACCGCGATGATCGAGCGTAACCTGTCCGACCGCTATCGGCTCGAAGGCCGGATCGGGCAGGGCGGCATGGCGGTCGTCTATGCCGGCACGGACACCGTGTTGCGGCGTCGCGTTGCCATCAAAGTGTTGCGTCCGCATCTCGCCGCCGACGCCGATTTCGTGCAACGCTTTTACAGCGAAGCGCACCATGCGGCCAAGCTTTCGCACCCCAACGTCGTCAACATCTACGACGTCGGGCGCGAAGGCGACGACTACTTCATCGTGATGGAACTCGTCGAGGGCGCGACGTTGGCGGAGATGATCGAGCACGACGGGCGCCTCCCTGAAAACGTTGCGATCGACTATGCCACGCAAATTTGCAGCGGCCTCGCCTACGCGCATCGCCAAGGGTTGCTGCACCGCGATATCAAGCCGGGCAACATCCTGGTGACCAAAGACGACGTCGTCAAGCTATCCGATTTCGGCATCGCGCGTGCCGTCAGCACGCAGACGATGACGATGACGGCGCCCGGCATGGTGATGGGCAGCGTGTTCTACATCTCGCCCGAACAAGCTCAGGGCCACGAACTGCACGAGACGAGCGACCTCTACAGCCTCGGCATCGTGCTCTACCAGATGCTCGCGGGAAAGTTGCCGTACAGCGGTGATTCGCCGATCACGGTGGCCCTTAAGCACGTGTCCGGCCCCGTACCATCGCTCGATATCGATGAGCTGCCGGTCAGTCCGGCGCTGGCTGCCATCGTGCGCAGGTTGATGCAAAAGGATCCGGCGGATCGTTTTGCGTCGGC
>JAABUQ010010833.1_pt1 | contig 11845 bp, 14 predicted proteins | sample 5560001 | NCBI WGS metagenome assembly JAABUQ01 (sample SAMN10711888, study PRJNA513371) | rock metagenome | isolation source: Antarctica rocks | place: Antarctica: Victoria Land, Finger Mt nord | collected 2015-12-18
TACGGCGCGACAAGACGCGCCGGAGTTGGATGGGCTTCGCCCACCTCGCCGCCGCAATGATCAACTTGCGCCTCGCCGAGTTCAGTCACAGACCCTAGCTGCGGCGAGGGCGGCGCGTATCACCTCGCCGGCCTCTTCGCGGCTCGCCCAGCCGGTCACCTTCACCCACTTGCCGGGCTCGAGGTCCTTATAGCGGGTGAAGAAGTGCTCGATCGCCTGGCGGGTTATCGCGGGCAGGTCGTCGATCGAATGCACGTCGCTGTAGAGCGGATGGATCTTGTCGTGCGGGACGCAGATGATCTTCTCGTCCTGCCCGCTCTCGTCCTCCATCCTGAGCATGCCGATCGGGCGCGCGCGTATCACCGCTCCCGGCACCACCGGCGCCGGCGCCAGCACCAGCGCGTCGGCCGGGTCGCCGTCATCGGCCAGCGTGCCGGGGATGAAGCCGTAGGCGGCCGGGTAGGCCATCGGCGTGAACAGGAAGCGGTCGACCATGATGGCGCCGCTCTCCTTGTCCACCTCGTACTTGACAGCGGAACCCTGCGGGATCTCGATGACCACGTTGATGTCCCAGGGCACGTCCTTGCCGGGGCTGATCTTCGAGACGTCCATCGTGAATTCTCCGGGGTTGCGACCGGGGCAGGCTACCGGCAGCCTCCCGCGGTGCCAAGCCGGCTACGCGGGAGGTTCCACCTGGTATCAGGGCTGGTTGTTCGCGGCGGCGGCAGCGATGGCCCGCTTCGAGCGGTGCTTCACGTAGGCGCCGACGGCGCAGCCGCCGAGCGCGCCGAGTATCGCGTGGTGATGGGCGAAGTGTCCGCCGACCGCGCCGGCCGCGCCGTATTTCAGGCAGCCGCCCTTCGGCTTCTGCTGTATCGGCGTCCCGGACTGGCTGTCGTAGCCCTGCTGCTGCTGGGCGTAGCCCGGGGAGCCAGGCTGGGCGTAGCCTGCGGTTTGCGCGAAGGCGCCGCCGGCCGGCAGGGCGAGTGCCGCGGCCAGCAGGATGGCGGTGAAGGGACGGGTATGTGAGGTCATGGCAGAGGCTCCGGTTCAGGCTGTTGCACAGCGTTGCCCTGCTATCGCGGCGGCCTGATGGCAGTTCCCGTGATTCGTCGCGCGAACCCCATCTTGCCAAGAACCGGACGATGCGCGATCTGAAGGGCGGCTTGTGCGCCCGTAGCTCAATGGTCAGAGCGGGCCGCTCATAACGGCTTGGTTGCGGGTTCGAGTCCTGCCGGGCGCATGCTCGCTTTCCGGGCCCGACCAGCCCCACCCTCGTCAGGAGCCCGTCATGGCAGCCTACCAGTACGTCTACGTGATGAAGGACCTGACCAAGGCCTATCCGGGCGGCCGCGAGGTGTTCAAGGGCATCACGCTCTCCTTCCTGCCGGGGGTCAAGATCGGCGTGCTGGGCGTCAACGGCGCCGGCAAGTCGACGCTGCTGAAGATCATGGCCGGCATCGAGACCGAATATGGCGGCGAGGCCTGGGCCGCGGAGGGCGTGCGCATCGGCTACCTGGAGCAGGAGCCGCAGCTCGATCCCACCCTTACCGTGGGCGAGAACGTGGCGCTGGCGTTCGGCCCGCTGAAGGCGGCGCTGGAGCGCTTCAACGCCATCTCGATGGAATTCGCCGAGCCGATGGACGACAAGCAGATGGACGCCCTGCTCGCCGAGCAAGCGACCCTGCAGGAGCAGATCGAGGCCGGCGACGGCTGGGAGCTCGACCGCAAGATCGAGATCGCGCTCGACGCGCTGGTCTGCCCGCCCGCGGACGCCGCGGTGGACAAGCTCTCCGGCGGCGAGCGGCGTCGGGTGGCGCTGTGCCGCCTGCTGATCGAGAAGCCCGACATCCTGCTGCTCGACGAGCCGACCAACCACCTCGATGCCGAGAGCGTCGCCTGGCTGGAGCGCACCCTGCGCGACTATGCCGGCACCGTCATGGTGATCACCCATGACCGCTACTTCCTCGACAACGTCACCAACTGGATCCTCGAGATCGAGCGCGGGCGCGGCTACCCGTTCGAGGGCAACTATTCCTCGTGGCTGTCGCAGAAGCGCAAGCGGCTGCAGCAGGAGGAAAAGGAAGAGAGCTCGCGCCAGCGTGCGCTCGCCGCCGAGGAGGAGTGGATCGGCTCGTCCCCGCGCGCGCGCCAGGCCAAGAACAAGGCGCGCATCGCCAACTACGAGAAGATGCTGGCCGCCAACGCCGACCGCGCCGGCGGCACCGCCGACATCGTCATCCAGCCGGGACCCCGCTTGGGCGGCACCGTCATCGAGGCCGACCATCTGCGCAAGGCGTTCGGCAACCGGGTGCTGATCGACGACCTCGACTTCAAGCTGCCGCCCGGCGGCATCGTCGGCGTGATCGGACCCAACGGCGCCGGCAAGTCGACCCTGTTCAAGATGATCCTTGGCCACGAGCATCCCGATGGCGGCGAGCTCAAGATCGGCGAGACGGTCAAGCTCGGCTACGTCGACCAGTCGCGCGACACGCTGGATGCCGACAAGAACGTCTGGGAGGAGATCTCCGGCGGCACCGACGTGATCTACCTGGGCAAACGCGCGGTGCCATCGCGCGCCTATGTCGGCGCCTTCAACTTCAAGGGTGCCGACCAGCAGAAGAAGGTTGGCATCCTGTCCGGTGGCGAGCGCAACCGGGTGCACCTGGCCAAGATGCTTCGCAAGGAGAGCAACGTCATCCTGCTCGACGAGCCGACCAACGACCTCGACGTCGACACGCTGCGCGCGCTGGAGGATGCCCTCGGGGAGTTCGCCGGCTGTGCCGTGATCATCTCGCACGATCGCTGGTTTCTCGACCGGCTGGCGACGCATATCCTGGCCTTCGAGGGGGACAGCCACGTCGAGTGGTTCGAGGGTAACTTCCAGGCCTATGAAGAGGACAAGCGACGCCGACTCGGCGCCGACGCCACCGAGCCACACCGCATCAAGTACCGCCCACTCGCTCGCTAAGGATCACGGCCGGCTCGTCGGCCGGCAGGCCGTCGCGTGAGCGCCTCGCAGCCTTTCGGCCGGACGGTGCGCACCGCGCGGCTGCTGCTGGTCCCGGTCGGCTGGACGGACCTCGGCGACATAATCGCGCTGAAGAGCGACGCCGGCGCCTTCGGCCTGATGCTCGGCGGGGTGCGCTCGCGCAGCCAGGCGACGGACGAGATGGCCGAGGATATCGCGTTCTGGGGCAAGCGCCGTGTCGGCATCTTCACCATACGCGAGGACGGGCGTTTCCAGGGCATGACCGGGATGCACGAACGTCCGGACGGGCTGGGGCTCGGCTTGCGCTTCGCGATCTGGGCGCAGGCGCGGGGCAGGGGGGTGGCGCGCGAGGCGGCGGCGGCGGCACTGCGCTTCGCGCACGACCAGGGCGAGAGGCGCGTCGTCGGCGTGGCGCGGGAGAGCAACTTCGCCTCCCGCACGATCCTGGGCGGCATCGGCATGAACGTGACCGGCCGCTTCGAGCGCGCCGGCCAGACCATGCTCATCTACGAGAGCGTGCGCGATTAAAGATCGACCGGAAGCCAGTCTCCTGGCTTTCAGGAGGCGTGCGCGGCCGCCTGTCGTTCCATCGCCCTCAGCAGGGCGTCGATGTTGTTGCCGTTGCGCTGCACGTAGCTGGAGTAGTCGCCGCGCTGGGTGATGCTCAGGCTCACCCCCTCGCCGATGATGTCCGCGACCTTCGGGACACCGGCGACATGGCTGATCACCCACTGCACGTTGGTCTGCGGCTGGCCCGGCCGGTCGATCACCGTGCTGACGGCGGTGAGGCCGTTGCCGCGCGGCGTGCTCGACCCGGTGGTGATGCGCACGCCCCGGTATTCCCCGAGCTTACCGGAGATGCTGTTGAGCAGGACCTGATGGAACAGGCTGACGAACTTCTGCTGCTGCTCCGGCGTCGCCATGCGCCAGTAGCGACCGAGGCAGAAGCGGGCGATGCCGTCCACATCGACATACTCGTCGACCAGCGGCAGGGTCTGCTTGCGCTTGTCGGCGAGCGAGCCGGGACCGTTGAGGATCGCGATCAGCTTCTCGCTGAGCCCTCGCACGAACGCGGTGTCGCCGCCCTCCTGTCCCAGCACGGGAGAGAATCGCGCGGTCAGGAGCACGGCGCAACCGGCTCCGAGCAGGGCCATGGCCTTGCGGCGGGTCAGGAGAGTGGGCATCGCATCAACCCCGATCATTGAGTGTACCAGTCCGGCGTGGTCATCCGGTTGTCGTTGCGCAAGGCCTCGACCTGCGCCGCACGATGCTGCCGGTACAGGCTGCGCAGGGTGGCGTAGGGATCGAGCGCATCCCGGTTGATCTGGTCGAGCGCATCCAGCACCTGCGCCCGCGCATCGACGATGCCGATACCGTAGAGGGCATAGTTCAAGGTCAGCAAGCCGTAGCCGCGCGGGACGTAGGTCAGCGGAGACAGCGCCACGTCGAGGCCGAACCCGGTCGCGGTGCGCGGCGAGGACGGGCCGAGCAGCGGCAGGAACAGGTAGGGGCCATCCGGCACGCCCCACCGCGCCAGCGTCAGGCCACCATCCGCGTCGTGCGCGTGGTAGCCCCAGCCGTCGGCCACGTCGAAGATGCCGGCCACGCCCACCGTCGAGTTGATCAGGAAGCGCATCAGGGTGTCGCCGGCGCGACGCGGCTTGGCGCTGAGCACGTCGTTGGCGAACGCCGTCGGGCTGGCGAAGTTGGAGATCAGGTGATGCGCCCCGGTGCGCACCGGCTGCGGCACCACCGCGACGTAGGCCTTGGCCACCGGCTTGAGCGTGTAGCGGTCGACCGTGTTGTTGACCTTGTAGAAGAAGCGGTTGGTCGGCTCGAGCGGGTCGTTGGTGCTCCGGTACTCCGCCAGCGCCTCCGGGTCGGTCGGCCGCGTGGCGCAGCCGCTCAGCGACAGCAGTGCGACCGCCGCCGCGAGGGCGACCTTGCGCAGGCCATGCCCCGCGGGCTCGGCCCGATCGTTGTTGTCGGCGCGCATCATCATCCCCGGCTGCCCCCGCTGCGGTCGGTGCATGACCGACCGGTCATCCCATGCCTGTCTATCACGGGTGCCGCCGCATGCAATCACCGCGTTCGATCATGCCGCCTGCAGCACGGCATACTCGGCAGGAACTGCGCCGCGAGCGCAATTTTTGCCGACATCGCCGCCGAGCCGACCTACATGTGCCTGTGCCGGACCGCCATCCGTGCATCGACCGCCCCGCCTCAACCGGACCATCGCCCATGCCCGATACGCACCACGAGCCCGACCTTGCCCCGCTGGAGCGTTGGCTGACCGGTCCGCGTATCCAAGGGCTGCCCGCGCCTGAACGCAACCGGCCGCCGGTGCTTTCCTTCGAGTTCTTCCCGCCGCGCACCGAGGCGCTGGAGGCGCAGCTCTGGGCCTGCATACGCCGGCTGGAGCCGCTCTGTCCCAGCTTCGTCTCGGTCACCTACGGCGCCGGCGGCTCCACCCAGGCGCGCACGCACGACACCGTCGCGCGCATGGTGCGCGAGACCACGCTGACCCCGGCGGCGCACCTCACCTGCGTCGGCGCCGACCGCGGCACGGTCGACGACGTGGCGAGGCGCTACTGGGACGACGGCATCCGGCACATCGTGGCACTGCGCGGCGACCCGCCCGGCGGCGGGCGTTTCGAGCAGTGCGCGGACGGCTATACCAGCGCCGCCGAGCTGGTCGCCGGCCTGAAGCGGGTGGCCGACTTCGAGCTCTCGGTGGCGGCCTATCCGGAGGTGCATCCCGACGCGCACAGCCCGCAGGCCGACCTGGACAACCTCAAGCGCAAGCTCGATGCCGGCGCCACCCGCGCGATCACCCAGGTGTTCTTCGAGGCCGACACCTATCTCCGCTTCATCGACCGCTGCCTGGCCGTCGGCATCACCGCGCCGGTGGTGCCGGGCATCATGCCGGTGTCCAACTTCGCCTCCGCCAAGCGCTTCGCGCAGAGCTGCGGCACCACCATCCCGGCCTGGCTGGAGGCGATGTTCGCGGGCTGCGAGGACGATCCCGAGATCCGCCGCATGGTGGGCGCCGTGGTCGCCGCCGAGCAGGTGCGTCTGCTGCAGGCCAACGGGGTGGACGAGTTCCACTTCTACACGCTCAACCGTCCGGACCTGACCTACGCGATCGCGCACATACTGGGCGTGCGGCCGCAGCCGGTCGCCTGACGGCTCGTCCATCGCCCTCACGGCCGGTCGATCAGATCGGTCGCCCGCGTCAGATCCGCGCGTAACAGTGGCGCTGCGAAGTCGATGAAGGCCCGCAGCTTCGCCGTCATGGAACGATCTGCCTGGGTCACGAAATGCACCGGAATGGATGGCGGCTCGTAGGCTTGCAACAGCAGCACGAGACGGCCTGCGGCCACGTCGGCCGCAACCTGGTATGACAGGACACGCGTGATGCCGTAGCCATCCAGCGCGGAGTCGATGGCGGCGGCGGCGGCGTTGACGATCAGGCGCGGGCGGATCGCCGCTGCGCGAAGCGTCCTGCGGCGCCCGGCCGCCTGGGCAAAGCTCCACGGTTCCGCCGCAGCCTCGTTCGACATGATGCACGCATGGCTGGACAGGTCCGCGGGCGAGTTTGGCCGACCGTGGCGCTCGACATGAGCCGGGGAGGCGCACAGGACGCGGCGAACCTCGCCGAGATGTATCGCGCGAAGACTGGAGTCCGGCAGGTGCGCGAGCCGGGCGGCCACGTCGATGCCTTCATCGAGCATGTTGACCACGCGATCCAACAGCACCAGCCGCGCCTGCACCGCCGGGTTCGCGTCCAGGAAACGATCCAGTACGGGACGCAGCTTTAGGCGGCCGAACAGGACGGGGGCGGTCACGGTCAGCAGCCCGCGCGGCGTATCGGCGTCCGCCGCCGCACCCTGCTCGGCCCGCTGCAGCTCGCCCAGGACCTGCCGGCAGGTCGCCAGGTAGGTCTCGCCGAGAGGCGTCAGGCGCAGCGCCCGGGACGTGCGGTGCAGGAGTTGCGCACTCAAGCGGTCTTCGAGCGAGGCGATGGCACGCGTGACCGCCGCGGGAGAGTAGCCGAGTTGCCTGGAGGCTGCCGCGAGCGATCCACGGTCCACGGCGACCACGAAGGCAGCCATCGCGCCCAGGCGGTCCATCGTTCCATGACCTGCAATTGAGCTTTGCTATCGTCGGCCATTCTGCCGGAGCGAGCAACGTCGCATCTTTGCGAGGCCGGATTATCCGGCTCGTTCGAAGGAGGCTCTCCATGCAGGTCGAATTCCATTCCCAGAAAGTCGGTGGTGTCGACGTGTTCTACCGCGTGGCGGGGCCGGCCGCGGCGCCCGTGCTGCTCCTGCTGCATGGTTTCCCGACCGCCAGCCATATGTTCCGCGACCTCATCCCCGAACTGGCCGGGACCTGGCGTGTGATAGCGCCGGACCTGCCGGGTTTCGGCAACACCCGCGCGCCGCCGCGCGGGGAGTTCGCCTACAGCTTCGACCGCCTGGCGCAGACTATCGAGGAATTCATCGAGGCGCTCCACCTCGACCGCTTCGCGCTCTACATCTTCGATTACGGCGCGCCGGTAGGATTGCGCGTCGCGATGGCCCATCCCGAACGGATCACGGCCATCATCAGCCAGAACGGCAATGCCTACCTGGAAGGGCTGAGCGGCGCCTGGGCACCCTGGCGCACCTACTGGGCTTCGCCCACGGCCGAGAACCGGGACGCGTGCCGGGCCTCGCTCACCGCCGAAAGCATCCGGCTCGACCAGTATCTGCACGGGGCCGACGCGTCCCTGGTGTCGCCCGACGGCTACACGCTGGACATCGCCTATATGGCCCGGCCGGGTGCTGCGGAGATCCAGCTCGACCTAATCCTGGACTACGCGAGCAATCTCGCCCTCTACCCCGCGTTCCAGGCCTACTTCCGGGCTCGCACGCCGCCGCTGCTCGCGGTGTGGGGACGGCACGACCCGCATTTTCTGCCGGCCGGCGCACTGGCCTATCAGCGCGACCTGCCGCGAGCCGAAATCGTCCTGCTGGAGGCCGGCCATTTCGCGCTGGAGACCCACGCGGCCGAAATCGGAGAGGCCATGCGCCGCTTCCTGGCCGCCCACGGCGCCGGGCAACCACGGTGACCGCAGCTTCCAGCGACATCGCCCTCACGGCATCGGTCGGGGCGACCCGAACGGCACGCGGCTCCCGCAAATCCCGGCCGCTTGGCCCGGACCTTCTGGGCTTCCCGAGCAGGCGCTGCTGTTAAAGGTCGAAGCGTGGGACACCAACTGTCCGCAGCATATCCCGCGCAAGGTGAACCTCGCCGGCGTCACGGCCTTGCTGTCCCAGCGCGACGGGCCCATCAGGGAGCTGGAAGCGCAGTTGGCGGAACGATCGCCTCCCGCTGCGCAGCCCCTCTCTCCGGCGGGACTCGGCGCATGACCACCAGGACGGATCGCGATCCGATCGAAGTCGTCACTCCGCTCCCCTTCGACGCGGCGCTTGCGCGGATCACCGATGCCATCGGTTCCGCGGGTCTCGCGGTCTTCGCGCGGATCGATCACGCGCGGGGGGCGGCGCAGGGTGGCTTGGCGATGCCACCGACCGTCGTGCTGATCTACGGCAATCCCGAAGGCGGCACGCCGATCATGCTCGCCGCACCGAACGCGGCACTCGATCTCCCGCTGCGCGTGCTCGTCCGCGAGGTCGAGGCCGGAACATCGGTGTCGTTCCATCCTGTCGCGCCGATGCTGCTGACGGCCGGCGTTCCGGACCACCTCGCACACGCACTGGACCCGGCGCAGCACCTGCTCCTGGAGGCCATTCGGTCATGAGCGGCAGCACCGTCGCATCGGCTCGACTGCCGGCGAGGCGGCAGTTCGACTATCTGCCCGTCGGCCTCTTCGGATCCGTCATGGACCTGACCGGGCTTTCCGTCGCGTGGCGTCTCGCGCATGCACCGTACGGCGTCTCGATATGGGCAGCGGACGCGGTCGCCGCCGTCGCGGTCGCGGCGTTCATCGTGATTACGTGCGCATACCTGGTGAAGCTCGCGACCGCGCCCGGCGCCGTGCTCGCTGAACTCCGCCACCCGATCGCCGGCAACCTGTTCGGCACGTTCCTGATCAGCCTGCTCCTGCTGCCGATCATCCTGGCGCCGTTCGGCCTGCTGGCCGCACAGGTCATGTAGCCGCCGATGCCGGACGCGTTGCAGCCTTTGCTGCTCATCCTGGTGGCGCCGTTCGCGCTCGGCTTCTCCACCTACGTGACGACGACCGGGCAGGTCGATCTGTTCGCGCAGTCGCTCTACGTGCTGACCCTGTTCATGTTGGCGGTGCTGCTGCGCACGTTGGCCGGCCTGGCGCGTGGTGAATTATGGACGCTGAGCGCGTAGCCGACCGATCATCAAGGAGCCAAAAATGCCCCTCGCTCGCATCGACATGATCAAGGGCAAGCCCGTCGAGTTCAGGCAGGCGGTCGGCGACGCCGTCTATGAAGCCATGGTCGAAATCCTGAAGGCGCCGGCAGGCGACCGTTTCCAGGTGATCGCCGAACACGATCCCTCGGACTTCGTCTTCGATCCCGATTTCCTGGACGTCCATCGAACGACAGGATGCATCTTCATCCAGCTCACCCTGGTCTCGGGCCGGTCGCTCGAACAGAAGCAAGGCTTCTACAAGCAGGTCGCGGACGCGCTGCACGACCGGCTCGGGGTGCGGCGGGAGGATGTCGTCATCAGCCTGGTGCCGGTCGATCCCGACGATTGGTCTTTCGGCAATGGTGACGCGTCCCTCGTAAACCCCGGGACGCCGGAAGCGGCGTCAGGATCAAATCGATGACCGTGGACACCATGCGCGCGATGATGCTGGACGGCGAGAATGCGCCGTTTCGCCTGACCGACGTCGCGCGTTTGATGCCTGGCAGCGGCGAGGTGCTGGTGCGCATCCACGCCAGCGGCGTGAACCCACTCGACACCAAGATACGCGCCGGAGCCGCCGCCCACGCGCGGCATCCCCTGCCCGGCATCCTCGGCATCGACATGGCGGGCGTGGTGGAGGAGGTGGGTTCCGGCGTCACCCGGTTCCAGCGTGGCGACGACGTGTACGGGATGACCGGCGGCGTGGGCGGCGTGCAGGGATCGCTGGCGGAATATGCGACCGTCGATGCCGACCTGCTGGCACGCAAACCTGCCAATCTCTCGATGCGCGAGACGGCTGCATTGCCGCTGGTCGTCATCACCGCGTGGGAGGGACTGGTCGACCGGGCTGGCGTCAAGCCGGGGCAGACGGTGCTGATCCAGGGCGGCGCCGGTGGTGTCGGGCATGTGGCGATACAGATTGCACGCGCCTTCGGGGCCGAGCTGTTCGCCACGGGCAGGGCGTCCGCGGCCGAAGCCCTGCGCACCGACGGCGCCATCCCGATCGACCGGGATATGCCCACCGGCGAGCAGGTCCGGCTTTTCACCGGCGGCCGTGGCTTCGATCTCGTCTACGACACCGTGGGCGGAGCCGTGCTGGATGCGTCGTTCGCGGCAGTGCGGCGGTTCGGACACGTGGTGAGCGCACTCGGCTGGGGCACGCACGCTCTGGCGCCGCTGTCGTTCCGGGCCGGCACCTACTCCGGCGTGTTCACACTGCTGCCCCTGCTGTCCGGCGAGGGCCGCGCGCATCACGGCGAGATCCTGGCCCGGGCGACTGAGTTGATCGAGGCCGGCAAGCTCGCGCCGCGCCTCGATCCCAGGCGCTTCGGACTGGACGAAGCGGAGGCGGCGCACGACGCGGTCGCTGCGGGCGGCGCGGCCGGCAAGGTGGTCGTGAGCGTCATCTAACCGGCTCCGGGATCGGGGAGCGGCACACGCATCCCCTTTTCGGCACCTGACCACGCCTGAATGGATCACCACACCGAGGAGAAGCATCATGTGTGCCGTCACGGGGGAGGCACGGGCCAGGTGGGTGAGCTCCGCCCAGACCTGCCGCGTTTAGGTATCGGACTCCAAAGGCTCTGCCTCTGGCGGTGTCCAGAGGCAGAGCCTCTGGGTAGTGTCTCAGTTTGAGTTTCCGCTCACGACCCATGTAAGCCATAGAGTGGCATCCCGGCTAACCCGGAACCGGACATTCGCCGCCGCTCGATGAGGTCGGCTGTGCGCCCATGGCGGTTATTAGGAACGCGGCAAACATTTCTCGAAAGCGGAGAAGGTTAAGCTCGCGGTAGAAGTACCACTGAGCATCTGGCAGCTTTGATCTCCGTTACTCTGAGACAGAAAGCGTTCCCGGTCAAATGGACACCACGTTCGATTGCAAACGGGAGCCACTTCCCGTCTCTCAACGAAAAACACTGGAGGGCTATTCTCTCAAGATCTAGTGCGTCCGTTACAATAGCGATCACGTAGCGGTCCTGCTTCTTATGCTCAACGTCGTATCCAAGCTTTTCGTATTCGTTTGGCGTCAGTTCAACCGTGGCAAGCGAACCCGACAGCCCTTTGACTTCGACACGCAGGCTCCGGGAGCCTTTCCGATTGGCCGTGATGTCCCAGCCAGTGTATTTGGCCGACACGTCGGTATGTTCCCAGTTCCCAGAGTCAAGCGCTCGCTTCACGGCTTCCATAGCCGCTTTTTCGGCGGCGAGGCGTATTTCAATATCTGGCTGACGAGGACCTTGGGTTGATGGGCGGGTTCCAGGTTCGTGCGGTTTTGTGGGCTTCTGGTCTTGAGGTTTGCCGACAATCTGTGCCGGAGCCGACGCGATGTAGCGCTTACTCACCAGTCGGTAATATAGGCGACACTCGGTGCCTTGAAGAATGACTGCACCAGACGTGGTGTGCGCTTGATGACGGCGAGTTGTGCCTCGATCTTTTCCTGTAGCTTTTCGCCTTGCCGCA
>JAABUQ010010834.1_pt1 | contig 11844 bp, 10 predicted proteins | sample 5560001 | NCBI WGS metagenome assembly JAABUQ01 (sample SAMN10711888, study PRJNA513371) | rock metagenome | isolation source: Antarctica rocks | place: Antarctica: Victoria Land, Finger Mt nord | collected 2015-12-18
CGCTACTGGAGGACAGATCTGTGAGACTCGAATACGACCCAGAAGCCGACGCGGCTTACATTCGGTTACGTGTTGTCGTGGTGGCCAGCACTCAAGAGATCGCGCCTGGTGTCATGATGGACGTCGGTGCCGACGGTCGCCCTGTGGGCTTCGAGTTCCTGGACGCCAGCCAGGTCCTGGACGGCCAGCCGCAAGGTGTGGAGTTCGAGTTGCTGAGCCGCGCCCTGACCAGTGAACGGCCACGTGTCGCCCACTGATACCAGCCTCCTCGGCGCGTCCTGACACATGCCTGACCGAGTCAACATCTTCCGAAGCACACGTGTTGCGTTCGGTTCCCTAGGTGCAACGGGTGGACGGAGGATGAGCAGCCAACGGTCACTCTCGTCCCAAACAAGACTCAGCACTAACCGGCGGCGGCCCACCCGCGCAAGCCGTCTACAGCAGCCAGGTCCGGGAGCGGCGGCAGGTCGGCCGGGTAAGCAGATAGTCTTACACCACGGCCTGGCTCTCGCGGGCTCTTGGTGAAATCCCGCGGTGCACCACAACATCTTGTGCGATGCGTCTGAGGGTCCGCTCAACCTGCTGGGGTCTGTCGCTCGGTTCGCCGGATTTGCGGAAGAGCCCCCCATGGAACGTGGGAAAAGGTGCTCAAACCGGTCCCATCACCGGGGCGAGCTACACGCTTGCAAGGCAGCAACTCATCGGATGCGCAGATAGGGCAGTATCATCGATGGTTGGCCACATGTTCGTACGGAAGGCAGCCCAGTGAGCGAAACCCCCGAACTCGGCAAGATTGGCGTCTGGATTGGCGGGCCGCCGAGCCGTGAGCTGGCCCGCGGCCTGGACGATCTCGGGTTCGGCGCGATCTGGATCGGGGGCTCGCCCGGTGGGGACCTGGATGGCGTCGAGCGCACCCTGGCGGCGACCAGCCGACTCACGGTAGCGACCGGAATCGTGAACATCTGGAAGGACAACCCAGCGACGATTGCCGCGGCCTACCACCGCCTGGCCGATGCCTACCCAGGACGATTCCTCCTCGGCATCGGTGCCGGCCATCCGGAGGCGGCCAGCCAGTATGCCAAGCCCTACGACGCGCTCGTCCAGTACCTCGACGCGCTCGACGCTGCCGGCGTACCGCCCAGCCAGCGGGCTCTGGCCGGACTCGGCCCGAAGGTGCTGCGCCTGGCCGCCGAGCGGACCGCCGCCGCCCACCCGTACCTCGTGACGCCCGAGCACACCCGCGGGGCCCGAGATCTACTCGGAACCGACGTCCTGCTCGCCCCCGAACAGCACGTCGTCCTCGACGCCGACCCAACCCGGGCGCGCGAACTCGCCCGCAACGCGCTGAGTGGCTACCTCAACCTCACGAACTACACCGCCAACTGGCGGCGCCTGGGCTTCACTGACAACGACATAGCCGGCACCGGCAGCGACCGTCTCGTTGACGGGCTGGTCGCGCTCGGCGACGCCCAGCAGGTCGCCGCCCGGATCAACGCGCAGCTCGACGCCGGCGCCGACCACGTCTGCATCCAGCTCATCACACCCAAAGGCGCCGACCCACTGCCCGGTCTCACCGACCTCGCCGACCTCCTGCTCACTTGAATACGCTACACCCTAACGCGTGAGCCGCCCTCGTCGATCGGTGGTCACGCGAAAAGGGAACTGGCTCGGCTCAGGCAGTATAGGGACGCTGTTCGGCTTCGTTGTCCGGGTCGTACGTGCGGGCAACGCAGGAAGACCAGGCCGTTCTCGTCGCGCTCTTCGCCTGTGTACTGGAACGGCTGCCGCTGGCGCCCATTGTCCGTGGCACGCCGAATTCGTCGGTGGCATAAGTGCGTTGGACAGCCACAGCATCGCTCGCGGGGAGGGCGCCTATCCGATATCAAATCAGGAGATGGGGACTTTTGTTGGCCGCCACTGGATACGTCACATGGCAACCAGCGGCCAACAATTCAGGGCCACCAGCGGCTACTTTGACACCGCCAGAGGCAGCATTCGTCCATACTTTTATCCCGCACGACCGCCCCCTTGAAGCGCGGACCAAGTCGTGTTGGTAACCGGAGTGCTCGCGCCGGAGCACCCCATTGGCCTGCCAGCGCCCTGAGGTTCGAGCGAACTCGGCAGAGCACGCTAGGTGCGGCGAAGAGTGGTACTTGCCAATCGTCGTCCGGGATGGCCGAGTTAGCGTCAGCTAGACTCAAAACGTTTGCCCAAGGCCCCCAGACGCTTCCGGAGCACCATTCCCTGGCAGCCCACCAGGAATCCCAGGCTCTCATCGAGGGGAATCACCCATGCGCAGGCCTGCTGGAGGACGGAACTGTACTCTTGGGTGCTGGCTGTCTCGGCATGAGTGCTCCCGGTCGTCACGTCCGTCTCGTAAAACGACAGAATCAGTTCGGATCCTTGGTTGAACCAGCCACTCGTGAACGTACTCCAGAGCACTGCTGTCCAGTGGGTTCCAGCTCCTGATTGGAGCAGATTCAAGTTGACCTCGGAAACGTGCTTGTCCGATCGCATCGGATGCGGTCTTGTCGTCCAGCCTGCGGAGCAGATCGTGGGGCGCTCCTCAGCATCGATTGCATCAAGAATTCCCAGGATCTTCGACTGGGGCAGCATCCCGGAGACCTGCAGGCCCACGGACTTGGACCCGTCGCCCAGGCGGTGCACGAGAATTACGCCTAGGGCCGACCAAGAAGACTGCGCCGATCGATCCGTGAGGATCAAGCTGAGGACCTCGCGCGCAGGGTGGCTCCCCAGCCACGCGCGGAGTGGCACCAGGAGCCCCTCAGGCACGCCGGAGTCGTCAGACAACGGCACCTCGCGCCCTGCGACGGTGGCCATTCGGATGGTCATGGCCAGCTCATCGGTGATCCGGCGTACCCAGGCCTTGTAGGCCTTGGTCCGCTGCTCCAGGACCGAGGGCTCGATGCAGTCGACGCCAACGACCTCGTGGAAGATGGATCAGGGTCTCTGGGCGCTGCAGCCGCTCGATGTAGCCGTTCAGCGCGATGCGATCCCAGCAGGTGTAGACGAATTGGACAGCTGGGCCCAGGAACTCTAACAATCGATCCATGGGATGACCCTTCTGCGGTGAGGTTTGAGTGACTGAACATCCCCATTCTCATCACAGGAGGCTTCCCTGCCTACACCCATCTGCCGTCCCCCGATGGACAAAGGATGATTGCTTGCCAATCATCCGCAGCCCCCTCAGTCCCTGACCAGACCACTTACCTCAGCCGCCGACGCCGGCGCTCAAACACGCTTTCAGGTTTACCTGGCTAGGCTTTGGGATTTCTCCAGCGAGAATCAATAAGCGGGCTTGGACCTAGGTCTTCTACTGTGACACGAACTCTATGCCCAGCAAAGCGAGGTAAGACGTCGGACCCCAGCCACGTATCGGGACCAGGATCACGGTTCCAGCCAGCGCGCTGTACGTCAAAGCTCATCGGAACATTTGTGGATGTGGCATCCTCCAGCAGGGGGATCACGTCTCCTTCGAAGACGACAGCGCTTTCTCGTACCGACAGCCAGTCAGGTTCATCCGTGGCGTCCTTGCCCAAGTCTTTGCCAGCCTCCCTATTATCTTCCAAAGAGCAATGTTACGTCTGGTACGGGCGATCCGGTTTCCTGAACTCTAGCAAGGATATTACTGAGCTCCGCTTTAGAAACATTACTTACACTTAGATCTACTATGACTCCGTAAGCTCGGTCGTATTTTGTCGCGACGGACCAAATGATCCGCGTAGCGGAAGTTTTGGTCCTCGAGTGTAGACGTCGTATGGCTTGCCGTTGAGAAGCAGATCAGCGGTTCCTCCAGGTGGACTCCGCACAGACCCAGGTTGGCGCAGAGTCACCTCACTTCCAGAGTTCGCCAATTCTTCCGCAACACTTACTTCACTTTGGGAGTAACTCCCGGCCTGAGTCGTTAGCGTTCCGCCGGTGGGTGTTGTGATTGTCGAGTCTGCTGCCCTTGCAGGAAGGTCGCCTGCGCTAGCGCAGCACGTGTTAACCCGCATACCACTCGAGTCGGCGCTGGTTACCGGACTATTCCCCACGTAGATGTACCGATTCCACCCGCTAATGCCTGGCCCGCTCTTGCGCAGCGGATCACCCTGCATGAACCGTCCGACCGCTGGGTCGTAGCTCCTGGCTCGCAGATAGACCAGCCCGGTCTCAGAGTCCCTCGGCTCGCCGGTGTACTGGACGGCGTCGGTTGCGTCCCTGACGTGAGCGCAGCATCGACGATGCCGAACTCGTCGGTACCGTACGTCTGCACCACGTTGCCGCTGCTGTCGGTCTCGGCGCGTACGCTGCCCAGACCGTCAGTGTGCTGGGTCAGCGTGTTGCCCAGGCTGTCGACCGCGTACGCCAGCCCCAGCCCGTACACGTACTTGTAGCCGCCGTCGTTGAGCACCATGGTGTCGATGCCCGTGACCCAGTAGCGCGTGCTGGCGTTGGTGGTCGTCGTCCAGCGCAGACCGTCACCGTTGTAGGTGTAGGTGGCGGTTGCCGTGGCAGTGGTGCAGGTGCTGCTGTTGGCCTGGTAGCACACCGGGCGGTGCGCTTCGTCGTAGACCAGCCGGTCTGAGCCTCGGCTCAACGTGTCACCGGCGGCATTGACGAGATAATTCGCTGTACCAACTGACTGAATCCGGTCAGCACGGTCGTACCTGTAGGGGGTCGAGCTGCCGTTTCAGCTGGATGGTCAACTCGGCCTTCTCAAAGTTCAACCGGGGGGCCTTTCTGGTCGATATGTGGGTGTTAACACAGGCGTATGCGAGTTCGCGCGGTATAAGCTGCCCCGGAGTTCTTGAGTTGCCAGACGGCCACGTCAATACGCGCATCAGCGCGCACGAGGAAATGTGATGCATCCCCGACCGCAGTTAGTTTTCGCCTCGGCGACCGCTATAGCCTTGGTCACCCTTGGTTTTCTGGTCGTAGAGGGGGCAGGTGCGGTGGGTGCGCTTGACCCCGTCAAGGCATCATTGTTACCAACAGCCGTCCCTGCTAGCGGTTCCGCGGCTGGCCTGTCCTGCGCGCAGGTGGCGAGCATCCCAAGCACGTCAGCGCTACCCGTGCCCACCTCTAGTACCAGTCCTGGCAGAGGGGCGTGTGCGGTACGCGTTGTTAGCCCACCCAGCGGCGGCGCAGGCAGTGTATCGGGGGTGGTGCGTGCAGGCGTTAAGGCGGTCAAGCCAAGTGTCAGTGTGACCGATCCAACGGTTGCGGGAATCACCTCTGCCGACGTGGCACACTACCTAACGACAGTTCCGCAAGCCGGCAAGGGGTTCGCGTCCACCGGGGTAGCACCAACCCTAGCAAGTCTAAAGTTCAGCCCGGCGCGCGACGTGAATTCAACCCTGAACACAGCCCTGACAGTTGACGCAACCGCGCTGCTCTGCGTTGCTGAGTTGAAGGGTGACTTTGTCGTTTACCAGCCAATCGGGCCGCCCGTTACCGTACACACATTATTCATAGTCTTTGATGCCCGCAGCGGAGATTTGCTGTCGCACGTGGTGATGCCTTGATTCGCTGCAATGTTGGAGTGACCGTCTGATCGTACATGCCGACCCAACAGAATTGAAGAAGTTCTTCTAGAAAGGACGCGTTACCAGCAGACGCTGAGCCGCGCCGCCTGGTTCTGGGTCCCGACCCCACACCCACACCGTCCCGTCGCTCTTCAAGGCCAGGCTGAAGCTGTCGCCGGCAGCCACCGCGAGCACGCCGCTCAAGCCCTGGGCCTGTACTGGCGTCTGCCGATCGGTGCTGCTGCCGTCGCCGAGCTGACCGTTGCTGTTCGCACCCCAGGTCCACACAGGCAAGGTCCGAAATGCGCGTCTCTGGCGGTGCGGGTATACACGACCGCACCGCCGAGGAAATACGTCGACGCGCGTGGCACCGACAGCAGCGCCGCGGGGATCAGTAGCCCATGGCCCAGGCTGGGGTGAACTGGTGGACGCCGCCGGTCAGCTGGTTGGTCTCGGGATCGATGCGGATGCCGCCGGGGCGGGCGAAGCGGAAGGAGCTGCTGTTTTCCTCCACCAGTTTGAGGCGGTGCCCGCGAGCGACGAGCCCATCTACGATCTCGGGCCCGACGCGGCCATCCACCTCAGTCAACGGACCTTCGCAGTGGATACGCGGCGCCATCACCGCCGCCTGAACGCCCATGCCGAAGTCCAGCACGTTGACCAGGCTCTGCACCAGCGCCGAGATGATCCGCCGCCCACCCGGCGCGCCGATCCCGAGGAACGGTCGACCTTCGCGCAGGACAACCGTGGGCGTCGGAGCCCACAGCGTGCGCTTGCGAGGTTGGATGGAGTTGACGTGCGACGGCTCCGGGTCGAACCAGGTCATGCCGTTGTTCAGCAGGATGCCCGTGCCCTTCGCCACGACGCCGGACCCGAACAGCTCGCCCAGCGTCGAAGTCAGCGCGACCGTGTTGCGCTCGGCGTCTACCACGTTCAGGTGCGTCGTGCACCCGTCACCGCCGAACCCGCCGCCAGCTCGACCAGCGGCACCGGCACCGGCCCGCTGGAATCGCCACGCGTCGCCAGCCGCAGCAAGGGGATCAGCGCGCTCCAGTCCGATCGTCGCGGCGATCTGCCTGGCGTAGTCCTCCGACAGCAGCGCGTCCATCGGCACGGCCTGCGTCTGCGGGTCGGCTAGATAGGCGAAGCGGTCCAGAAATGCTCGGCGCAACGCCTCGGCAATCAGGTGGACCGCGCTCGGGGAGCCGGCGCCCAGGTCGGCAAGGTCGAACTGGCGCAGGATGTTCAGGGCTTCGAACGCGGTCATGCTGCCCGAGGTCGACGAGAGCCCCACGAGCTTGAAGCCGCGGTACGCCGTCTCGAGGCCGGGTCTGTATTCGCGCACCGCGTACGAAGTCAGGTCCTCCCGTGAGAGTATGCCGCCGTTTGCCTGCAGGTCTGCCACCAGTCGCTCGCCGATCTCGCCTTCGTACAGCGCGCCGGCACCCTGATCTGCCAGCGCGCGAAGTGTCCGCGCAAGGTCGGGCTGCACAGCCCGATCGCCCTCTCTGGTCGAGGTGGTAGGCACAGGCGGCGTGCCATCTGGCAGAAAGTAGGTGCTGTACGCCTCAGGGTTGCGGCGCAGTCTGCGGTGGGCGAAGGCAATCGTCTGGGCTTGATACGGGTCGACCACGAAGCCTTCCTCGGCCAGTCGGATGGCGGGCGCCATGACCTGTGCCCGGCTGAGGCGGCCACTGCCATAGTGCTCGTGGGCGTAGAGGAGGCAGGCGGGTTGCCCGGGCGCGACCGGCGCCCGGTAACCCGTGTTCTGAGCGTCGCCGACCGTTCCGCGCCAGCCGTACATGCCACTCACACTGGTCGCCGGCGCCAGCTCGAACATATTCTCTCGGGCGCCAGCAGGCGCCGAGCTCGACCCGTCGACGACCACGCTGTGGCCGTCCGAGCCGAAGCAGATCACCATCGCCGCCACCCCGCCAAGGCCGCTCATGGCCGGCTCGACGACGCCGATGGCAAAAGCCGTGGCCACCGCGGCGTCGACGGCGTTGCCGCCTGCCCGCAGGATCTCGACCCCGGCCGCTGCCGCGAGCGGGTGCATAGCCGTCACCATGCCGTTATCGGCAACGGCTTCTCGCTTTTCAATAATCCACTGGCTCTGTGTTGGGTCCATACGCCTAAAGGGGCGGCCGAAAAGTCTTCTGCCACGGAGTCGCCCCTCCAGACAATCTGTTTGAACGGAGTTCGGCGACCCATTTGGCTGTGAAATGCACTTTTCGGCCGAACTCCTTGGCTGCGAAGGCTACCCCAACACGTCCGATGTTACGCTCCACGGGAGTTCGGATGAGGAGACACGATGCGATTTGTGGTCTTTGGTGCCGGGGCAATCGGCAGTGGTATGGGCGGACATCTCCACCGCACCGGATACGAGGCTTTGCTGGTTGGCCGGCCAGCCCACGTCGACCGCATTCGAGAGCAGGGTCTACGGCTGGTAACGGCCGATGAGACGTACACCCTGCAGGTGCCGGCCGTCAGCCGCGTTCAGGACGTTCGTTTTACCGACCAGGACGTGGTCTTGCTGTGCGTCAAGTCGCAGGACACGGATCAGGCCCTGGTCGACATCCGCGCCGCCGGCGGCGACCCGCACACGCTGCCGATCCTGTGCTGCCAGAACAGCATCACCAACGAGCCAGCAGCGATTCGCTATTTTCGCCGCGTGTATGGCGTGCTCGTGGTGGTGCCCGGCATCTTCCTCGAGCCTGGCGTAGTGCACAACCACAGCCAGGACAATGCCGGGTTCGTCGAGGTCGGCCAGTTCCCGCATGGCGCGGACGCTGTGAGCGAGGACGTCGCCCGCGCGCTCAGCGTGGCGAGCTATGCGGCGTACGCCAATCCCAGGGTCATGGCGGCCAAAGCCGCCAAAATGTTCGGCAACCTGGGCAATGCCATGGGCGCCATCACCGACGGCCAGGGCGATCAGACCCAGTTCATGCTGCGGGTACGCGACGAAGCGGCGCGCTGCTTCGAGGCAGCCAGTGTAGCGTTCGAGCCGCCAGAAGCATTCAATACACGCTCGCGCGAGCAGCACCGCCAATCGAAGCTGCCGGAGGGCGTACGCAACCTCGGCTCATCGTGGCAAAGCCTGCAGCGTGGCCTCGGCTCTATCGAAGCGGACTTTCTAAACGGCGAGATCGTGCGATTGGGGCGCTTACACGGCATTCCAACGCCCTACAACGAGGTGCTGCAGGAAGTCGCCAACGCCATGGCCGCAAAGCGCGAGAAGCCTGGCAAATTCACGGTCCAGGATCTCGAGAACCTTGTCGCAGCCTGAAGGGGATTGAACGTCATAAACGGGTGAACGACACGGTCTTGCGCCGCAGACGCTCCGCGAAACCATCGCCGGTCCGTTCGGCGAGGGCGCTGGGAATCGTCGGCAGCCTCGCGTCGGGCCGGCCTGGGTATCCTGAACACGAGCGGCACGTGACCATCAAGAGCATCTCCGTTGGCGAGGTGACCGGCGAGCCAGATACCGCTCGGAACGCAGACCCAGGCGTGCCGGCCGTGCTGCGTCTGTACCCAGCCCTGGGCAACGCGAATTTCAGGTTGCTGTGGCTCGGGATGATGCCGGCCACGCTAGCCGTGATGATGAACCAGGTGGCCAGTCCGTATGCGGCGTTCACGCTGTCCAACTCGGCCGCGATGTTGGGCATCGTCAGCCTGGCCCAGGGCCTGCCAATGTTGTTGCTGTCGCTGATCGGTGGCGTGGTCGCCGATCGCCTACCGCGGCGGCTTGTGCTGATCGTGAGTCAGGTGACGCTTGGACTAGCCGCGGCAACGCTCGCGGCGCTGGGCGTCAGCGGCACCTTGCAGGTCTGGCACGTCGTTCTGGCCAGCTTCGTGCAGGGCGCTGCGTTCGCCTTCAATATGCCCGCGCGGCAAGCCTATATCGCCGAGCTTGTCGCCCGACCCCAACTGGCGAATGCGGCGGCGCTCAACAACGCCGGCCAGAACTTCTGCAGGGTCGCTGGGCCGGCGCTCGCGGGCATGCTAATGGCGGTCCCCAGGATCGGGATCGGTGGCGCATTCGCCTCAATGGTGGGCCTCTACGCAATCGCGCTGGCATCGCTGTTCCGACTGCCAGGCACGCCGCGGCAGAAGGCGACCGGCTCGGGTATTGGGGGAGGGAGCACGGCACATCTCGTCGAGGGCGTGCGCTATGTGCGGTCACATCCAGCCATTGCGGCCCTCATTGCGATGAACCTCGTCGTGGTGGTGTTCGGCCAACCCTACCTGACTTTGATGCCCGTGGTAGCAGAACGCGTCTTCAACGGCGGCGCCGAAGGTTTGGGCTGGCTTATGGCGGCCTCCGGCGCCGGAGCGCTGACAGGCTCCATCGTCGTGGCCAGCCTGCCGCGACTGCGACGGCCGTCGACGGTCCAGGTTGGCCTGGCTATTGCCCTCGGGCTAGCCTTGGTTGGCTTCTCCATGACCCGATCCTTCCCGGTCGCACTGGCACTGCTGGTCGTGGTTGGGTTTCTATTTTCGTCCTTTTCGGCGCTCAACAACACGTTGCTGATGGCCAATACCGAGCCGCGTCTGACCGGGCGAGTCATGAGCATCTATCTGTTGACCTGGGGTGCACTGCCGCTGGGCTCCTTGCCACTCGCATGGATCGCCGACCACGCCGGCGCTCCGATCGCGCTCGCGCTCAGCGGTGGGCTGGTGGCTACCCTGGCTTTCAGTTTGGCGGTACTTCTGCCCGCCGGCCGTCGTGTGGGTTGGGGTCCGCGCGGATCGGACTAGCGCACCCTGGCGGATCATGAGTCGTGGGAGATGTACGCTGGTCGTCGGATGGTTCCAAGCTGAGACCAAAGGGGTGACACTCATGTCGAAAAAGGGGACGCGTGGCAACACAGCAACCGATCTGAACCTGAGTCGGCGCTCATTCTTGTTGATAGCCGGCGCGGCGGTTGGGACCGGCCTCCTGTCAGCATGCGGTGGCGGGACAGCCGGAGGGACGGGTGGCCAGCCGACCGCGGCCGCGGCTCCGCCAGCGGCAGGGGCCGCGGCTACGACAGCACCAGCCAAGACCGGCGCGGCAGTCGAGCTCAATCACTGGTACCACCAATACGGTGAGCAGGGCACCCAACAGGCGGCCATGAAGTACGCCGCCGACTACAGCAAAGTGAAGCCCAACGTGAAGATCAATGTCGGCTGGACCCCTGGCGACTACGGCGCCAAGCTGAACTCAGCTCTGCTGGGGTCCGACGCGCCCGACGTCTTCGAGACGCAACTCAATCGCGATATGGTCCGGTCGGGCCAGGTCGCCGTGCTCGACGACATCTACGGCGAGGCCAAGGCCGATTTCAACGATATCGGCCTGAAAGCTAACACCGTGGACGGCAAGCTGTACGGCGTCAAGATGATCGACGACATGGGCTTGATCTACTACCGAAAAAGCATGCTGGATAAGGCCGGCGTCAAGCCCCCGACGACGCTGGACGAGCTTGGCGCTGCCATCGACAAACTGTCCACGGGCCAGGTCAAGGGTTTCTATATGGGTAACGATGGCGGCGCGGGCGTTCTGGGCACCACGATCCTGTGGTCGTCGGGTCACGACCGGCTCAAGGACGGCAAGATCGACTTTACCCACGACGATGCGGTGGCCGCGTTCACCAAAGCCCAGCAGTTCCTGAAGGAGCGGAGCGGCAAGATCCTGAGCGGTGCGCCTACCGACTGGTACGACCCAACCGCCTTCACCACCGGGCTCACCGCGATCCAGTGGACTGGCTTGTGGGCCATGCCAGGCGTCAGGAAGGGTGTTGCCGACGACTTTGGCGTGGTGCCATGGCCAGCTCTGGAGACCGGCAAGGGCACGCAGACGACGTTCTGGGGTGGCTGGTCGCAGTTCGTCAACGCCAAGGGCAAGAACGTCGAGGAAGCGAAGGCGTACGCAAAATGGCTGTGGATAGACAACAAGGACATCCAGAAAGATTGGGCGCTGTCGTACGGCTTCCATGTGCCACCCCGAAAGAGCGTCGCGGCCGAGGCTGAGCCACTCAAGACCGGTCCGGCCAGGGAGGCGGTCGACATTCTCAGCAAGGTCGGTGTGCCCGACAATCCGGCGTGGACCACGGCGATGAATACGATCTATACGGATGCCGTCACCAACGTGTTGAAGAACGGCGCGGATGTGAAAACCGAGCTGATGGGCGCCGCGACCAAAGTCCAGGCTGAGCTGGACAAGCAGAAGTAGCCAACCAGCGCTGATCGCGTGTGTGCCCGGGCGACCTAGGCAGGCAAACGGGGGAGCGATGAGTAGTTTCCAGAGCGTTCAAACCGCTGCGCCACTCGTGGCTCG
>JAABUQ010010835.1_pt1 | contig 11842 bp, 8 predicted proteins | sample 5560001 | NCBI WGS metagenome assembly JAABUQ01 (sample SAMN10711888, study PRJNA513371) | rock metagenome | isolation source: Antarctica rocks | place: Antarctica: Victoria Land, Finger Mt nord | collected 2015-12-18
GTGAATACAACGAGACCCACCTGCCGCCCCTACTGCGACGATTGACTCTTGCGCAACACCCTCCTGCTACCCGGCGGGGACGGCAGCACGAGCGCGCTGTCGCGGACCAGCGTGTCGGGAGCAGAGCCCGTATTCGCTGGGACCGCCGCGGTCCCCGCGGCACGCTGTCGCGGGCGCGCGTGTCGGGGGGGCGCCAAACATGCCTACCGCGCGGTTGAGCGCGTCGCCGTAGCTTGCTACGTTGCCGCGCGATATGAGTTTGCAAGCGAGCGCCTCGGCAATAGTTGATGTGTCGCCGGCGCCAGCAGGCCGCAGGGACTGCGGCGCTCCCAGTGGATACGGTCGCCGCCCCCGACACGCTCAACAAATGGTGGGCCGCGTCAGCTATGGCACGTCGGGGCCGAGGGCCTCCGCGACGGCGTGCTCTAGTGGCAACGCCTGCCCCGCTGCCCACGCCGTCGCGAAGGGGCCGTCACCGAGGGCCGCGCGCGTTTCGTCTATTGTGCGCTGGTATAGTTTCTGCTCGGGCGGGGCCAGGGCAGCGCCGGTCGCATCGCGCAACGCCCGCGCCACGCCGCCGAAGCGCGCCGCCTCGTCGGGGCGCACCTGCATGAGGGCCACACCGGCCAATCCCTCGACACACTGTGCCATCAGCAACTTGCCGCCCAACTCGCGCAACAGGGCGAGGCTCTGCCGGAAATGGACGCCCGCCGCGGGCGCGTCCCCCCGCCCTTGCGCCACCTCGCCCAACGTGCAGAGCGCCGCGGCGACTCCGTCCGCGGCGTCGAGTTCGCGCGCCAGCGCCAGGGACTGCTCGGCCAGCGAGGCCGCCCCGTTATAGTCGCCCCGCGCGCGCGCCACGGCCGCCTGGTTATTGAATAACTCCACCAACGCTTTGCGGTCGTCCAGTTCGCGCGCCACGGCCACGGCCTCTTCGTGGAGGGGCGCCGAGCGGTCGTCGTCGCCTTGGGCATGGGCGATCATGGCGAGGTTACCCAGCGCGTGCATAGTAAGGCGTTTGTCGCCCAGGCGGCGCGTGAGCGCCAGGCACTCCGCGAGAAGGGGCGCCGCCCTGTCGTAGACGCCCCGCTCACGCAATATCGCGCCCAGATTGTTGAGAGCGTTCGCGACACCCTGGCTGTCGCCCAACTCTTGCCGTAAAGCTAGGCTCTCCTCCAGGAAAGCGACCGCGCGCTCCGACGCGCCCTGTGCCAGCGCCAGGAGCCCCAGATTGCTCAACGTCGAGGCCAGGCCCGGCCAATCGTCCAGCGCGCGCCGCAGGGTCACGCTCTCCTCGTAGGCCGCCGCCGCGCGCCCATAGTCGCCCTGGTACAGGAATGTGTTGCCCAGCCTGTTAAGCCCGGAGGCGATGGCCCGCGTGTCGCCCGATACGTGAGCGAGCGCCACCCCCCGCTCCAGCGCCGCCCTCGCCTGGTCGTAGTCGCCTTGCTGCAGGGCCAGCCCCCCGGCCGCGCCATAGGCTTTGGCCAGCGCGGCATGAAGCGTATCCGGAGCCTCGTCGTCGTCGTGCCATAGAGCCAACAACCTCTCCAGCCAGCGGCGCCCCTCGCCGAGGTAGCCGCGCGCCTCCCAGAACCATGCAAGGGACCCGGCCAGCCGCAGCCCTACCTCCCACTCCTGTTGCTCGCAGGTCCACTGCAAGGCGGCGCGCAGATTGTCCGCGTCTTGTTCCAGCCGGCTCAGCCACGCCTCCTGCCCCACCCCGTCCGATTCCTGCTCGGCCCGCTCGGCGAGATCCACGTAGTACAGCGTGTGGGCTCCGTGGGCAAACGGGGCCTCGCCGCTCTCCTCTAGCCGCTCCAAGGCGTACTCGCGGATCGTTTCGAGCATGGCGAAGCGCGGCTCGCCGTCCACCCCAGCTTCCTGCCGCACCATGCTCTTGTCCACAAGTGACGTGAGCCCGTCGAGCAGGTCCAGCCTCGGGTCGCCGTCCCTGTCGCACACGATCTCGGCCGCTTCAAGTGTCCAGCCGCCCGCGAACACGGCGAGGCGGCGGAAGAGAGTTTGCTCGCCAGGGTCGAGCAGGTCGTAGCTCCAGGCGATGGCGTCGCGCATGGTGCGCAGCCGCGCCGGCACGTTTCGCGCCCCGCCCACGAGCAGGGACAGGCGCTTCTCCAGGCGCGCGAGGAGAGCGTCCGGCGCGAACACTTTGACGCGCGCCGCCGCCAACTCGATCGCCAGGGGCAGCCCGTCCAGCCGCGCCACGACGGCGACGACCGCGGCGGCGTTTTCTCCGCTCAGCGCGAAGTCGGGCTTGACCTGCCCCGCCCGCTCTACGAACAGGCGCACCGCCGCGACCCCCGCCAGCGCGCGATGGTCGGATGGGTCCGTCCCCTCCGGGAGAGCGAGGGGCGGCACGGGAAACTCTTGCTCGCCCCCCACGCGCAGCGCCGCGCGGCTCGTTACCAACACGCGTAATCCCGGGCAGGTCTGCAGCAGGTCGACGACAAGCTCCGCCGCCGCCACAACCTGCTCGAAGTTGTCCAGGGCCAGCAGCATCCGCCGGTCTTTCAAATAGGCGCGCAGCCCCTCGCGCGCGGTTTGTCCACCCGCCTCACGCACCCCCACCACCCCCGCTATCGCCACGGCGACGAGGCCGGGATCGCGTAGCGCGGCCAGCGGCACGAACACGGCCCCGTCGGCGTAGTCCCCCCGCACCACCTCGGCCACGCGCAGGGCCAGGCGCGTCTTGCCCACCCCGCCGGGGCCGGTCAGCGTGAGCAGCCGCACATCAGGCCGCTCCAGCAGGGACACCAGCGCCGCCACCTCCCGCCCGCGACCGATCAGGGAGGTCAACGGGGACGGCAAGGGGGGTGTGGATGGGGCGGCGATCAGCACAGTCGTCCCGCGCGGCCCCCGGCGACGCGTCACCGCGCGCTCAAGCAAGGCGCGCTCCTCGGCGGAGAGCCCCAGGGCGTCGGCCAGCTGCCGCACCGTCTCCTGCTGCGGGGCACGGCGTTCGCCGCGCTCGAGGGCGCTAATAGCGCGCGGGCTCAACCTCGCCGCCTCGGCCAGCGCCTCTTGCGAGAGCCCCGCCGCCACCCGATAGCGCCGCAAGAGGTCACCGAACATGCGGGCGTTGCTGTCGACCATCACCTATCACCTTATCCTCCGCCTATCACGGCCACCACGACCCGTCGTATCCACTGGGAGCGCCGCGGCGCGCTCCGCTGCCCCGCGGCCTGTGTCCGCGACTACACTCCTCGCTAGCACCGACGCGTCCGCCCGCGACGGCTTTGCCGCAGGGACTGCGGCGGCGCGCTCCGCTGCCCAGTGGACACGACACCCCCCGATACGATCGCTCACGACGGCCTGCCGCAGGGACCGCGGCGCTCCCAGTGGGCAGCTGCCCAGCACAAACGTTATGTCGTGTCGTCACGGGCGAGAGCCTCATCAATGGCCTGCTCCAGCGATAAGGATTGCCCCGCCGCCCACGCGTCCGCGAAACCGTCGTCGCCGAGCGGTGCGCGCGCCTCCGCGACCGCGCGGTCGTGGTCGGGACGGTCGACCGGCGGGAGGGGCGCGCCGATGGCGTCGCGCACACCCCCCGCCGCCGCGAACAGCCGCGCCGCGCGCTCCGGGCTGTCCCCGTCGGCGGCCAGGTAGGCCAGGCCCTCCAGACAGGCGGCGACTCCCGCCTTGTTGCCCAACCGCTGGTAGAGGGCGAGGCTTTCGTCGTACAGGTCCGCGGCACGGTCGTCGCCCCCCACCCGCGCGACGGTACCGGCGGCGTGGAGCGCCTGCCCCAGCACCCTCGTCACGCTTATATCTCGCGCCAGGGCCAGGCCCTCCGCGCACAGGTCGCGCGCCCGCGCGACCTCGCCCTGCGCGCATGCGACTGGGCCGAGCAGCGCGAGCGCCTGGACGACCAACTCCTTCTCGCCCAACACGCGCGCCAGAGCCAGCGTTTCCTCGCCCCGGTCGCGCGCCGGCCCGAGCGTGCCGCGCCGGTACTCCGCCGTCCCCAGATTTAGATATACCTGGCCGCTGAAGCTATTCGGCGTGCTATCGATCGACAGCGCCTCCCATGATACGGCTACCGCCCGGTCGTAGTCGCCCTGGGCCAGCGCCACCCAGCCCACATGGACGAGCACCGCGGAGATCGCCCAGGCGCCGCCCAGCCCGCGCGTTATAGCCAGCGCCTCGTCGCCCGCCCCGCCTGTCGCGACGCCTGCGACCTGCCGCGCCAAACTCTTGTCTACCAACGTCGAAAGCCCATCCAGCACGCCTATCGACAGGCCTTCATCGGCGACGCACACGGCCTCGGCCGCCTCCAGCGTCCAGCCGCCCACGAAGACGGCCAACCGCCGGAAGAGTTGTTGTTCGTCCGCGTCGAGCAGGTCGTAACTCCAGGCGATGGCGGCGCGCATCGTGCGCAGGCGCGCCGGCAGGTCCCGCGCCCCGCCCGTCAGCAGCGGCAACCGCCTGTCCAGCCGCGCCAGCAGCGCCCCCGGCGCCAGCACCTTGACGCGCGCCGCCGCCAGTTCGATCGCCAGCGGCAACCCGTCCAGCCGCCGGCAGATCTCCGCCACGGTCGGGGCCGTTTCCGCGGTCAGCGCGAAGTCGGGCTTGACCCGTTGCGCCCGCTCCACGAACAGGCGCGGCGCCGCGACCTGCCCCAGCGCCTTGGCGTCCGGGAGGCGCGCCGGGTCGGGCAGGGCCAGCGGAGGCGCCGCGAACTCCTGCTCGCCGCCCACGCGCAGCGCCACACGGCTGGTCAGCAGCGCCTGCAGCCCCCGACAGCCCTGCAACAGATCGACGATGACGTCCGCGGCCTCTACAACCTGTTCGACGTTGTCCAGCGCCAACAGCATCCGCCTGTCCCGCAGAGACACCAGCAGGCCCTCGCGCATCGTCCGCGCGCCGCCCTCGCGTACCCCCAGCGCCCGCGCGATCGTCGCGACGACCAGCGCGGGATCGACGATCGGCGCCAGGGACACAAAGGCGACGCCGTCGGGGTAGTCGTCGCGGACCTCCTCGGCCACGCGTAGCGCCAGACGCGTCTTGCCCACGCCGCCGGGACCCGTCAGGGTCAGCAACCGCACTAGCCCCCCCGCCTCGTGGGAGCGGCGCAGCAGGGCCGCCACCGCCGCTACCTCGCGCTCGCGCCCGACCAGGGAGGTCAGCGGCGCCGGCAGAGTGGGCAGGGAGGGGGCGTCAGGCGCCGCGACTGTCCCGCGCGGCCCCCGGCGGCGCGGCGCCGAGCGCTCAAGCAGGGCGCGTTCCTCGACGGAGAGCCGCAGAGCGTCGGCCAGCTGCCGCACCGTCTCCTGCTGCGGAGCGAGGCGTTCGCCGCGCTCCAGCGCGCTGATGGCGCGCGGGCTCAACCCCGCCGCCTCGGCCAGCGCCTCCTGCGAGAGCCCCGCCGCCATCCGGCCCTGCCGCAGGAGTTCGCCGAAGGTCATCGTCTCGGCAGCCGTCATCGCCCGTCCCCAGTCTCGTGGTCGCCTGGCCCACGCGTCCATCAGCAGGCTGCCCTGGGAGACGCCCCCAGCGGCGACCGATCGCGGCGCTCCCGGCGGCGCTCCCCGTCGTCGTACGCGTCTGGCGTGATAGTAGCATGACATGCCGCCCCGCGCCAACCCTATAACTGTGCCGGTTACTTGTGCGTCCTGTGCATGGTCATCGCGGCCCGTACCCCCCCACAATAGGAGAGGAAGACGAGGCCCTCCCAGGAAAAGGATGACGGACAGATGTACCACGGACTTACGGCCGTACCCTCGGGCGCCGCGTCGGTCGGATCGCCAGACACGATAGCCCCCGGCGGCGCCGGCCGGGAGCGCGACCACGGGAGGCGACCGGCAGGATACGCGGCCACACCCGGGGAGGGCTCGCCAGAGAACCCTGTGCCGCGGGCGCGGCCACGGCCGGGAGAGGCGCGCGGGACGGCCCGGTTCGGCGCGACAGTCTTGCTCGCCGACGGCGACGACCAGAGGGCCGGCCTCTTGCGCTTTGCCCTGGAGCGCGGGGGTCTCGCCGTCGACATCGCCGCCACGGGGCGCGATGCTCTGAGCCGCGTCCGCGCGGGACGGCTCGACCTCCTGATCCTCGACGCCGGCCTCCCCGACATGGATGCGCTGACGGCGCTCGCCAAGGTGCGCTCTTTCTCACAACTGCCCATCATCATGACAGCGCCCGGTTCGGCGGACGACGACATCCTGGCCGGCCTGCGGGCCGGCGCCGACGACTACGTGGTCAGACCGTACAGCGTGCAGATCCTCGTCTTGCGCGTCCACGCCGTGCTGCGCCGCGCGCGCCCCGGTCAGGCCGCGCGGCAAGAGATACCTGCCGCGGCGGAGGTGTACGAGATCGACGGGGCCGTCTTCGACAGCGGCACGAACGAGGTGCGCGCGCGGCCGGCGCGTCCGATTGACGCCCGCCGAGAGCCGCATCCTGCGCCTCCTGGCGATCAATCGCGGCCAGGCCCTCGCGCCTGAGTTTATCCTCGACCGCGCCGGGTGGGATTATGACGCCGGCGACAACCGGGGCACGCGGACCATCGCGACGCATGTCTACCACCTGCGCGACAAGCTCGCGCGCGCCTCCGGCCACGCGGACCTCATCCGCACCGTCCCCGGCGCTGGCTACGCGCTCATCCATGTACGAGGACCCGCTACGAGAAAAGCATCCTAAGCCCTGGCCCATACACGGACGGCGCACTCCTGGTATCCTGAGTCAGTGCAAACCGAGAACCGCATCACCATCGACGCGCCCGCCGCGCGTATCTACGATCTGGCCGCGCGCATCGAGCGCTGGCCGGAGATCCTGCCGCACTATCGCTACGTCACGCTGCTGCGCGACGAGGGCGACACGCGCCTGGCCGAGATGGCCGCCACGCGCGACGGCTTCCCCGTCAAATGGGTCTCGATCCAGGAATTATTCCCCGCGACCCACGGGATACGCTTCCGCCATGTGCGCGGTGTGACGCGCGGCATGGACGTGGAGTGGATCATCGAGCCCAACCCCGATGATCCGACGGGCGGCGTGCTGGTGCGCATCGTTCACCTGTTCGACCCGCCGTGGCCGCGCCCGCTTGGCCCGCTCGCCGCCCGCTACGTCGTGGGTGGCCTCTTCGTACACACCATCGCCAACAGGACGCTGCGCCGCATCAAGGAGTTGGCCGAGGGAGAGCAAGTCGTGGGTCGGGAGTCGGAAGTCGGAAGTAGCGCGGGGGCGGGGGCGTGAGCGCGGACGGGGCCGGCGCGCGGCGGGTCGTGATCACCGGCGTGGGGGCGGTCACGCCCATCGGCACGGGCAAGGAGGAACTCTGGCGCGGCGTGCTGGAGGGCCGGCGCGGTGGACGGCTCGTCACCCTGTTCGACGCCTCTACGTACCCCTCGCGGGTGGCGGCCGAGGTGCCCGACTTCGACCCGCTCGACCACCTCGACGCCAAACGGGCGCGCCGCCTCGACCGCTGCGCGCAATTCGGGCTGGCTGCGGCGCGCATGGCCGTCGCGGACGCCGCCCTGTCCATGGAGCGCGAAGATCGCGCCCGCGTCGGCGTCTACATCGGCTCGGCGCTCGGCGGCATCTCCTACGCCGAGGATCAGCACCAGGATTTCGTGGAGGGAGGGCTGCGCCACGTTAGCCCGATGCTGGCGCTGGCCGTCTTCGGCGGCGCCAACGCCGCCAATGTGTCGATGGACCTCGGCGCGCTGGGCCCAAGTCTCGGCAACGCCAACAGCTGCGCCTCGGGGGCGATCGGCGTGGGCGACGCCTTCCATGCCATCAAGCGCGGCGAGGTCGATGTCGCCGTCGCGGGCGGCGCCGAGGCTCCGCTCGCGCCGTTGACTTACGGCGCCTTCGCCGTGATCAAGGCGATGTCGATGCGCAACGACGATCCCACGACGGCCTCGCGGCCCTTCGACCGCGACCGCGACGGCTTCGTGATGGCCGAGGGCGCGGGCGTGCTCGTGCTCGAGGAGCACGGGCACGCCGTGCGCCGCGAGGCCCCCATCTACGGCGAGGTGCGCGGCTTCGGCGTCACCAGCGACGCCTACCACATGACCTCTCCGCGGCCGGACGGCGCGCAGTCGGCCCGGGCGATGACCCTCGCGCTCGACGAGGCGGGCCTGTCGCCCGAGGGGATCGACTATATCGCCGCCCACGCCAGCGCGACGCGGCTCAACGACTCGACCGAGACGCTGGCCATCAAGCGCGCCCTCGGCGCGCACGCCTACACCGTGCCGGTCAGCGGCACCAAGGGCATGCACGGCCACGCCCTCGGCGCCAGCGGCGCGATCGAACTGGCCATCTGCGCCCTCGTGTTGCAGCGCGGCGTGCTGCCGACCACGGTCAACCTGTTCGAGCCCGACCCCAGTTGCGACCTGGCCTACATCCGCGACCACCCCGTCGAGCGGCGCATCACCACCATGCTTAAAAACTCGTTCGGCTTCGGCGGCATCAACGCGGCGCTGGTGCTCTCTTCGCTCTGATGAGCACGTTCCCCGGCGCGCGCAGCAGGCGCCGCAGACGGATGTCGCCGTAGCCGGTCTCGCGCAGCCACGCGCGTACCTGGTTGTAGGGATAGATGCCGCCGCCGAGTTCGTTCAGCAGCAACAAGCCGATCAGCGCCGCGGCGTAGCCGGCGAAGCGCGTGAAGGGCTGGCGCATGCCCACCTGATCGAGGATGAGCAGCGCGCCATCGTCGTTCAGGGCCTCGTGCAGCCGCCGCAGCAGGTCCTGGATCGCGGGTGGCTGCTGGCCGTGGATGATGTTGCCGAGCAGGGCCACGTCGTAGCCCGTGCCCAGGTCGTCCCGGAGGAAGTCGCCGGTCATCGTCGTAATACGGTCGGAGAGCCCCGCGCGCGCGATCTCCTGTTGGGCGGCGGCGACGCCGTCGGGCCAGTCGTAGATGACGGCGCTCAACTGGGGGTAGCGGCGGCACAACGCGATCGTGTACAGGCCGTGCGAGCCCCCGACATCGATGAGGCGCAGGGGACCGGGGCGCAAGCGCGCTTTACGCGCCACCTCGTCGACGGTGAAGAGAGCGATCGTGCGCATGCCGTCGTGAAAAGCGGGCCATCGTTCGGGGCGCCGGTCGTTGAACTCATAGGTCGTGAAAGGCGGCCGGCCCTCCTTGACTGTTTCTTCGAGGTGGTCCCAGCGCCGCACGAAGTCCTCGAGGAAGGGGATGGCGGGCAGCAGCGATCGCGGCGAGTCCGTGGCCAGCCAGCGGCGGGTCGTGGCGGTGTTCCCGTAGCGGCCGCCGCGCACGGAGAGGTAGCCCAGACGGCGCAGCAGGTCCAGGAACGGTTCTAACCCTTCGGGCCGCGCCTCCAGGCGCCGGCCGAGCTCGTCTAGGGTCAGCGGCCCGTCCTCCAGCGCCGTGAAGACGCCCAGACGGTGGGCGGCTAGCAGCAGCCGGAAGGAGGCGTGCTGCGTGAAATCGACGAGCGGCGCGGGGATCACACCGAGGCGCAGCAGCGCGCGCTCGGGTAGGCTGGGGATGATGGGCATGAGTTAGCTTTCAGCCGTCAGCTGTCAGCTGTCAGCCCTTTGCTGGTTTTCATAGAAGTGGTTTGCTCCTAAATCAGGGTACCAGACGCCGCGAACATTACCACGAGAAAAAGCTGACAGCTGATAGCTGACGGCTGACAGCTAAAACAGGTGCGCGAACTGCAACACAACGAAGGCGGCGAACGTGGCGCCGCCGGCGTACTGCACGAGGACGAGGCGGCGGAAGTTGACCAGCAGCGGCTGGCGGGCGAACTGTAGCCCGACGGCGGCTGTCAGAGCGCCCAGGGATACGTAGCCTCCCGCGAGCAGGACGCCGTCGAGCGGGCGGCCCATGCGCGCCAGCGCGCGCAGCCCGGCGAGGGCGGCCACGAGGAACATGGCTAGCGCGAAGACGAACGAGCGCCGCGGCCCCAGCGCCATAGCCAGGGTGCGGTCCCCACGCGCCCTGTCTTCGTCGACCTGATAGATCTGCGTCAACGGGTACAGGCCGATCGTGGTGCAGGCCGCCACCAGCGCCATCAAGGGGAAGCGCTCTCCGGCCAACGACGCGAGTGGTCGCCCGCTAGCCAGCCAGCCCGCCAGCACACCGCCCATACCCTGGAATATAAAGATGAGCCCTGTGCTGATGTAGGGGCGTCCCTTCAGGCGCGGCCGCGGGTGCGAGTAGAGCGCGCCCATGATCGCGTAGGCGGCGTAGAACACGGCCAGCGGCAGACCGGCGAGGAGGGCGATGAGCAGGCCGGCGGCCTGCCAGGCAAGCGAGAACGGCAACGCCCAGGGTGGCAGCGGCACGGGGCGCTCCATGCCCGCGATCGGCCCTTCGTCGCGGTCGTAGTACGAATTGTAGAGGGTGGTCCCGCCGTACAGGAATACATGCACGGCGACGAACGCCTCGATCGTCGCGGCCGACCACCCTCCCCCGCCCCCGAAGACGCCCCAGAGATAGAGCGGCGCGAGGGTCAACTGCAGCGGCAGACGCAGGTGCGCGACGACATGCCCCAGGTCGCGCCACAGTCTAACTCGAGCCATAAGCGTCTTTAATATACCAGTCGTTACTGAGAGTCGAGGAACGCGCGCAGCAGCCGGTTGAACTCGATCTGCCGCTCCAGGTTGAGCGAATGCGGCGCGTCGAGCATAACCTCCAGGCGCGCTCCGGGGATCGCGCCGGCGAGTTCGCGCGCCAGCGAGGGCGGCGCCAGCATATCCCGCTCGCCCACGACGACGAGTGTGGGCACGTCGAGCTCGGGCAGGCGCGCGCGCGTGTCGTGGGTGAGCGCGGCGTCGACCTGGCGCGCGAACGCGTCGGGCTCCTGCGTGTAGGGGCTCTCGGCCACGTAGCGCAGCACGTTCTCGACGTTGCGCGGGCGCTCGAAAAAGCGGTCGGAGAAGAGCCAGCAATTGGCCTGGCGGTAGAACGTCACCACGTCGACGCGTCCGTAGATCTCGCGCCAGGCCGTCAGCAACTCCCGCTGCCGCGGCCCCTGATGGGCGAACGTGGAGACGAGCGTGAGCGAGCGCACACGTGCGGGATGGTCGAGCGCCAGGCGCTGGGCGACAGCGCCGCCGAGCGAGAGCCCGACGACGTGCGCGGGGGCGGCGTCGAGCAGGCGCAGCACGGCGGCGTAGTCGTCCGCCACGTCGCCCAACGTGTACGGCGCCGTGACGCGGGCCGAGCGGCCCACGTCACGGCTATCGGGAGCGATGCAGCGGAACTCGGCGCTAAAGCGCGCCAGTTGGGCCGACCACGCCGTATGCTCGGCCCCCAGGCCCTGTATCCACAGTATGGGCGGCCCAGTCCCAGAGTCGACGTAGTAGATATCCAGCCCGTTGACCCGCACGCTCGGCACGATGACTCTCCTCCTATAGGGGTCAGGTATCAGGGGTCAGGGGGTATCTACTGGGAGAGCCAGCTCTCCCAGTAGATACGACGGGGCACGGCGCATCAATGTTTCCTGATACCTGACCCCTGATACCTGACCCCTGACACCTCTATCTCAAGTTTACCCGGCCCAGCGCCGATATGTAGCAGTACGGCCGGTACGGGTCGGCATGAGATTGTGATGGTAAACGCCGTGGGCGAGGCTCCGGTCACACTCTCGGGGCGCGCCCGTACGGATGGCGCGCTCAACCGTGAGAGAAACGGGCTACGGAAAGTCGCGGTGATGCGGAAAAACGCTTCTCTATTGCGTTATAGATACGAATTACTTACTTTTGTAAAAATAGTGCGAAACGTGATACACTAAGCTTCGTGCAGCGCCGCGAGCAAGAGGGACACGGATATGAAGAGCGACAAGCCCACCGATCAGCCACACGGGGCGGCCCCTACATCGGGCCCCTCCCCCAGCGAGCCGCGCGCCCTCAC
>JAABUQ010010837.1_pt1 | contig 11838 bp, 10 predicted proteins | sample 5560001 | NCBI WGS metagenome assembly JAABUQ01 (sample SAMN10711888, study PRJNA513371) | rock metagenome | isolation source: Antarctica rocks | place: Antarctica: Victoria Land, Finger Mt nord | collected 2015-12-18
CCCCAGCAAGCTTCCAGCTCCCCAACTCCCCCGCCTTTGCCGCCAGCGCGCTCGCCAAGCTCGGACCCCCCACCCCTCCTCCAGCATCCGTATCCAACACCACCTCCGCCCACGTGCTCTCGTTCGTCCCGAACCCCAGCGTCGATAACATCCCATCCTTCAGCGCCGCGAACGAGGTCGCCTGGCTGGGCAGCTGCAGCGCGTACGCATCGGAATGCAGTTGCGCTGCTGAGCTGTGCTCGCCGGCGGGGGCATCCGAGGGGATTATGTGGCCGTCGGAGTCGGCGTGCGAGAGGTCGACGCTGGTGAAGACGTTGGAGTCTTTGGCGCCCATGATGTAGAGGAGGTATTCGCGGCCGTTGCCTGTGGTGATGGGGATAAGGCCTGCGCCTTTTCGGGGTTGGGGGCCGGGTGTTAGGGGGTTGGTCGGGATAGGGAGGGTGCTCCATTCTTTGGCGGATGTGGTGAGGAGGTCGGTTTGGGTGGTAGGGTGGGGTTGGCGGATTAGGGGGAGGAAGTGCAGCGAGCTGCTTAGGTGCGAGGGGTGGGTGATGGTGTAGAGGCGGTCGTTTACTAGGGCCAGGTTGGTGGGTGTGGGGGTGGTTGTGGGGGGTGGGGGGAGGGCGTGCCAAGTTTGGGAAACGAGGTTGAATGCCCAGGTGTCGTTTAGAGGTTGCGAGACGGCGGATAGGCCGGAGGATATGATGAGTGTACCGTGAGGTTCTTTTGATGGGGCAGCTTGGCCGACCAGGCTTGGTAGCTTGGAGATGGTCGATTTGAGCTGAGAAGTGTATGATGCATTCTCTCCGGCTGGTTTCTGAGGCAGAGGATGTTCGCTCGCCACGCAGGCGTGATGGTACCGTGAAGGCGGCACGGCCCCATCATCTGCAGGATCAATATGCGTCCACCCAAGAGTAGCAGTATCGAAGACCCAGATCCTTCCCATCTCTTCAATCGCTACCTCTTCTTCCCCTCGTCCTCCGAACACGTAGATGCGTTCCCCAATAGCGACGGCAGTGTGTCCTGCTCTTGGCCCGGGTGTTCTGCCGTCTAAACCTTCACCCAGTGAGGGTACACACTCTATTATCATCAGTACATATCCTCCACTCGGCGTTAGGATAGGTAGTACTGTAATCCGGCTTCCCCTCATTGCCAGCACCCTTCAACGGCAAGCTCACGATGTGCACTTCATCCCCGGCCAACCTCCCTTGCTCAAATTCGCCCCCGAATATGTAAGCCTGCCCGGCAACGATGGTAAGGGAATGGTTCAATCGAGGGAGGAATGCTTCACTAGAGAGTCGGTGGAATGTCGCGGATAGTGGGAGTGTGGGTTGGGAGAGACCGTAGGCTGCGACGGCGCCGCCTTCGACTGTTGTGCTGATGACTTGTTCGGCTGCTACGAGCCCAGCTGCTGTTGCTGGGTCCATGTCTGGTATTTGGTGGGGATTGTATGTAAATGGTGGGAGGTTGGTGTTTGGTAACGGATGATAGCGAGTGGTTTATTTCCGGGTCGGGTATAAACCCCTTTTTAATTCTTGTCTCGGAAAGTGTTGGATGTTTACGACGTATATAGCAAGTGACTCTACATCTTCATTTTGAGTTGGTGACCCAGTAATGTAGCATTTGAAGAAGCTAGTACGGGAAAGTCTCGGAAAAATAACACAGAAACGGGGCGATATGGTGAAAAAGGACAGTATTGTCTCTCAAACATCTCTATCTCAAAAGGAGGATGTTCTCCATTTCTCAAGACTATATATAAAGCTTCAGCCCCGCAAGTCCCCCAGCCCCCGAGCCCTCCTAGCTGCCCTCCGAGCGCTGCTCCCAGGTCCAAGCCCATCCCAATGGGTGATTCTGATAGGCCTGCCTGCTCCCCGTAAGATGAGTCTTCTCAGGTCATTTCGAGCCCTTGTCCGCCTAAACAATTGTGTTAGAGCAGCTCTCAAAGAGAATTGTGCTACATACATACTCGTCTATGATGCTTCTTGGGTTGAGATACACCCCTCGCGGGCCAACAGGACCCCGATTTCGAAACAAAGCTGTAAGTGTTAGCCCCAAAACCACGCTGGCAGTAGACTCCAAAGCCTAGTGTCGCCTCCACCCATATGCCTCCCTTTCGTCTGCTGACAGATTGATAGACCATTGGGCCGGGAATTCGTCAAGCTGGTAGAAAGATCAGCAATGCAAGCTCGGCAAAAAAAGGCTGAGATACTTACATCTAACGCGAATTTTACGTCGCCTCCGCTGTCTGCGAGGGCTTGGGCGGATGGGACGACCCCGGCCCGACAACGTTTGGATGTAGCAGAGGCGAGACGAGAAGAGTAAGGCGGGTCATTTTGAAGGATGCTGATAAGCCCTGGGGGTGGGAGGCGAAGCACGAAGGTGGAGTAAGGTTCTCCTTGCTGGTAGAGAATTTGGGGGCTCAGTCGCCTTCAGAGACCAGCATTTCTTGCAGGAGGTCGATGAAGATTATATAAGTGGGTAGAACCAGCGTGCTGTATGTACTGGATTGACATTCTGCTAGCAAAACATGTGAAGGGAAGGTTGTGATCTTACTACCCAAACTAAGCGAGCTTAGTATCATCTGTATAACAGTCCCGTAGTGCGGAATTGTGCCGGCCTGTGTTGAGATCATATGAGCGTGATTTTTGAAGCTGTTCACAACACCAGACACCACTCACCCTTCAGACCATGGAGACCACCAGCATCACTCCTACCTCCGCACCAGGCGAAGAGGATCATGCCCTTCCCACGCCAAATTATCCAAGCCAGACGCCTGCTCCCCAGGTGATATGGGGTGATTACTTCTGGACTGGATGGCATTTGTCTGGGGCAGGTAAGTCTGTGTAGTAGTCAAGTATTGGAGAAGTTTTTGCTCATACATATTTATTTAGGAGAAGCACCAGCAAATGATGTAGCAACAACAAACCCTGACTTGAACGATACAGAATCCTCGAGTGAAAGCATTGATATCTCCCTGTCAGAGAGAAACAGCGAGCCCGCCGCTCAAAAGACTTCTCAGGCACAGCCCAGTAGCGCTGCTGATAGGTCTGGAAACCGCAAGAGTTGCCTCAACTTTGAGCGTACATATGTATGCGGTATATACTCGCCTGGCGACCCTGGTCCCGTTAGACCTTATCGCGCCAAATATCACGAGACAGTGATACCCAAGTATGAACGAGTCTATCTCTGTCCACGTTGCGAGCTTACTTGCACACGGGCCTTGACTGTAAGACATCACTTTGGAAGCTGTATCGCACGAAATGGAAATCCAGACAGGATGAATTGGTATGACCATCCCAGCGTGCGTGATGCAACCGCCGCGACAAGTCGCAAGCGTTCGGAAGAAGATCAGAGAAGGAATCGTCCCAGAGGAGGGTCGACGAAGGATGTTCCGAGTGTCGTTCGTAACAATAGAAATCCGAACTCATCCAAGCCGCTACTGCCTCAGCCGCAGTCGGACACAACATTGTCGAGCCGCACGTCTTTAAGTAGTGGCCAGCCGACGTAAGTACTGAACAAAGCCTTGAAGCTTCGCTGATCAGCTTACCGATGATAACTCACCGCGGGACCAGCACCAATGACAGTGCCCATACAGCCACGCAGCGCTCCTCCTCACCTCTTGACTTTATGCCTCCACAAACCAAGAACGGGCCTGCGTCTTTGGTGGTTACACAGGGTGGTGGAGATCGGTCGACGTAAGCATTTCGAAGAAGGCTGAGTATATCATTCTCAGAAGCTGATTCGGCACGTTGCAGGATCAACCCTGGGAATAGCGTCCGAAGTGCGGCCTAAATCTCGTCCTCTATCTCTCTCGTCCCTTCTCCACAGGTCAAGCGTACTCTTGCTTCTTCAAATGCTGTACAGGGTGGTGGCAGTCAGCCGGCGTGAGTATTCTCCAAGGCGAAGGATACGTGCAGAGCGAGCTGCTAAAATGGCTGTCACAGGAATGGCATCGGAGCCATTGTGGACAATTCCACTGTCCTTTCTTCTTCGCGCTCTCCTTCCCCGGCTCGACGTGGCGACGTTGGTGCTGGCCTCATGGCACATGTCCGGAAAGAAGGCGATCGACCGATGTAAGCATTTATGAATATGCTGGATATAGGCAGGTTGAGTGCTAATGATGGACCATTACAGGAGTGGCACTGGAGACAGTATCACAAACGCCATCGGAGTGTCCGAGTCGTGCTCTCCCAACCATCAAGTAATGTAAGCACTCATCAATAAGCCGTACCCATGCACGCTGAGAGGCTAACAACAAATCCTCATAGGTATAGCATTAGAAACAGCATCAGCAACCCCATCGTCTTCCCGGGGTCGCGCTCTCCCTCGCACGATTCAGCTCCGTGGATTGATCATGGCTCAGCGTCCGGCGTTGAAGACGCAGATGATACAGCAATGTGAGTATGATTACGGAGGGTGATGAAAAAGATCAGAATTCTAATACGTGGGAATGCAGCGGTGGAATAGAGGATGGGCCAGGTGAAGGCAGCTAGCTCACCGAGACCTTCGAGGAGGCCACGCTCAAGTGGAAAAGCCTTCCTCCTGCGGTCTAAATATGCAGAGAGACATGAGGAAGTGTGCTCAGATGTTGCTAGATTGGAGGAGTATTGTTGTTGAATATGGGACTGATTGGGAGAATTGGGGACGAAGTTGGAAATGAAACGTGTGCAGTTGTCGTGTTTTATGACTTCTTTACGCCAAGGCGCCATACTGCATGTGTGCTAGTGCTCTCAATATGAGGAATCTTGTATACCTTAGGGGGCTTGGCAGTAAGCTTGGAACCGTGTAGATACTGTTACTTCTTCACAAACCGTATAGGAACTGTTATTCAAAATTAACGTTTATTAATATTAACGTTATATATTAATTATTATATATTTATTTTTATAGTTTTAAAACAGAAATATAATATAAATGTTAATTTTTTTTAACGTCTAATTTTTTTTAACGTCTAATTTTTTTTGACGTCTAATTTTTTTTAACGCTCAATTTTTTTTGTCTAATTTTTTTTAACATTTAATTTTTTTAATATTTAATTTTTTTAAAGTATTATATTTTATTTAATTATATATATTAATATAAATAATAAATATTTATAGTTTAAATTAAAAAAATTAAATTGAATAGCTATAAGCCGCAAATTAACTGGAAAATAGAAAGGTCGGGGACGAGAAAAAAAATTAAAAAATAATTAAACAAATAAAAAAAATAATTAATAAAAGTAAATACTAAAATTTACAGTAAATAAAAAAACGTCCAAAAAAGGAAATATTAAAATCGATAGTAAATAAACAAAAATGTCCGAAAAAGGAATTTTTTTTTATAAGATTAATAAATTATTGTAATAATACGGTAAAAGTACGGTAAAATATAATTATTATGTTAAAATTTTTAACGTTAAAAAAATATACGTAATATTTCATTTTTACGTTCGAATTTATTTACGATAAATTTTTTCTTTATAGTAAGATAATTATTACGTTTAGAATTTTTAAACGAAAATTACTAATAACGTTAATTTTTTATAACAGTGTCGGAGCTAGAACAAACGTTTTTAACGTAAACAGATTGTAACGGTTTCTATACGGTGACAGTATACTGCCAAGCCCAGCTAGGTACAATTGCTATTCGGTGTTGAATTGTTACCAAACACTTCAATTTCATCTGTAATGCTGTCGAGAGTCACAAAACTGAATGCTAGTAAGCTATGTGATGATTCTAGTTGTTTCAGCTGTTTTGTGCCACCAGACATGAGTTTGCGCCCATAGTCTCGCAGCGAAAGATTGGGTAGTCAGTCAGTCACTTGTTATGGCCAAATACCTCATCCTTCCCTCTGCGCTGCTTGGGTCCTTTACTTAAGTTCAATATCAAACAAATCCATCTCCACTTTTCTCAAAGAGAGAAGCAAACCCTCTCATCCCGCAAATATGGGCCACACTTTCGATTTTCCCACTATCAAAGCATCCACGAACCTATTCCTGCGGGACAACGATGGTCTCAATGTCCTTTTCAATAACGCCAGCGTTATGGTCCCCCCGCAAGGCAGCAAGACGAAACAGGGGTATCAATTGCAGCTGGGAACCAATTGCATAGGCCATTTCTTGTTCACCAGAATGCTTCACTTAATCCTAGCCGAAACCGCCAAGGAGGCGCCAGCGGATAGTGTGCGCGTTGTCTGGACTTCGTCCAATGGCGCGGAGTTCTTGTCGCCAAAGGGCGGAGTCGATATAGATAATCTTGACTATCATGTTGAGAAGAGTGCTTGGGAGAAGTATGGCGTGAGTAAGGCGGGGAATATATTCTAGAGCAGCGAATTCGCTAGACGGGCGAACAATTACTAGTGTCGTGAGTTGCATCCTTGGCTACAAACCAACCCTTAATCCACATGCTAAGCACTAATTCTTCATGCTCTGCTTCCAGAGCGTCAATCCTGGCTCATTGAGAACAGAACTGCAACGGCAAACCCCCCCGTTGGCAAACCATGTCGCTCGTAAGCCCCAACCTTATCCTCTTCCTTGTACCAGTATTAATATGGTTGAAGTATACTATCTTACGCGACCCCATCTATGGCGCTTACACCGAGCTTTTCGCCGGGCTCTCCTCTGAGGTTAATGCGGCACAGAATGGTGGATATAGTACGTTCTTCCTCACCCTCTCGCGAGCCTGCTCCCTTTCTTGTACATCTATTTCCCTTGTCCCCGTTATCTTTCCCCCCTCTCCCCCCTACCGCCCCTCCCCCCTTTCACCACCCTCCCGCCCTCCCATGGGTCCGTCCAGCAACCACCCTCCGCAGCGATCTCCTCCTCGCGCAAAAGCCACAAAGTGAAGGCGGGACTGGCACGGCCGAAAAGTTCTGGGTCTGGTTTGATGAGCAACTTAAGCGGTTTATGTAGGATGAATTGTGCTTGGGTTGTTGGGGGGGGGTTGAGGGTGCGAGGAGCAGGTCAAATCGTACTTGTAAGATGATGCGAGGCTGGGGGAGAGGGACGGAGTTGAAGGGTGTTGGGGCTGGGTACGGTGGGTTGTTTTGTGTAGGGAAGAGTGCGGTGTTGTATATCACTACTTTGTGACTGTGTTTCGAATAGAAGGGTAACAAAAAGAGCTAGAATTGTAAAGATCTGGGTATAATTCCTTTTTTTAGACTCTTATCCTTTCTTTTTCATAGTATCACGAAGAAATAGACTTTAAATCTTCAAGCACTGGGGTATCATCGGCGCAGGTAGCACACTTCTCCTCCGCCCGCAAGCATAGTACCTTGCATTACATCCTGTTACCCCCTATTACATACTTTCACCTTTTATTACATCAAGCTGCATCGTCCATCTCTTTCTTATCACCATTGGTATCGACCTTCCATTTCATCTCGTCGCCTTTCATAAGCCCCACCCAGGAGCACCAAGTTCGATATTTCAATCCCTGATGCTCCTCACAAGTGACAGCTCTTCACGTATTCGTCCACTGTCAGGGGGAAAGTATCCAAGACACGAGCAGCTTCTTTGGTCATCAGTTCACCCTTGCACCCTTCCAATCTCCGAGAAATGACTCTTCGGATCCTATCCCCCTCCACTTCTTGATCACCCATTCCAATCGCTTCATTGCACAGCACCGCCTGCACCCCCTCCTCCTCTTCCTCAGTACCGTGGAACAAGTGCAGCCCCCCCCCCCCCTCCCCACTCGACCAGCCGTCTCCAAATCCCACTCCCTCCACCACCAGCGTGCCTCCTCCACAATCCCCAGTCCTCCAACCACCAACTCAAAGCAGAGTAATCCCACTCGAACAACCCCACCTCGCAGCCCTAACCCCCTCAAGCATCGGCCCCACACTCCTCAACACCTCCTCCTCCCCCTCCCCCCCCATCTCACGCACAAGGTGCAAAGTCCCCACCCGCCCGCACATGGTCGGTCGTGGCCCTATGCCGCTTTTCATCACTGCTTGGTTTGCGAAGACGAAGAGCGCGAGGGTTTGTCCGCAGGGTGGAGGGTTGGGGGGCGGAGGGTTGGAGGGAAGGAGGGTGGGGGTGAGGTGGAAGACGAGGCTGCTTGGGCCGAGGGGGTGCCAGGTGTGGGGGTGGTTGTTTAGGGGGAAGGTGTAGACTGCGGAGGCTGGTTGAGGGATGGAGGAGGATGAGGAGGAGGAGTGGGAGGAGACTAAAGAGTGGGGCGAGGTTGTGGGGGTTTGTGGAGTGGAGGCGGGTGGTGTTGGGAGGAGCGAGGTAGTGGTGTCATGTTTAGATCCGGTAATGTGTTTTGTTATCTCGATCTGGCCCTGCCAGTCTTCGTTCTTCTTGAGACCATGTTTGTGGGTGTATTTGATGGTGTAGCTGGTCTTGACTGTATCAGAGGAGGGGGTGAGTGTTTGTGTGGTCGGAGAAGTTTGCTGCAATATCCATGCTTGAGGTGCAGGAGGTCGTTGTTGCTGGTACTGAATCGAAGATTGTTGAACAGAGGCGAAATCATGGATTTGGGTGGTCTGGGGCATAAAGGGAAGAGTAGAGGTGCTGGTGGTGGTCATGGATGTTTTGTACGCAATCGTTGTCGCTCGATGCCGTCGTGCGCGAAGGCTGTATAATACTTGGAAGGTGATGTCGAGGATAAATGGCTGGAAGGAGACATGCTTCTCGGAATATTTTGTGAGCTTGAGACACAGTCGATATTAATCACATGAATAAATCTAGTCAAGAGTTGGTGGGATGTTTATCTACTCAACAGCCGATGTATGCTGGTAGATACTACCGAAAAGGCTTATCTTAGGGCTCTAACGTTCAGCCCTAATCTGATCTTATCTGATCATCGATCTCGGCACCGGACTTTCTGCAGGAGTCCTAATTCATTCTTACATTGTATTGTTTCCATTCCCCTCGTTTACAAGACGCGTACTATTTATTAGTATAGTAAGAAACACAATATTCCTGATGCCTGAATTGTCTCTATTACACTTCAGGAAACAAAGTGGACTCCGTATTTCCTGTTGGTTTCAATCAAAGCGTCCACCGTGATGGATATATGACTGCCTTGCCACCTCCTTCTGCAAGTTATATCAACTCCTATTCATGACCGCACTTCCATTTCTACACTGGTCTACCTATAACCCTCCACTACGCCCTCCATCCGAGCATAAGGGAGAAGTTACCACCCAGGAACATGGATAAGGTGGTGAAAAGAGATTCGTCTTGTTCAAATATAGACATTGCCGATACCAAACACAGGACGGAAGAAGGACCGTATATGCCGGACACAAAAGAAGCATCGCAGACTTCTTCAGAAAATGTTCCAAAACCAAGTGATGTTGAGAAAGGTCTGCAGGAAGCAATAGCCCCAGACGTTGATCCTATTCCTGCACCACCTGCGGACGAAGATCATGAATACCCCCCCTTCCGAAAAGTCCTCCTGATCATGTCATCCGTATACATGACATTCCTTCTAGTTGCTCTGGTAAACATCAACCTCCTCCACCCTTCTATGCTCCTCGCTGATATGTGTAGGACCGTACAATCATCGCAACAGCCATCCCCCAAATCACAGACGACTTTCACTCCCTCGGCGATGTAGGCTGGTACGGCAGCGCATACATGCTCACAGCCTCTGCCTTCCTCCTCCTCTTCGGCCGCATCTACACCTTTTACTCCCCCAAAACCATCTTCCTCTCCTCCATCGGCTGCTTCGAGCTTGGCTCCCTCGTCTGCGGTGCTGCGCCAAATTCGACGGCCTTCATCATAGGAAGAGCGATAGCTGGCTTAGGTTCTTCGGGTGTCCTCTGTGGGGCTATTGTCATCATCGTGTACGTCGTCCCGCTGCATAAGCGTCCGTTATAGCAAGGCATGATCGGTGCCATCTTCGGTATTGCTTCTGTTTCGGGACCGCTACTTGGTGGTGCCTTCACAACAAATGTCACCTGGAGGTGGTGCTTTTACATCAATCTACCCATTGGTGGCTTCGCCATATTTGTCCTGTTCTTTGTCATGCACCTACCAATGCCGAAGAATGCTAGTGTACCGGTTCGTAAACAAATTGAACAACTCGACCCGATCGGTACATCGTTAATCTTACCTGGCATGGTCTGTCTACTTCTCGCGCTGCAATGGGGTGGCTCAACGTACACATGGAGTAATGGACGTGTCATTGCTCTTCTCGTCCTCTTCCCAATACTCATTGGGGGCTTCATCGCCGTTCAAATATGGAAGCAAGATCTTGGCACTGTCCCACCACGAATCGTCAAACAACGCAGTATTCTCGCTGGAATGTTCGCCCAATTCTGCGTTGGCTCTTCGATGATGACAATGGTCTACTTCTTGCCCCTTTGGTTCCAAGCCATCAAGAACGTCAGCGCTGTTGAATCAGGGATTCGGATTCTCCCCTTGCTTCTCAGTCTCGTAGTTTCAAGCATCTCGGCCGGTATATGTGTCACTCGTTTGGGTTATTACACACCATTCATGATAGCCAACTCCGTTATTATGTCCATAGGTGCTGGACTCATAACAACATGGACCCCAGACACAGGGAGTTCAAAGTGGATTGCGTATCAATTCGTGTTTGGTTTCGGCCTTGGTCTGGGCATGCAGCAAGCAAGTCTGGCAGCCCAAGCTGTCCTGCCAAAGAAAGATGTCCCAAGCGGCATTGCCCTCATCATGTTCTGCCAACAATTAGGCGGCGCCGTCTTTGTGTCTGTGGGGCAGAATGTCTTTTCAAATAAATTGGTCACTGGTGTGAGCTCCATTCCCGGCCTTGACCCAGCTACCGTGGTCACCATTGGCGCTACGGAATTCAGAAATCACGTCTCCTCTCAGGACCTACCGAAGGTGTTGTCGGCGTATAATTCAGCATTGGTGGCTGTTTTCCAAGTCGCGTTGGCCATGTCATGTTTCTCAATCTTGGGCTCTGCCTCGATGGAATGGAAAAGTATCAAGAAAGACAGAAACAAGGAAAAGGTCGGGCCTAAAACAAGTGAGGCCGGCGTGGGGGAGAAGCCTGATTCGGATGAAAAGGCCTAACTATTTCAAAATGGTGCATGGCATGTACTGAGGTAAGAGGGAAGGTATGTAAGTAACAAAGGGATTCATCGGCGCCTTGATTACAGAGATAGATACCCTACTCAGCGATACAATACGTAATGCAACTCCTCGCTTCTTCCTCTACTGTCGCATTCTGCTTCTTCTCTGCGACCTTTAGTGAACACAGGTTTCATTATCTCAACCCAAAGCCGTTGTCGCTCCCGTGCATTACTTCAACCACATCCCTTTATCCCAAGTTCTCCTTTGAAAGGAATCACCACAGTCAATGACCAAGACGCAAAGACAAAGAGACAAAGCGTGTTGCAAGTGGCAACAGTCCCTTAGATTCGAAGAAAAGAAACAAAGTACATTCAGCTCGTTGCATTTCTTCACAATGTATATTACTTCAGAGCACATCTTCTTAGAAACAGCTACAAACTTACCAGTCTACAACAAGCAATCCGTGACCAACCTCCAGCATTACCATCCAGCTACCTCTTCAAGGCTTCCACTTCTTCAAAACCCGGCGCACCCCATTTCCATCTCCATCCAATAAACCCCCTTGCCACCAACCTCCATTTTCGCCGCCACTTCCAGACGCACTGCCCAACCAGCCCATCTCCCCAACAAAACCACGACACCCGAACTCACAAATTAAAAAACAAAAACGAAAAACTAAAAGGGAAAGCCATGGGCTGCACATCCTCTCAACCCCCCTCACCCCCATACAACCCCCACCGCGGCGCCTGGATCCTAAACAACTACAGCAAAACACCCACCTACCCACCCCCCCAGCACATCTCCCAATACGCCAACCGACCTCTGCCGCCCCTCCCCCTTCTCCCCTCAC
>JAABUQ010010838.1_pt1 | contig 11838 bp, 8 predicted proteins | sample 5560001 | NCBI WGS metagenome assembly JAABUQ01 (sample SAMN10711888, study PRJNA513371) | rock metagenome | isolation source: Antarctica rocks | place: Antarctica: Victoria Land, Finger Mt nord | collected 2015-12-18
CGCGCGCCGAGCGCAGGCGGATCGGCCGGCCGGCGAGCCGCATGGTGCCCTCGTCGGGTGTCACCAGACCGGCGATGATCTTCATCAGCGTGCTCTTTCCGGCGCCGTTCTCGCCGACGAGGCCGTGAATCTCGCCCCGTGCGAGCGAGAACTCGACGCCGGCGAGCGCCGCCACGCCGCCGTAGCTCTTGCGGACGGCGGCGAGGTCGAGCAGCGGGGCGGCGGCTTCAGATGAGGAAATGGCGTTCCATCCACAGCATGCCCGGAGCGTTCTCCTTGGTCACGACAGGCCCGTCGGCGACGACGTTCTTCGGAATGCCGCCCATCGCACCGCCGCCAACCGTCTTCTCGCCGCCGGCCACAGCCGCGACTCCCGCCACGATCGCGCCACCGTGGATGCGGCAGGACGGGTTGCGCACCGTCGCCGTCATCCGCCCGTCGCTCACCGCCGACAGCGCCGGCGGCATGGCGTCGCAGCCGCCGATCTTGATGCCGGTGCGGTTGTGCGCCTTCATCACGTTGAAGGCGGCGAGCGCCATGTCGTCATTGTGGAAATAGGCGGCGTCGATCTTCGGATACTTGGTCAGCAGCGTTTCCCAGATGCGCGCGACCTTGGAGACGTCCCAGTCGCCCGGTTGCTCGTCGACCACCTGCACCTTGGGGTATTTCTGCACGATGCTGTGAAAGCCCCGTGCCCGGCCCTGCGCGCCGGTATGGCCGAGCGCCCCCTGCGTCATGGTGACGATGCCTTCGCCGCCGATCGCGTCCATCAGCGCCTGCGTCACCGCCGAGCCCATGAGTTCGTTGTTGGGCGCGATGAAACTATGCACGTCGATGCTGTCGAGCGGCGCGATCAAGGTGTCCATGTCGATCACCGGTACACCCGCCTCGATCATCTTCTTGACGGGCGAGGTGAGCGTGCCGATGCCGAACGCCTGGATGGCGACGAAATCCCATTTCTGGCTCGCCATGTCGTCGATCGCGCTGCGTTGCTTCGTGGCGTTCAGCTCGCCGTCGAACCAGGTGACGTCGACGTTGTAGAGCTTGCCCCAAACCTCCGCCGCCTGCTTGCCCTGAGCGCACCAGGTCGCCTGCAAGCCGGCGTTGCTGAACGCCGCCTTGAGCGGCTTCGAGCTTCGCCCGGTCTCCTTCGCCAGCTCCTGCGCCATGCCGGGCGTGATGCCGACCCCGCCGAGCAGGGCGGCGGCGCCTAGCCCCGCCGTGCGGAGGACGTCTCGGCGCGGGGCCGCCGGACCGGATTCCGTGTTCGCCATCATTCCTCCCGCGGCCCGCCTTGAGCGGTGGGCTCGTGTCGCGGTCGGAGTGTGCCGGGCGCCGGCAGCTTTGACAACGCGATCCCTAAATCGCGTAGCGCTCCGCATCCTTTTGCTTGAACGTCAGGCCGAGCCCGGGCCGCGTCAGGTCGGGCCTGATCTCGCCGTGAACCGGCACCGGCGCGCCGTCGAACAGCGCGTGCTCGATGCGCATATGGTCGTGGAACCATTCGAGGTGCCGGAACCGCGGGGCGGCGCAGGCGGCGTGCAGGTGCAGCGCCGGGGCGCAATGGCCGGACAGATCGATGTGATGGGCCTCGCACAACGTGGCCGCTTGCAGGAACCCGGTGATGCCGCCGCAGCGCGACGCATCCGCCTGCTGCACGTCCACCGCGCGGGCTTCCAACATGCGCCGCACCTCGTCGAGATCGTAGGTGTACTCGCCCGCTGCCACTTCCATGCAGGCGGGCGCGCCGGCGCGGACCTGGGCCAGCCCGGCCAGATCGTCGGAGGAGACCGGTTCCTCGAACCACGCCACTTCCGCCTCCGCCGCGAATGTGTCGGCGAGACGCAACGCCTGCTTGACGGGGAGGGCACCGTTAGCGTCCACGAACAGGGTGGCGTCACCGATCGCCCGCTTAGCCGTGCGGACCCGTCGCGGGTCGTCGTCGGGATGGGTGCCGATCTTCATCTTCACCCACCGGCACCCGTCGCGCTCCACCCAGCCGCGCAGCTGATCTTGCAGCTGCGCGTCATCGTAACTGGTGAAACCGCCGCTGCCGTAGATCGGCACGCTGTCGCGATAGCGGCCGAGCAGGATTGCCAGCGGCAGGCCCAGCAGCTTGGCTTTCAGATCCCAAAGTGCCGCATCCACCGCCGATATCGCGGTCGCCGCCAGTCCGTCGCGCCCGATGTTGCGAACCGCGTGTTGCATCCGTCGCCACTGGCGCGGCACGTCCATCGCGTCGGCGCCGGACACTGCATCGGCGAGCGTGTCGGTAATCAGCCTGACAGCGGTGTCGCTGGTGTACGTGTAGCCGATGCCCGTGCGGCCGCCGCCATCGGCCTCCACCACGACCATTGTGGTGGAGGTCCAGGCGAAGCTGCCGTCCGCCTCGGGCGCGTCGGTCGGGATCTTGTAGGCCCGTGCGCGGAGCGGGCCGATGCGCACGTCCGGCCGCACCGGCTTAGTGCTTGCCGGGCAGTACGGTCGCCAGGATCTCCTTGGCGCTTTCCTTCAGCACGCTGCCCAGTTCCGGCTCGCTCGGTAGCATGGTCATGAAGTGCACGGCATCCTTCACCGTGATGTGCGGCGGCAGCGGCGGCACGTTCGGATCGGTGTACGCCTCCAGGATCACCGGACGATCCGCCGACAGCGCCTCGTCCCACGCGGCGCCGATCTTCTCGGGGTCATTCACGAAGATGCCCTTCAATCCGATCAGCTCGGCGTATTTGTGATACGGGAAATCGGGGATGCTCTGCGTGCTCTCGGTCTTGCCGACGCCGAGCTGCACCCGCTCCTCCCAGGTCACCTGGTTGAGGTCGCGGTTGTTCAGCACCAGCACGATCAGCCGCGGGTTGGACCACTGCCGCCAATACTTCGAGATCGTGATCATCACGTTCAGGCCGTTCATCTGCATGGCGCCATCGCCCATGCAGGCGATCACGGTGCGGTCCGGAAACGCCATCTTGCCCGCCATCGCGTAGGGCGTGCCCGCGCCGAGCGAGGCGAGGCCGCCGGAGAGCGACGCCTTCATCCCGCGCCGTATCTTGAGGTCGCGCGCGTACCAGTTGGCGACCGAGCCTGAGTCGGCCGTGATGATCGCGTTGTCCGGCAGGCGCGGCGAGAGTTCCCAGAATACGCGCTGCGGGTTGATCGGGTCGGCCGAGCTCATCGCCCGCGATTCGAGAACCTTCCACCAATCCTTCAGGCCTTTGGCGATGGCGTCGCGCCACGACGTGTCGGTCTTCTGCGTCAACATCGGCAGCAGCGCGCGCAACGTCGCCGCGCTATCGCCGATCATGTTCACCTCCATCGGGTAGCGCAGGCTCAGGTTGGCCCCGTTGATGTCGATCTGCACCCCGCGCGCGTCGCCGGGCTTGGGGAGGAACTCGCTGTACGGGAAGCTGGAGCCGACCATCAGGAAGGTGTCGCAACCCTTCATCAGATCCCAGCTCGGCTTGGTCCCCAGCAGACCGAGGGAGCCGGTCACGTAGGGCAGGTCGTCCGGCAGCGCCGCCTTGCCGAGCAGCGCCTTGGCGACCCCGGCGCCCAGCTTCTCGGCGACCGCGATCACTTCGTCGGTCGCCTCCAGGGCGCCGGCGCCGACCAGGATGGCGACCTTCTTGCCCGCGTTCAGCACGTCGGCGGCCTGCCGCAACGAGCTTTGTTCCGGCACCTTGGATTCGCCGGGGAAGCCGACGCCGGTGTGCGTGGCGCCGTGCGCCATCGGCGGCTCCTCATAGGTCATGAGCTGCAAGTCGTTCGGCAGGATGATGCAGGTGACGGAGCGCTTGGTCTGCGCGATGCGCACCGCGCGGTCGACGAGGGTGCGTACCTGGCTCGGGATGGTGCCAGTGGAGACATAATCGCTGGCGACGTCCTTGAACAAGGTCTGCAGGTCGACCTCCTGCTGGTACGAGGCGCCGATGGACGCCCGCGCCTGCTGGCCGACGATGGCGACGACCGGCACATGGTCCATCTTCGCGTCGTACAGCCCGTTCAGCAGGTGGATCGCGCCCGGGCCGGAGGTCGCGTAGCAAAGCCCGACGCCGCCGGTGAACTTGGCGTGCGCAGAGGCCATGAAGGCGGCCATCTCCTCGTGCCGGACCTGCACGTATTCCATTTTGTCCTTGGCCTTCTCGAGCGCCACGTCGAGCCCGCCGACGCCGTCGCCGGGGTAGCCGTAGACCCGCTTGAGGCCCCACTCGCCCAGCCGCTGCCAGACGAACTCGCTCACGTTCATGCTCATCGATCTCTCCGCGGTTGCCCCGAGGCGGAGGCGCAAGCGGCGGCCCCGTCAGAGCCTCTACGCGACAGGCCGCAAAGATTTTCGTGTTCACGAAATCGGGTATCGAGGCGGAACGGCAGGACCGGCGCGGACACTGGCGCGTTCCAGAGATCCAACCTGTCACTGAGGCGACATGACCACCGTCGAGCTGCTGCTGGACGCGCATGCGACCATCGCAGAGTCCCTGCTGTGGGAGCCGGTCGAAGCCGCGCTCTACTGGATGGACGTCAAGGAGCCCGCCCTGCACCGGCTCGATCCGGTCAGCCTGGCCCGGCGCTGATGGCCGGCAGGGATGCCGCCCTGGTCGCGCTGCGCACCGGGCTGTTCACGCTGTCGCTGGCGGACGGAACGCTGGACCAGGTGGCGCCGCCTCCCTTCGACCCTGAGCTGCACCGCTTCAACGAAGGCGCCTGCGATGCCGCCGGACGCTTCTGGGTCGGCACGATGTTCGACCCGCTGCCGAGCCATGCCGACCATCCGCGCGAGCCCGCCACTCTCAGCACCTGGACACAGGCGGGCGGGCTGGTGACGCAGCCCGAAGCGGCGGAACTGCATAACGGCATGGCCTGGAGCCCGGACGGCACGCTGTTCTATCTCTCGCACTCCTGGCAGCAGACGGTGTTCGCCTTTCCGTTCGACGCCGCCTCCGGCCGGCTCGGCAGCCGGCGCGTGTTCGTGGAGGTGCCCAAGGCGCTCGGCCTGCCCGACGGCGCCGCGGTGGACGAGGAGGGCGCCTACTGGTGCGCCCTGCACGGCGGCGGGCGGCTGCGCCGCTACTCTCCTGACGGCGCCCTGCTGCGCGAGATCACGCTCCCGGTCAGCCAGCCGACCATGTGCGCCTTCGGCGGCCCCGATCTCCGCACGCTGTTCGTCTCCAGCGCCAGCGACAAGCTCGACGCGGAGCAACTCCGGCGTGAGCCGCATGCCGGCGGGCTGTTTCGGCTCGATCCCGGCGTGCGGGGCGTCGTCCGGCCCTGTCATGTCCGATAGAAGGTAAAGAACCGCCATGGCCGACCGTCCGCTGTCGATCGACATCCGGCACCCGCTGCTGCTGAAGGCGAACGACCTCGTGCTGCTGACGCGCGAGGATGGCGGCATCCCGCAGGACTTCCCGGGGTTCGGCCTGTTCTTCCGCGACACCTGCTATCTCGCGGCCTACATGCTCCGCCTGCACGACACGGCCCCGCTGCTGCTGATGGCATCGGACGCGGAGGGGATCGCGGCGCAAATTGCCCTGACCAATAACCATCTCGCCACCGCGAACGGCCAGCCCATCCCGGATCATACGCTGAGCCTGCGGCGGACCTTCCTGGTGCTCGACGAGGGTCCCGTGTTCATCGACACCGTGAGCATCCGCAATTTCGGCACCGATCGCGTGACGCTGCCGTTGGCGCTCGAGTTCGCGACGACGTTCGAGAGCATGTTCGTCCTGCGCGGGTCGCCGGCGGGCAAGCGGGGCCGGATGCACGCGCCCGAATGGGACGGCACGGCGCTGCGCTTCGCCTACGAGGGCGCCGACAACGTGCTGCGGACGCTGCTGGTGGATTTTTCCCTGCCGCCGACGGTGGCGCCATGCACCACCGAGCAGAGCATCGCCCATTTCGAGCTCAGCCTGGAACCGCAGGAGACCCGCGACTTGATCGTCACCTGCCGGGTGGACGAGCGGCCGGTCGGCGACGCGCCACTGGCCTCGGTCCGTGCGCCACGCGATGCGGCGGCGATGCGGCGGGACAAGGATGCTGCGGCGGCGGTCCTGTTGGACGGCTACGCGCGGGTCGAGACGCCGAGCGAGGGGTTCGCCCAGGTGCTGGCGCGATCGCTGGCGGATGTCGCCCTGCTGAATGTGCGGCGGGGGGAGCACAGATTCACCGCCGCGGGGATGCCTTGGTTCGTCGGGCTGTTCGGCCGCGACGGTTTGCTGCCGACCATCGAGTGCCTGGCCTTCAATCCCGATTTGGGCGCGCGCACCACCAAGGCGCTGGCGCATTGGCAGGGCACCAAGGACGACCCGAACACCCGGGAGCAGCCGGGCAAGATCCTGCACGAGCTGCGGGTCGGCGAGCTGGCCCATCTGCACGAGGTCCCGCAGACACCCAGCTACGCGTCGGTGGATTCCACCCTGTTGTTCCTGATCGCGGTCGCGCGTCATGTCGAATGGACGGGGAGCCTGGCGCTGTTCGAGGAATTGCGACCCCACATCGACCGCGCGCTCGCTTGGCTGGACCGCAAGGCGGCCGAGAACGAGGCGGGCTACGTCACCTACGAAGGATTGGCCGGGGGCGGCCAGCCGGTGAACCAGAGTTGGCGGGATTCAGGCACGGGCGTGCTGCGGGCGGACGGCTCCTATCCCGTGCCGCCGCTCGCCCTGGTCGAAGTGCAGGGCTACGCGTATCAGGCCAGGCAACTGGTCGCGGGGCTGCTGCGCCGCGTGGGCGAGCACGGGCCGGCGGAGCGGCTGGAGGCCGCCGCGCGCGACCTGCAGACCCGGTTCCTGCGCGATTTCTGGATGGAGGCGGAGGGCTGCTACTGCCTGGCGCTGGAGCAGGGCGGACGGCAGGTCACCTCCGTCGCCTCCAACGCCGCCCAGGTGCTGTGGACCGGGATCGCCGCGCCCGACCACGCCAATCGGATCGCCGCGCGGATGATGCGGCCCGACATGTTCTCCGGCTGGGGCATCCGCGCCCTCTCGTCGGACCACGTCCGTTTCGACCCGCTCGCTTACCAGCAGGGCAGCGTGTGGTCGTTCGACAACGCGCTGATCGTGTCCGGGCTGCGCCGCTACGGGGAGGACGCGGCGGCTCTGCGGGTCACCGCCGCGACGCTGGATACGGCGCGCAGCTTTCGCCTCAATCGGCTTCCCGAGTTCATCGCCGGCACCGAGCGCCAGCCGGGCGACGCGCCGACGCACACCCCGCGCGCCGATCCCCTGCAAGCCTGGTCCGCGGCGTCGGTGCCGTTCATGGTGACTGAACTGCTCGGGCTGCACGCGGACGGGTTCGCCAAGCGCCTGCATGTGCGCCGCCCGCTGCTGCCCGACGGGGTGGACGTGCTGGCGCTGCACGATTTGCGCCTGGCCGGTACGACGGTCTCGGTACGCTTCTGCCGGCAAGCCGACGGGGTACGGACGCGGGTGATCGGCGGTGGCGGCGGCATCGAGGTCATGGTGGACTGAGGCTTGGCGGACTGCCCCCGGGGCCGCTTGGCTCGGCCTCGACCGGATCATCTCGGCGCTCCTATGATCGGCCATCGCCTGTAAGGCGAATTGGGAGGCAAGGATGACTCTGTCGCGCCGCAGCCTGCTCGGCTCCGCCACGCTCGCCTCGTCTGCCGCCTTGTTATCGCCCCGCCGGGCGCGCGCGCAGCGGCCCGTGCTCCGCATTGGCGTGATGAACGGCATGTCGGGCACCTACCGGGACGTGAGCGGGCCGACCAGCATCGTCACCTCGCGTTTCGCGGCGCAGGAGTTCGGCGATCACGGCTTCGACGTCGAGGTGATCGGCGCCGACCATCAGGACAAGCCGGACATCGCCGCCGCACTCGCCAAGCAGTGGTTCGACCGGGACGGCGTCGATATGGTGCTGGACGGGGGCGCCTCGTCCTGCGCGCTCGTGCTCGCCGACATCGTGCGCGCCAAGAACAAGGTGTTCCTCTCGACCAGCACCGGAACCTCCGACCTGACGGGCCGCGCCTGCACCCCCAACACGATCCACTGGGTGATGGACACCTACATGATGTCCAAATCCACCGCAGGCGCGATGACCAAGCAGGGCGGCAATAGCTGGTTCTTCATCACCGCCAACTACGCGTTCGGTCTCGCGCTGCAGCGCGACGCCTCGAAGTTCGTCACCGACAGCGGCGGCAAGGTGCTGGGCGCCAATCAGTACCCATTCCCCGAGACCACGGACTTCTCGGCGATCCTGGTGCAGGCGCAATCGTCCGGGGCCAAGGTGATCGGGCTCGCGAACGCCGGCACGGACACGGTGAACTGCGTCAAGCAGGCGCACGAGTTCGGCATCGGGCAAAGCGGCGTGAAGTTGGCGGCGCTGCTGTGCTACTCCACCGACATCCACGCGATCGGGCTCGACATCGCGCAGGGCCTGCTGATGAGCGGCACCTACGACTGGAACCTCAACGACCGCACGCGCGCCTGGATGACCCGGATCAAGCCCAAGGTGACGTTGTGGCCGAACATGGCGCAAGCCGGGGGCTATTCCTCGACGTTGCACTATCTGAAGGCGGCGGCCGATCTCGGCGCGGCGGCGGCGAAGGCTGACGGCGCGGCGACGGTGGCTCGCATGAAGGCGATGCCCACCGACGATGACTGCTTCGGCGCGGGAGGGCGTATTCGCGAGGACGGGCGCAAGATCCATCCTTGCTACCTGTTCCGGGTCAAGAAGCCTGCCGAAAGTCGCCACGAGTGGGACTTGCTCGAGCAGGTCGCGGTGACGCCGGCCGAGGACGCGTTCCGACCGCTCTCCGAGCATGCCTGCCCGTTACTGAAAGCCTGAGATTGCCCATCCGTTACGCAAAACCATGTCCCCGTTGTCTCGTCACCCCGGCGAAGGCCGGGGTCCAGGACGCATGCGACACTCGGAGTGGTTGCTCTGGATTCCGGCTTGCGCCGGAATGACCGGTGGAAGCAGTTGCCTGACATTGCTCTTATGTTTCCGGAGAGACACTAGGGTTCGACCATGCTGCTCCGCTTCCTGACGACCTTGACGCTGGCCGTGCTTGCTGCCTCCCCGGCCTTCGCGCACGCCCTGCTGGTGCGCGCGGCGCCCGCCGTGGGCGCCACCGTCACGAGCCCGCCCGGCGATGTGGCGATCACGTTCTCCGAGTCGGTCGAACCGGCGTTCAGCTCCATCGTCGTGCAGAACGCCGCGGGCGACCGGGTCGATGTCGGGCAACCCCATGTGGTCGAGGGCGATGCGCGCCGGCTCGCGGTCGGGCTGAAGCCGCTGCCGCCCGGGACATACGCAGTGGATTGGAAGGCGACGTCCACCGACACGCACAAGGCGCAGGGTCGCTTCAGCTTCACGGTGAAGCCGTAGCGTGCTGAACGGCAGCCTGCCGGCGTTCGGCCTCGGCACCGGCCAACTGCTCGTGGCGCTGGCTCGCGGCGTGTGGCTGGCCGGCCTGCTCGGCACGTTCGGCACGCTGCTACTGCGCGCGACCGTCGCTCGGCGCGTGCTGGTGCGGGATCGGGATGGCGAGCGCGCCACAAGGCGCTTGGCGTGGGGCAGCCTCGCTCTCTCGGCGACCGGGCTCGGCGGCTGGACCGTCGCGCAGTCGGCGCTGCTGACCGACACGGCGAGCATCGGCCGCGTCGTGCCCGCGATCGGCGCGGTCGTGCGATCGACGGAGTTCGGCCACCTGATCCTCGCGCAAGCCGGCGCCGGCGCGCTGGCGGCCGTGGCACTCGGCGCGGGATGGACCTGGCCGGCCGTGTTCGCCGCCGGTGTCGCCGTCGCGCTGCAATCGGGGCACCTGCACGCCTGGGCGATGCAACCGGGCTTGAGTGTCCTGCTCGTCTGCGAGGCGCTGCACCTGCTGGCCGCGGCTGCCTGGCTTGGGGCGTTGCCGGCATTGGCGCTGCTGGTGCGTCGGCTGTCGCCGGACGACGCCGGGGCGGTATCGCGCCGCTTCTCCGGGCTTGGTGGACTCGCGGTCCTGGTCATCGCCGGGACCGCGATGTGGCAGGGCTGGGTGCTGTCCGGCGGCGTGCCCGGCCTCGTCGGCACCGCTTACGGATGGATGGAGCTGGTGAAGCTCGGGCTGTTCCTGCTGATCCTGGGCTGCGCCGCGACCAACCGCTGGCGTTTCACGCCGGCGCTGGCGGGCGCGGAGCCCGCGCGGGCTCGGCGAGCGTTGGCGCGCAGCATCGGCGTCGAGACCGCGCTCGGGCTGCTGGTCATCGTCGCAGCGGCGGTGCTGACGAGCCTTGAACCCGGGATGCACGCGCAGCCGGTGTGGCCGTTCAGCGAGCAACCGAGCCTCGACATCGTGCGGGAAGACCCGGTTTTCCGCCAAGAGGTCATGAACGCGGTGCTGGCCATGCTGGGCGCCGTCGCCCTGGTCGGGCTCGGGGTGGTCGTGCGCTGGATGCGCTGGGTCGCCTGGCCGGTGGCGCTGGCGATTGCCTGGTTCGCCGTGCCGCATTTCGACCTGCTGTTCGTCGAGGCCCACCCGACCAGCTTCTATCGTTCGCCGACGCAGTTCGCGGCGACCTCGATCGCCGAGGGCGCGGCGCTGTATCCGACGCATTGCGCCGCCTGCCACGGCGCGGAGGGGCGCGGCGACGGGCCGGCCGCCAAGGGGCTGAAGGTCCCGCCGGCCGACCTCACCGCCGAGCATCTTTGGGCGCATGGCGACGGCGAGATGTTCTGGTGGCTCACGCATGGCATCACCTCGCCGGAGGGCGAGGCGGCGATGCCGGGGTTCGGGGATTTGCTATCCGACGACCAGCGTTGGGCGCTGATCGATTACGTCCGCGCGCATAACGCCGGCCTCACGCATCGGGTGACCGGCGCCTGGTCGCCGCCGGTGCAGGCGCCCGCGCTCCAGGCCGCCTGCGCCGACGGCAGCACCGTAACGATGGCCGACCTGCGCGGTCGCGTGGTGCGGCTGGTGTTCGGCGCGACGTCCGTGGCGGTCGAGCCGGTGCCACCCGCTGCGGTGCGTTGCACGACGCACGATCCGGCCGCCCGGGCGGCGTACGCGATCGTCACCGGCCTTGATCCGGCGGCGCTGCGCGGGACGCAGATGCTTGTCGATGCGAATGGCTGGCTACGGGAGGTGCTCCCGCCCGGCGACGCCGGGAAGTTGGACGCTGAGATCGGCGAAGTCGCGGCCCAGCCGCTCGCTGCTGGTGCCGGCGCGATGCACCATCACATGCCGATGTGAGGCCCTGTATCGCTCTTCGCGCCGACCGTTACGACTCTCTCCGTCGTCATTGCCGGGCCTGACCCGGCAATCCAACGGCCACCCGCTCGCTGCTGGCATATTGATGCCCGGATCAAGTCCGGGCATGACAGGCGAGGGGCGATGGTTTGATTGAAAATGCTCTTGCGCGTCAGTGCCCGCGCAGGATCTGGCTGAGGAAGTTCTTCAGCCGCTCGGTTTTCGGGCGCTCGAACATCTCCTCGGGCGGGCCTTGCTCGACGATCTCGCCGCGATCCATGAACATCACGCGGTCGGCGACGCGGCGGGCGAAGCCCATCTCGTGCGTCACGCAGACCATCGTCATGCCGGACTCGGCGAGCTCGATCATGGTGTCGAGCACCTCCTTGATCATTTCAGGGTCGAGCGCCGAGGTGGGCTCGTCGAACAGCATGATGCGCGGCTTCATGCAGAGCGCGCGCGCGATCGCCACGCGCTGTTGCTGGCCGCCGGAGAGTTGGCCGGGGTATTTCTTCGCCTGCTCCGGGATTTTTACCCGGCGCAGGTAGTCCATCGCCAAATCCTCGGCCTCCGCCTTGGGCATCTTGCGCACCCAGATCGGCGCCAGGGTGCAGTTCTCCAGGATGGTGAGGTGCGGGAACAGGTTGAACGAC
>JAABUQ010010839.1_pt1 | contig 11837 bp, 4 predicted proteins | sample 5560001 | NCBI WGS metagenome assembly JAABUQ01 (sample SAMN10711888, study PRJNA513371) | rock metagenome | isolation source: Antarctica rocks | place: Antarctica: Victoria Land, Finger Mt nord | collected 2015-12-18
GCGGCCTTGTTGGCGTCGGCCGCCTGCTTCATCTGGTTGGCGAGGGCGCGCATCGGGTCGACGGCCTTGACCTGAAGGTCGCGCGGAACCTCGCGCATGGCGTCGGCCATCTGTGGGGGGACCATCTGATTGGCGGCGGCCTGCTCGGCGGCCTTGGCCAGGTCGTCGGTCACTTGCTTGCCGAGGTTCGCGTTCTGCTCCTCCAGGGCGGCGAGCTTGGCGATCTCCGCCCGCAGCTCGGCGAGCGTCTTGGCGTCCTCGGGATTGAGCTTGGGAGGCTTGTTCGCGGGGTCATTCGCCGGGTCGGCGACCTTCGGGACGGTCGCGTCGGGCCGGGGCTGGGCCGCGATCGCCTCGGCCTCCGCCTTCTTGATCTTCTCTTCAAGCGGTGTGTACTTCGCTTCCAACGCGGCGACGGTGTCGCGCACCTTCGCCTGCTCGGCGATCAGCTTGACGAGGTTCTCGCGAAAGGTGTCTTCCTTCTTGTCAAGCTCCGCCAGGACCTTGTCGGAGGCGTTGTTGTCGGCGGCGATCCGCACGAGGTATTCCTGCGTCTGCGCGGTCTGCCCCTTGCGGTCGCGCGCCTCGATCCGGTAGCGCACGTGCTGGCCGACCGTCACACCCAGGGCGGGCAGGTCCAGCGTCGCGACGAGGTTGTCGCTGCGCTTCGGGATGTCGTACTTTCGCACGGGGCGGCCGATGAAGCCGCCGGAATCGCCGATTTGGGCCGAGACGACCACGTCGGCCAGACCGAAGTCGTCCGACGCGGCGATGACCAGGGGGACCTTGGCCGGCTCGCTGAGGACGAGGTCCGTCCCCGGCCGTTCCAGCACGACCTGCGGCGGGTTGTCGGGGATCGCCGTGACCTTCGCCTGCCTCATCGCCTGGTTGGCGTGCTTCAGCTGGTTCCGCAGCTCGACGCGGTACAGCCCGTCATGCTCCAGGGGGAACCGGCCGGACCACGACGCTTGCCCGGCGGATTGCAGCGGGTGTCGCGCGACGACAACCAGGTCTTGCCGCTCCGTCCTCGCGGAGGGCAGGGCCCCCGCGCGGTGCCAGAAGCACTGGCCCCCGAAGAGGGTGAACGCCATCCCCCGGACCGACTTGCCGGCCAGGTCGACCGCCTCGGCCGGGACTTCCAGACGCACCCACTCGCCGGCCGTCGGCAAGGGGCCCATCTTGCGGCGGGAAGGGGTGTCGGGCAGGCCGGCGGGAATCTTGTCCTCGCCCCAGAATGCCCGATGCTCCCAGCCGGCCCCGTCGTGCCACTGGAGCATGATCGTCTCGGGCTTCTGGTCGGGCTTGATCCAGACATAGGCGTACAGGTTCTCGCCCTTCCGGACGCGGAACGGCACCGGCGCGTTGACGAAGAGATGGCCGTGGACGCCCGGGTTGGGCGGCTCGGTGTGCGCGGGACGGGCCAGGAGGCGCATGTCCCACTGCCAGTTGCCGTCGAGACCGGCCCCCTCGGGCGTCCGCTCCTGGAACCAGCCCCGCTCGGGCCGTTCGGTCACCTCGACCTGGCTGGAACGGGGAGACAGGAGCTGGATCTCCCCTTCCGCAACGTCCCCCTCCGCCTTGACGACGACCTCGACGGCGCTGGCCTCGGGGCCAGTCACGTCGGCGACCTGCGGCGGCCCGACGCGGGGCTCGGCCAGGCCCATGTAGGGGGGATAGTGCAAGACCGTGTGCAGGCCGACGATCTTGGGCCGTTCGACGATCCCGACCTTGAAGAGCTTGCTCCAGGTCCCACCGCCGTGGACGCGGTAGGTGAAGGGCGTCTCCGAGGCGCTGAGCATCAGCGTCCAGGAGGGGTCGCCCGGGGCGTGCTTCAGGTCGTGCCAGATCGCCGCGCCGCCGCCTGCCGGGAGCACTTCGAGGCGGAGGGATTCGGGGTTCCCTTTCGTGACCTTGGCGACAAAACCGACATCCTCCCCGCGCAAGACCTTCGCATCGCCCGGCTCGACGACGAACCTCACGCCGGTGGCCGGCGGAATGTCGGCGAAGGGGGAGAAGATGCGGGCCAGGGCGGTGGGAAGCCCTTCGGAGAAGAGGAGAGTCGCGACCACCAGCGCGGTCAGGCTGGCCGCGGCGAAGGCCCCGGCACGCCGCAGGCTCCGCAGGTCGACGACGGTGACGGGCCGGAACGCCTTCACGCGATCGAGGGCCTCGCGCACCAGGCGGCCGTAGAAGGCCGGGGAGCGATCGGCCCGCGCTCCGCCCGAGTCGAGGTCGATGCAACTGACCAGGCGGTTGTGGATGCCAGGGATGTGCCCCTCGATCCTCCGAGCCACCTGGCGGTCGCCGAGCCCGCGGAACGCCGGGCGGACGACCCCCGCGAAAAACGCCCACGCCGCCGGGACGACGATCAGGCCCAGCGCCACCGCCCTCAAGGCCGTCCCCAGGGGCAGAGCCAGGTCCAGCAAGGCCGTGGAGACCAGCGCCGCCGCCAGCAGGCCGAAACTCAGCCCCAGGCCCGTGGCCACCCAGCTCGATCGCAGGAGCGCCGCCGTCGTGCGGATCAGGCGGCGGATCGGCGTGATGTCCGGCGGCCCCGCGGGAGTCGTCTGGTTGGTCTCGGTCATGGCTGGCTCACCCTCCCTTTGGACTCGCTCACGATTCGAGAGTGTCTCATCTCATCTCATCTCATCTCATCTCATCTCATCTCATCTCATCTCATCTCATCTCATCTCATCTCATCTCATCTCATCTCATCTCATCTCATCAGGATCTTATTCGGGACGCAGGGAACCCGCCCCGGTCATCCGGGCTGCCCACCGCCCGGGGCTCAAGCCCCGGATGCGCTCGGAGACGGAAGGGGCCTCGTCGTCGCCAGGGGCGCGACGGCCGCTCATCGTCGCCAGCAGGAACTCGACGCCGATGACGCCGAAGAGGAGGAAAATCAGAGGCCGCCAGACCTCGCGCTCCTGCCCGAGCCCGCCGTGAAGCTGCTGGGCCTCGGCCGAGGCATCGACGACCGCCAGGTCGGCCGTGGGCAGCCACTCGCGGATCTGCGACTCCTTCGCGATCGCGAAATCCGACTCCTCCGGCGCCAGGTCGACGGCGAACGCCGCGGAGCCGGCCTTGGGCTGCTCGACGCGGCCCCCCTTGACCTCCACCGCGTAGTATCCCTTTTCGGCCGTCCGCTCGAACTCGCCGACCAGGCGGGTCGCCGACCGCTCGAACTCCAGCGGGGTGACCCGACCCTTGCCGTCGGTGACACGGCCCAGCGCGGGGGCCCACGACCCGTCGAGCACGACCTCCGCCGGAGAGCCGGGCGGGACGGTCGAGGGGACCGCCAGTTCCGCCGCGCGCCGGACGTGGCCGACCATGCGGAGCACCAGGGGGACGAACTCCGGCTTCAGCGGCAGGTTCGACCACTTCGGGTTGGCCGGGAAGGCCGACAGCAGGACCAGGCCGTCACCGAACCGCGCCTCCACGAGGGCGGGCGTCCCCTTGCCGAACTTCGCCAGCAGCCACGAGGCGTTGCCGCGGCCCTTGTCCTTCTCGCGGTCCTTCGGGACGGCCGGCAAGGTCATGCCAAAGCGCCTGTAGATGCGGGCGCCGGTTAGGTAGCGGGCGTCGGGGTCGTCGAAGACCGAGAGGATCGGGTGGGCGTAGTCAATTGTCGCCAGCCGCTCGAAGGTTTCCGCCTTCGCCGGGTCGCCCTCGGCCGGGCCGAGGTTCGCGGCGAGGAAGCGGATCGGCGCGGGGCCGGGGACGGTGAAGAAGTTGCGGTTGTACTGGTCGGGGTTGACCTTGTCCCCCGGCAGGACGATCAGGCCGCCGCCGGCGGACACGTACTCGCGAAGCCAGGCGAAGTGCTGGTCGTTGAGGGTGCCGCAGTTGGCCAGCACGGCCACCGACGCGTCGCGCAACAGGTCGGGGTTGAGCGCCGCCTCCGGGACTTCCTGGAGGTCAAGGGCCTTGAGGGTGTCGTGGCCCAGCCGCTTCCCGCCGGGAGAGTCCTCCCCCTGCCCCTCGGCGTTCGCCGTCAGGGCGGTGCGGAGGTAGAGCCCCTCGTTCTCGAACGGGTCGCTGGCCGGGTTGCCGTTGACCAGGAGCACCTTGACCGGCGGCGCCACCGACAGGGTGAACAGAAACGTGTCATCGTCGGGAAAGCGGTCGGAGGCGATCTCGTAGCGCCCCCGGACGACCCCCGGCTCGCTCGGGACGTAGATGACCTCCTTGGCGGCCGTTTCCCCCGGCTTCAGCGACAACGAGGCCCGCGCGACCTCCTTCTCATCGAGGATCACCCCGACGGCGACCTCCGCCGCTTCGGCCTTCGAGTGGTTGACCACGCGGGGGCGCAGAGTCACCGGCAAGCCGAGGATCGCCTGATGCGGGCGCGGAACGTCGCCGATGACGCCGCGGTTGGGCGTCGGGTCCTTGGAGCCGACCTCCACGACGTAGAGCTTTGCCTTCTCCGGAATGACCTTGGCGAGCCCCTGGTCGCGCACCTCACGCCAGCCGCCGGCCTGGTCGTCGGTGAACAGGTAGACCACCGGGGTCGCGCGGCTGGCCTTCGGATCAAACGCCCGCGCCAGGGCGGCGTACAGGTTCGCCCGCGAAGGGCCCGCCTGGATCGCCTCGATCTTCTCGCGAACGGCCGCCGCGTCGACCGCGAAGCGGCTGAGCAGTTCCTCGGGCTTCGCGCCGACGCGGATCAGGGTCAGGCGGTCGTCCTTCTCCAGGCGACTGGCGACCGCGATGGCCGCGGCCTTGGCCCGCTCCATCGCCGGCACGCCGGCCGTGCGGGCGTTCATGCTCGCCGAGGCGTCCACCAGCAGCACCACGTCGCGCCCGGCCCCCGCGCCGAAGAGGCCGCCCCAGTGGCGGACCACCGGGCGGCTGACCAGGAGCACCAGCAGCAGCACCGCCAACGCCCGCAGGCCCGCCAGCAGCGCTTCCAGGAACCGCATCCGCCGACGCTGCTGGACATAGCTGTCGAACAGGAAGCGGAACGTACTCAGTTCGACCGTCTTGAGCCGGTGGAGCGTCAGCAGGTGCAGCAGAATCGGCACCGCCGCCAGGGCGACGAACGGCACCAACGCCATGTGCAAGAAGACCATTGCCCGTTATCCCAGTTTGGACCGGGCCTCCAGATATCCCGCCAGGAATGTGGCGTACGGCTGCTTGGTGTCGGCCAGGTGGTAGGCCACCCCACGCTCGAAGCACCCGGTCCGCACCGTTTCCAGGAACGTCTGCATCCGCGTCAGGTATCGGGCCCGCAGGCTCTTGGGGTTCGCCACCAGGCGCCCCACCCCCTCGATGTCCTTGAAGCGGGTCAGGCGGTCGTAAGGGAACGTCAGCTCGGCGTCGTCCATGACGTGGAAGACGACGACCTCGTGCCCGTTGTGGCGGAAGTGCTGCAAGCCGTCGGCGACCTTGGCCGGCTCGTCGAGCATGTCGCTGATCAGAATAATCAGCCCCCGCTTGCGGACGCGCTCGGCCACCTCGTGCAGCACGGTGCCCAGGTCGGTGTCGGATTTGTCGGGCGTGGGCTCCAGGAGTTCCAGGATCTGCCGGAACTGCGTCGGCCGGGCACGCGGGGCGAGGAACTGGCGGACCTCGCGGTCGAACAGGACGAGGCCCACGGCGTCGTTCTGGTGCAGCATCAGGTAGGAGAGCGCGGCGGCCAGGTAGCTGCCGTACTCCAGCTTGCTGAGGGTTCCGCTCTGGAACCCCATCGAGGCCGAGCAGTCCAGCAGGATCGTCGCCCGCAGGTTGGTCTCGTCCTCGAACAGCTTGACGTAATACTTGTCGGTACGCGCCAGGATCTTCCAGTCGAGCGCGCGAATCTCGTCGCCCGGGGCATACTGACGGTGGTCGAGATACTCAGCGGAGAAGCCGTGATACGGGCTGCGGTGCCGCCCGGTCAGGAACCCCTCGACGACCTGGCGCGCGACCAGTTCCATGTTGCCGACGCGCGCTAGCCCCTCGGGATCAAAGTATCGGGAATTGGCCTGGCTCATCGCGGTGGTGCCCCCAATCGCGGCCCCGCTTCGCTTCTCAGCGGTCGGCCGGCTCGCGCACCACGTCGAACAGCTTCTCGACGATGTGGTCGGCCGTCACGCCGTCGCTGTCGGCGCGGAAGCTCGTCGCCAGGCGGTGGCGCAAGACGGGCGGGGCGACGGCGCGGATGTCGTCGGTCGAGACGTGGACGCGGCCGTCGAGCAGCGCATGGGCCTTGGCCCCCAGCAGCATCGCCTGGCAGGCCCTGGGCCCGGCCCCCCAGCTCAGGTACTTCTTCACGAAGTCCGGCGCCTCGTCCGAGCCCGGCCGGGTGGCTCTGGCCAGCTTCACCGCGTACGCCGTCACCGACCTCCCGATCAGCACCCGACGCACCACCTGCTGCAATTCCAGGATTCCCGCGCGGTCCAGCACCGCCTCGATCTTCTGCGACTGCCCGCCGGTGGTCGATTCAGCGATCACCAGCTCTTCCTCATAGCTCGGGTAGTCGACGACGATCTTGAACATGAAGCGGTCGAGCTGCGCCTCGGGAAGGGGATACGTCCCCTCCTGCTCGATCGGGTTCTGGGTGCCCAGGACCAGAAACGGCTTCTCCAGCGGGTAATCCTCGCCCGCGATCGTCACCTTGTATTCCTGCATGGCCTGCAAGAGCGCGGCCTGTGTCTTGGGGGGCGTGCGGTTGATCTCGTCGCCCAGGAGGATGTGCCCGAAGATCGGCCCCTTCACGAACCGCATCCGCCGCTTGCCCGTCCCCTCTTCTTCGTCGAGGACCTCGGTGCCGGTGATGTCCGAGGGCATCAGGTCGGGCGTGAACTGGATGCGCTTGAACGACAGGGTCAGCAGTTCCGCGATGCTGGAGATCATGAGGGTCTTGGCCAGGCCCGGCACCCCTTCCAGGATGCAATGCCCCTGACAGAAGAGGGCGATGAGCACCTGCTTCAGCACGGCCTCCTGCCCGACGATCACGCGACTTAACTGGCCGGTCAACTGGCCATAAATGTTGGTGAGGTTCTCCGCCGCGCGGAGGTCCGCCTCCTCGGGATGCCCCGCGCGGCTCAGCGGGTTGAACGTCGGTTTCGTCGTCACGGGCACCTCGTTGGACGCTGGCCGATCCCGCCCCAGGAGCCCCGCCAGAAACCCGCACGATCGACCCCGCCTCGCGGCGGCTCGATGGACGACCGGCACCGGACTCGGCTCACTCTGGAACCCCACTACGGCGGATTAGACCCACTGCGACGGCGAAAATTGCAAAAGAATTGAATTTTTCGCAAACCCATGTCGGCTCGGAGGATCATCCACCCCGTCAACCATCGTCGGCGATGGGACGGGCCATGTCAAGGGAGCGAGCCAACCGTCGACCAAGACAGAGCGCCAGAGTTCAAGCGACCTCGGTCGCCTTCGGGACGCGTGGGCTGTTGCTCTCGATGTCTGGAGATTCGACGACCCCCTCCGGGTGGCTGGGGTCGGTACCCAGACCCCGGAATCCCCGCCTCCAGAATCAATAGCGATGCCCGGACGCGTGGGGTCGGCCGTCCCCCCGATGGAATCCGCGGCGCTCCGCGATATGATGACGGTGATGTTCCACGGCCCCGCCGGGCCGCCCGCCCCGAGAACCCTCCGCATGACCGGCCATCCTCGAACCTCGGCGGCGATCGTCGCGGCCCTCCTCGGCGTGGCGATTTGTTCCGCGACCTCCGGCGCCGAGGTGCCTCCGGCGGCTGCGCGTCGCGTCGAGTTCGAGCGGGACGTCCGGCCGCTACTGACCGCGACGTGCGTCTCGTGCCACGGCCCTGCCAAGCAGAAGGGCGGCCTCCGGCTCGACCGCAAGGGCGACGCCCTGCGGGGCGGGGACAGCGGCCCGGTGATCGTCCCGGGCAAGGGTGCCGAGAGTTCGATGGTCCTGCTCGCCTCCGGCGCCGATGCCAATCAGGTCATGCCGCCGAAGGGAACCCACCTGACGGCCGAGCAGGTCGGCGTGCTGCGGGCGTGGATCGACCAGGGGGCCGACTGGCCCGGCGCCGCCGAAGCGGCCGACCCGCGCGATTGGTGGTCGCTCAGGCCGCTGTCCCTCCCGGCCGTACCGGCCCTTGCGTCCGGCGACGCGGCCCGGGCGCGGAACCCCGTCGACGCCTTCGTGCTGGCCAAGCTCCGAGAGCAGGGGCTCTCGCCCTCGCCGGAGGCCGACCGTCGGACGCTGATCCGGCGGCTCTCCTTCGACCTGACCGGGCTGCCCCCGACGCCCGAGGAGGTCGACGCCTTCACCGACGACCCGGCCCCGGACGCCTATGAATCGCTCGTCGACCGTCTGCTCGCCAGCCCGCACTACGGTGAGCGCTGGGCGCGGCACTGGCTGGACGTGGCTCACTACGGCGACACCCACGGTTATGACAAGGACCAGCCACGGCCGTTCGCCTGGCCGTACCGCGACTACGTGATCCGGGCGCTGAACGACGATAAGCCGTATGCGCGGTTCGTGCGGGAGCAGGTGGCCGGCGACGTGCTCTTCCCCGGCACGCCCGACGGCGTCATCGCCCTGGGGTTCCTGGCGGCGGGCCCCTGGGACCTGATCGGGCATGCCGAGGTGCCCGAAACCAAGATCGACGGCAAGATCGCGCGCCACCTGGACCGCGACGACATGGTGGCCAACACCATCAACACGTTCCTCAGCATGACCGTGCAATGCGCCCAGTGCCACAACCACAAGTTCGACCCGATCCGCCAGGAGGACTACTATCGCCTCCAGGCCGTCTTCGCCGCGCTCGACCGGGCCGATCGCCCCTACTACCCCGACCCGACCGCCGCCGCGAAAGCCCGCGAGCTGGCCGCCGCCCGCGCCAAGTGGAAAACGAGGCGTGAGGAACTTGACGCCGAGGTCCAGCGCGGCGGCGGGGCCGCGCTCGTGGAGCTTGACCGCAAGCTTGCCGCCGCGAGCGGGGAGGCCGCCCCCCGCGCCGAGTTCGGCTACCACAGCGGCATCGAGGCCGGGGCCGATCGCGTCAAGTGGGTGCAGGTCGACCTCGGCCGCCCGGGGCCTGTTGAGCGGGTGGTGCTCTGGGGCGCGCACGACTCCTTCAACAACATCGGCGCGGGGTTTGGCTTTCCGCCCCGGTTCAAGGTGGAACTCGCCGACGACCCGGAATTCCGGGCGGACGTGTCGGTGATCGCGGACCAGACCGGGGCGGACGTGCCGAACCCCGGGATCGCCCCCCAGGTCTTCCCCACGGGCGGGAAGTCCGGCCGATATCTCCGGGTGACGGCCACCAAGCTCGCCCCCCGCCAGGGCGATTTCCTTTTCGCGCTCGCCGAGCTGGAAGCGTTCGACGCGGCGGGCAAGAACCGCGCCGCCGGCCTCCCGGCGCTGGCCTTCGACTCGATCGAGGCCCCCGCGCGGTGGAGCAAGGCGAACCTGACCGACGGCCACGCCCCCGGCCGGGCCCAGACCGCTGACCTGGAGCCGTTGCGGGAGGAGCGGAGGGCGCTCCTCGCGAACGTCACCGATCCGGCCACCGCGCGGGCGCTGGCCGAGGTCGTGGCCGGGCTGGCGAAGGTCGACGCCGAGATCGCCAAGGTGCCGCCGACGGGTCTGGTCTATGCCGCGACGATCCACGACGGCGGCGCCTCGGCCTTCCGCGGGACGGGGCCCGACGGCGGGAAGCCCAGGACGATCCGCATTCTCCGACGCGGAGACGTGAGGGACCCGGGCGCCGAGGTCGGGCCTGGAGCGCTGGCCGTGTCCGCGGAGTTGAGCGGTGATTTCGACCTGCCACCCGACCACTCCGAGGGCGACCGGCGGGCGGCCCTGGCCCGCTGGCTGACCGACCCGAGGAATCCGCTCACCTGGCGGTCGATCGTCAACCGGGCGTGGCAGGGCCACTTCGGCAGGGGGATCGCGGCCACCCCCAGCGACTTCGGCCGGATGGGCCAGCCCCCGAGCCACCCGGAATTGCTCGACTGGCTCGCGGCCGGGTTCCGCGATGGCGGCCAGTCGCTCAAGGGGCTGCACCGGCTGCTCGTGAGGAGCGCGACGTATCGGCAGTCGTCGGCCGTGGACTCCGGATCGGAGGGGCGCGACGCGGGGAATGTGGACCTCTGGCGGATGCCGCGCCGGAAGCTCGAGGCCGAGGAGATCCGCGATTCAGCCCTGGCCGTCGCCGGGACGCTCGATCGGACGAGGTACGGCCCGGCCTTCCAGGACTTCGTGGTGGAGCACCCGGAACACTCACCGCACTACGAATATCAGCGGCACGACCCGGAGGACCCCAAGGCGCGCCGGCGGTCGATCTACCGCTTCCTGGTCCGCTCCAAGCCTCAGCCGTTCATGACCGCCCTGGATTGCGCCGATCCCTCAGCGCAGGTGGACCGGCGGACCGAGACGCTCTCCCCGCTTCAGGCGCTGGCGCTTTACAACAACGGCTTCATGCTCTCGGCGGCGAAGCACCTGGCCGCGGCGGTCGAGCCGGCAGGCGGGCCGGAGGAGCAAGTCGCCGCGGCCTTGCGGCGGGCCGTCGGCCGGTCCCCCTCGGCGGCGGAGCGCGACGACCTGGCCGTCTTCGCGAAGGAGCACGGGCTGGCGAACGCCTGCCGGGTGATCCTGAACCTCAACGAGTTCGTGTTCGTGGATTGACGCATCCGCATCCGCCGGGGGCCGACCATGCATCGCCGCGACTTCCTGTGGCAATCCGGCGGTGGGCTCGGCGGGCTCGCGCTGACGACCCTGCTGGCGCACGACGGGGTCCTGGCGGCCGACGGGACCGACCCGCGCCCTCGGGCCGATGGAGGGGTCCATCACGCCCCGAAGGCCAGGCGCGTCGTCCAGCTCTTCATGGCGGGGGCCGCCAGCCATATCGACCTGTTCGATTTCAAGCCCGAGCTGCTCAAGCGTGACGGCCAGCCCTCGGACTTCGGCGAGCCGGTGGAGACCTTCCAGAACGGGCTGGGCCCCTGGCTGCGGCCGGTCTTCGACTTCAAGCCCTACGGCGGCTGCGGGAAGCGGCTTAGCGACGCCGTCGCCCCGCTGGGCGCGGTCGTGGACGAGTTGGCGTTCGTCCACAACGTCGTCGGCAAGACGGGGGTCCACAGCCAGGGAACCCTCCTCCAAACGACCGGCTTCAACCGCCCGGGCTTCCCCTCGATGGGGGCGTGGGTCAGCTACGGCCTGGGCCGGATCACCGACAACCTGCCGGCCTTCGTCGTGCTGCCGGACCACCGTGGGCTAGCCTCCAACGGGACCAAGAACTGGGACAGCGCCTTCCTCCAGGCCCAGCACCAGGGTACGGCCATCTACCCGGGGTCGGAGACGCCCATCGAGGACCTCTTCCCGGACCGCCGGGCGGGTCTCGGCTCGCCGGCCGCGGACTCCGCCGGGGTGGGGCTGCTGGGCCGGCTGAACCGCGAGCACGCCGCCGGCAGGGCCGGGGACGACCGCCTGGAGGGACGCATCAAGAGCTACGAACTCGCCGCGAAGATGCAGCTCGCCGCCCCGGAGGCCCTCGACCTCTGGAAGGAGCCGAAGGAGGTCCTGCGGCTCTACGGGCTCGATCACGGCCGGTCGTCGTTCGAGAAGGAGATCAACGCGGCCGAGGAGACCGAGCACTTCGGGCGGAAGTGCCTCACGGCCCGCCGGCTCCTGGAACGCGGCGTGCGGTTCGTGCAGATCTGGAGCGGCAACGACAACGGATTCCCGCGCCGAAACTGGGACAGCCACGAGGACGTGGTGCGGGACCACGGCCCGCTGGCGCTGGGGATGGCACGCGGCGCGTCGGCGCTGATCGCGGACCTGAAGCGGCTGGGGATGCTGGAGGATACGCTGATCCTGTGGACCACCGAGTTCGGCCGGATGCCGTCGAGCCAGGGCGGGAAAGGGC
>JAABUQ010010840.1_pt1 | contig 11837 bp, 7 predicted proteins | sample 5560001 | NCBI WGS metagenome assembly JAABUQ01 (sample SAMN10711888, study PRJNA513371) | rock metagenome | isolation source: Antarctica rocks | place: Antarctica: Victoria Land, Finger Mt nord | collected 2015-12-18
CGCCTACCTCCGCGAACTGCTCACCGCCAACCAAACCGGCGGCGCGCTCCCCGCCCTGCTCTGAATCTGAGGGCGATCCCCTCAAGGACCAGGAGGACTGAACGGCTACCCTAAGTTTGCCATGAGCAGGCCTTTCCTCCCATGGAGCCAACCGGGATCGAACCGGTGACCTCCTGCTTGCAAAGCACCTTCGCGGACGACCTTTTCAGAGCCCGAAATGCCCGTAAACGAGCGGCTTTCAAGCGCGGAGATAGCTCGCGAGGTGACGCCGGATGAGCCCGGATTACAGGGGTTTGGGCACTGAAAGGGGCTCAGTGCCCAAACCATCACCGCAACGGCGTTCGCCAACACCACATGCCCTGATCTCGGCAGCAGGACGACCGTAGGGCATTCGTTGCCGAGGAGCTGGCGTTGGCTGCCGGGCCAATGGCGCAGCGCGATCACGTCGTGTTGCCAGGTATCCGCAACGCCCAGGCTGGCCGCCGTCCTAGTCCGTTGGGGGACCAGCCTGTCCTCGTCGCGGTTTGCCACCGTTCCAGACCCCCCGTGAGAGACTGGTGCCATGTTGGGGACGCCGAGACCACCCGTTGGACGCTCCTCCCGCGCTCGCGCGCAGGCCGCACTTACCGCAGCGCTGAAGAGCACTCTGGACCCTGCCACGACCGACCGTTTCATCGGCGCAACCCACACTCGCCGCTTTGCCGACAACCTGCTCCCTGGCCTCACCCAGGACCAAATCGCGGCGCTGAGCCTCCAGCTGTCCCTCGGCGCCGGCGGCGAGCTGAAGCCGACCAAGACCGGCAGGCGTCCCGCTCACGCGCCCTACTCATCGGCCGCCTTGGCGCTGAACGCGTTCGGCCCCTGGCTCGGCGCCGAGCACCAGCTCACCGTTGCCGGCCTACGCGGCTTTACTCACCGTCTTGAGATCGAAAGCCGCCAGCGGATCGACTTCGGTGGGGGCACGGCGAACCTCGACGTGCTCCTTCGTGGGCCCGGACTGGTCGCCGGCGTGGAGTCCAAGCTGACCGAGATGCTTACCCCCCCACGAGCCGGTGACCTGGCGGCCTCCCTACGCGGACCCTCAGATGGCCGAGCTTCTCGGCGGCGGCTGGGCCGAGGTGTTCGCCGCCTCGCGCACTGGTCGCTGGCAGCCGAAGCATCTCAGCATCGAGCAGTTGGTCAAACACGCGCTGGCGCTCGCTAGCCGCTGCGCCGACCACGAGCGCCACCTTGCCTACGTGTGGTGGGAGCCGACCAACGACAGTGAGATACCCGAGCTAGTCTCGCATCGTCGCGAGGTCGCCGAACTTCAACACCGCCTCGGCGACGCGTCCCCGCGACTGCACGCGCTGACTTACGCCGAGCTCTTCGCCGAGTGGGAGCGGATCGATGTTCCCTGGATTACAGACCACGTTGTCCAACTGCTTGACCGCTACGCGGTGACGATCTGACCCCCGTTGCACCGCGCGGCGTGCCGAGTGCCCCGAGCAGGAGCAGAAGCTCACGCTGGTCGAGGGTGGCCCGTAAGCACCTTCAAGGGCTCGCGCAACCTCAAGGATTGGGCCACGAAGCGCTTTTTCGGCCTCGGCCGCCACGGAAAATGACCGACTGAAAGAAGAAGAACCCAAGAACCCCGCGATTACCGGCCTGTGCTGTCGTCCCGCGCAGTCAAGGTGGGGAGTGTGGTCAAGAACGAAGGGGCCCGGAAGTCAGTTAGCGTCGTGCGGATGGGACATGTCGCGGACTATGTCCTTGACCTACTCGCCGAGATCCTCGGTGAGCAGCCCGAGCGCGAGAAGCGATTTCCGTGGGCACTTGGAGACATGAGCGCCAAGACCGGGCGCCGCGTGCAGCTTCCCTTTGATGGGTTCTGGGCCCGCCACTCCCTCGTCGTCGAGGTCGATGAAGATCAGCACCGGCGAGCTGTCGCGTTCTGGGATAAGCCAAGTGTCGCGACGGTGAGCGGCGTCTTTAGAGGAGAACAACGCGCGATCTATGACGCTCGCAAGCGAACGGCGGCGCGAGACGCCGGCTACACCGTCCTCGAGATTTCCTGGGAGCGCCGACCGTTGCCGCGAAATCGCGACCGAGAAGTCGACCGGCGGTTACTAGCGAGGACCCTCCGGGAAGCCGGGATCGAGGCCTTCGGGGCGGCCACGGCGCCGCGGGCCAGCGCCGAGCTCGAAGACGTGCAGCGGCTACGTGGCGCCTGAGCTTCGCAGCTTCGCCCAAGCAGGAACGTCGCTCGCACGGTCGAGGAACCGGGCGAACCTGGCCTCCAAGGCGTTGTCGACCGACGTGAGATTGAAGACCGTGTGCTCGCCCGGAACGGTCATGCGAGACCAGGGGAAGGGCCGAGTCCCGGACACGCGAAGCGCGCTCTCGTCGATCGTCGGCTCGCGCTCGATGATCGCCAAGGATCTAATGGCATCGCGGAACGCACCTGGCCGGATCCCGTTCATCGGTCCACCTGGTCTCAGGGTCGCGCAACCAGCGCAACCAGCGCAACCAGCCAAGCTGCCGCGGCCCGGGCGCGCGGACCAAGCCTTGGGCGCTAGCAGCGCCGACCAGACCGGCGATGACCGCAAGCCTGCCGGCGCGACCGCTCCGCTGCGCGGACCGGAGCCCTGGCCGCCGGCCCTGACGCGCCGTAGAGTGATCGAACGTGGCAGCCTCCGCTAGTCATCGGGCCGCCCCAGAGTTGACAGGCTCTGCTCTCGATGCAGTCCTTCATCGCGGTGGACACCTCCAGATCATCGCTGCCGCCGGATCGGGCAAGACCGAAGTCGTCTCCCAGCGGGTAGTCGACCTGCTCGCGGAGGGAGCGGCGGCCGAGGCGATCGTCGCCTTCACCTTCACCGAGCGCGCGGCCGAGGAGCTCAAGAACCGGATTGCCCGTCGCGTCGAGGACCGACTCGGTCGGGCAGCGCTCGACCGACTCACGAGCCTGTTCGTCGGCACGATCCATGCGTACTGCTTCCGCCTGCTCCAGCAGCGTGTTCGTCACTACGAGACCTATGACGTGCTCGACGACAACCAGCTGACGGCGTTCCTGTCGCGGGAGGCTACGCGCCTGGAGCTGAAGCAGCTCGACCCGGCCAATCGGTTGTTCGCTTCGATCGCGGCGTTCCTCAAGGGCATCGACGTGGTCGAGAACGAGCTGCTGGATCCGGCGACGATGCCCGATCCGTTCGGATCGGTGGTGCGCGCCTACTACGGCACGCTCGACCGTTACCGGTTGCTGACCTATGGCCAGCAGGTCGTGCGCGCAGTTACCGAGCTTGAGCGGCCAGACCTGGCGGCCGAGGTCCACGCCACGCTGCGGCACCTGATCGTCGATGAGTACCAGGACGTGAACCCAGCCCAAGAACGGTTGATCCGGCTGCTGACCGGTCCGCAGGTCGAGCTGTGCGTGGTCGGCGACGATCAGCAGGCCGTCTATCAGTGGCGCGGGTCGGACGTGGCGAACATCGTGACGTTCGCCGATCGCTACCCGTCGGTGACGCAGTTCGAGATCATCACCAACCGTCGGAGCCGTCCGCAGATCATCGAGGTGGCGAACGTATTCGGCCGTTCGATCCCCCAGCGGATCGACAAGACGATGGGGTCACACCGCGCGTCCGCGGGCACCGCGGCCGAAGTGGTCGTCTGGAGCGCCCCAAGCGAGACCGAGGAGGCCGGCTGGATCGCCAGCCTGATCCTCGATATGGTCGACACAGGCGTTCGCTTCCGCGACATCGCCGTCCTGGTGCGCAGCCGGGCGGCCTACCGGCGGCTGATGGAGCAGTTCGCGACCTTCGACATCCCGGTCCAGCCAGGCGGGCGGTCCGGCTTGTTTGATCAGCCCGAAGCGGTTCTGCTCGGCCATACGATCACCTGGCTGACCGACACCGATTGGCGCGACCGTTACGGACCGCCCCAGCGCATCGCCGACGGGGCGCTGCTCGACGACTACCAGCGGACCTTTGAGCTCTCCGACGCGCTCCGCAATCTCGTGGGACGGTTCCTGCGGCAGTGGAAGGCCGCCGTGCCACGAAGCGACCGTACGGCCGACCTGGTCGGTGAGCTCTACGAGCTCCTCGACGAGCTGGACGTCCGCAGCTGGGATCTCGCGAACCCGCTGACGGTCAACCGGCTCGGAACGCTGGCCCGGTTTTCCTCGCTGCTGGCCGACTATGAATCGGTCCGGCGCCGCGCGCGTCCAGACGCCGAGGTACCGGGCGAGCAGGTCGGTGGCCAGGACCGCGGCACCTGGTACTACCGCAATCTGGCTCTGCACATCATCAACTATGCCCAGGGCGCCTACGAGGGCTTCGACGGTGAGGCTGACTTCGAGCTCGATGCGGTCGACCTGACGACCGTGCACCGCGCCAAGGGCCTGGAGTGGCCGGCCGTGTTCGTCCCGTCGATGACCGCCAAGCGCTTCCCTAGCAGCAGAACCGGCGAGACCCAGGAGTGGCTGGTGCCGCGCGAGCGCTTCAACGCCAGCCGCTACGAAGGCAGCGACGGCGACGAGCGGCGGCTGTTCTACGTCGCGATGACCCGTGCGCGAGACTGGCTGTCGATCTCCTCGCACGACAAGATCACCAAGCAAAGGGTTCGCGCGAGCCCCTACCATCGCGAGCTCGCTCACCTGGACGTCGAGCCCGATCGGATCCGTCCGCCGAAGATCGAGAGCGGCACCGGCGGCGAGCGGGATCCGATCTCGCTCAGCTACAGCGAGCTCGCCGCGTTCATCGACTGCGGGATGGCGTTCAGGCTGCGTGACCTGATGGGCTTTCAGCCGCGCCTGGCTCCCGAGCTCGGCTACGGCAAGGCGGTGCACCACGTGATGCGCACGGTGGCCGAGGCGACGCGGGCCAGCGGGCGAGTGCCGAGCCCGCCTGAGATCGACGCAATCCTGGACGCCAACTTCTTCCTGCCGACTGCGAGCAAACCGGCGCACCGGCAGCTGAAGGACGCCGCACGGCGCCTCGTCGCCACCTACGCGCGGCGATATGAGGATGACCTACACAGGATGTGGGAGACCGAGCGTCCATTTGAGCTGCACCTCGAAGGGGTGATCGTGGCCGGCCGCGCCGACGTCATTCTCGACCGCGAGGGAGGCGTCCCCACCGCGCTGGCGATCGTCGACTACAAGACCTCGACCAGCGGCGACGCGCTCGAGCACGCGCTGCAGCTGCGGGTGTACGCGGACGCTGGTCGACGGGAAGGGCTCGACGTGCAGGCCGCCTACGTCCACGACCTGAAGGCCGCGGCGCGGGAGCCGGTCACGGTCGACCAGGGCGCAATCGATCGCGCCGAGGCGACGGTGGCCGACGCGGCCGCGCGCGTACGGGCGCGGGAGTATCAGCCCAACCCAGGAATCCGCTGTCGGCGCTGTGAGGTGCGGACGATCTGCCGCTTCGCTCAGCGCTGAGGCGGCTCAGACCTCGTAGACCTTCATGACCTCGTCGCCGTAGTCGTTTATCACTTTCACGGCGATCTTTCCGGTCTCCGGCCGAGCGAAGCTGCGAGACTCGGTTGCGTAGAGGCTTGCCCAGGCGTCCTCGTCGATGTCGGCCTTTAGCGCGCGCTTGAGCCGCGCGTACGGGTCCTGCCCACCGGTGAAGTAGCAGTGGCGGACGAAGAACGACTCGCCGTTGTAGGCGGTGTCGATCATCCACAGCGCAACCTGGTCGGTCTCGTTGCTCCTCGTCTCCCCCGTGTTCGGGTCATAGACGTCCACACCGTGCAGACGCACGCGCAGATCCTCTCCGTCCTGGACGACCTCGATGTCGGGCTCACCGAACACGGTGAACAGGTTGCCGGCACCGGTCTTCTTCAGCTCCTCGCCCATCACCAGGTCGGCGTTCATCCGCACGAGCAGCACCGGCACGCGACCGAGGTGCCGCTCCGCCGCGACGTTTGCGAAGCCCTGCTCGGCGGTGACGTAGTCGTCGTCGGCGCCGAGCACGTTCGGGTCAAACGCGAACGCCAGCACGCACAGGAGATCGAGCTCGCCGGCTCGGTTGGCCTCGCGGGCGGCCTCCTTGATGAATGGCGGCCCGACGGTTCCGTACTGCGGTCCGATCGTGAGGCCGACCCGCCTCGGCCCGCCGTCAGGCGCCTCGTCTCGCTCGCCGATCGCCTGGATGTGGGGGGAGGCATACGGCTCGACTGTGTCGAACGTTAGGCGCTCGCCCTTGCGCCCGTTCTGGATCCCGGCCGTACGGAGATTGGCGAGGATCGTCTGCTCGAACGAAGCGTCGCCGTCTGATGGGTCCTCCACCGCGTCAGCGTTGATCGCACCCGTGTCGTCGACCGCGCTGCCGGCGAACGCCAGCGACCGGTGCGGCGAGAGGCTCTCGACGGTAAACGGTCCCGCGACCCGCACCTTCTTCTTGTCCTCGTAGGGCTTGTCGTAGAGCAGCTCGAACTCGGCGTGGCGACGGATCGCCGCGTCGAGGTCCTCGCGACTCATCCCCTCCTCGATGTCTGGGTTGTTGGCGATCGACTTGAGCGTGATGTGCTGGACCCGCTCGTAGACGAATCCATGTCGGATGTCATCGGTGACCTCGGCGGACGGGAGAGGCGTCGCCGACAGCTGACTCTCCTTTGCGCGGCCCTCAGCCGAATCGGCGAGGAGGTAGTACGGGAAGCGGGTGCCCATGACGCGCTGGCGGGCGAGTGCCAGGGCGACACGAGAGGTGTCGATGGTCATCCAGCGCCTGCCCCACTGCTCGGCGACGTAGGCCGTCGTCCCGGAGCCACAGGTCGGGTCAAGGACGAGATCGCCGGGGTCAGTGGTCAACAGGACGCAGCGCTCAACAACCTTGGTATTGGTCTGGACGACAAACAGCTTGTCGTCGGTGAAGTTGCCGGTCCCGGTGTCAGTCCACAGATTGGTGCGCACCTGATACCGAAAGTCCTCAATCCCGCGCCGATACTGGATGCTGTTGCTTGCTACGTGCAGGCGCCCAGCGTGCGCGAGCCGCCGCATGCCGGCGGGGTAGCTCGCCTTCCAGTGAGAATTAGCCGGGGGGCGGTACGTCTTCTCTCTGTACTGGAACGGCTGCGGCTCACCTGCCGCGCCCTGTGACGCGAGATCGCCGGCCTTGTAAACGAATGAGCCCTCAGTAAGCGGAGCGTCGCCACTCTCCTCAACCTTCGTCATCGACCGCTGCTCACCATTCATAGCAAGCCATCGGTAGCCGCGGCGGTCGGGCGCGTAAACCCACTGTGGCCGTACCTTGACAGCTTCGACTGCCTTGGCGTACCACACGAGGTAGTCGCCGTTCCGAGGCAAGGCGGCCGCCTGCGCGAAGCCGCTCGTCGTGACGAACGTGATCAGACTGACGAAGTTCTCGCTCCCGAACACCTCGTCCATCAACGACCGCACCAGGTGCACGTTCTCGTCGCCGATCTGAACGAACACCGACCCGCTCTCCGTCAACAGCTCCTTGGCGACCGTCAACCGATCCCGCAGGTACGTCAGGTACGAATGGATCCCCAGCTCCCAGGTGTCACGGAACGCCTTGATCTGCTCGACCTCGCGTGATGCGTCGGCGAGCTTGCCGTCCTTGACGTCGCGTCTGCGCGTGGAGACCTGCCAGTTGGACCCGAACTTGATCCCGTAGGGCGGGTCGATGTAGATCATCTGCACCTTGCCCCGCAGCGCCTCCCGCTCGGCCAGGCTGGCCATCACGTTTAGCGAGTCGCCGAGGATCATGCGGTTCGACCAGTTGGCCTCGTGGCGGTAGAACTCGACCAGATCGAGCTCGCCGAGGCCGTCGAAGGTGTCGAACAGGGTCAGCTCGGGCTCGTCCTCCGGGCTTGCCGCGGTGTCGCGCAGGTTCTCGATCAGGACGCGGGGGTCGATCTTCTCCTGGATGTAGATCGGCGGGGCGTCGGCGACAAGGTCCTCGCCGTCGAGCTCGTCCTTGCCTTTCCAGACGAGCTGGGGATCGAGTGAGGGGTCGCGCGGGTAGCGGACCGGGGTCGGCTGCTCGAGCTCGGGGGCGACGAAGTCCTGGGCGTCGGCGGTCGGCAGGTTGGCGCGCTTGTCTGCATGGGTGATTGCCTCGACGCGGGTCGGCAGCTTGGTCTTGCGTGGCGGCATGGGCTCCTTGTCGCGGTTCAGGCGGGCAGCCCGATGATCGGGCGGTCGGCGTACAGATTGTCGATCGCGTCGCTGAGCTGCTCCTGGTCGTGGGCCGGGTTGTGGACCTCGACGTAGCCCCAGCGGCCGAACCCCTGCCAGTTGTTGACCGCGGCGCACCACTGGTTGCGCGCCGTGTCGGCCTTCGCCGCAGTGGGACCGGGTGACTTGCGGCTGCCCGAGACCTCCACGATCAGCGTGCGCTCTACGTCCTCGGGCATAGTCTGGAGGCGAACGAGGAAGTCAGGCACGTACTTGTGGCTTCGCCCCTCGTGGACGTAGGGGATCGTGAAGCCGAGGCGCTCGTTCTTGACGTAGGACTTGACGCGCGTGTCGCGCTCGAGCGCTTGGGCGAGCGCCTCCTCCCAGGAGTTTCCACGCACTCCGTCGAGCACGACGTGGTTCAGGGGCGACTTGATCGGGGGCGGGTCCATCACGACCTTGCGGGTCGGGAACCGCACCTCGTCGGTAGATCCGATCGGGTCAAAGCGGCGGATGAGCGGCATCAGCACAGGGGCGCGGCTGCCGGGGTGATGGACGATCGATCCGAACAACCTCTCGGCGGCGAAGGCGCCGGCCTGGGTGAGTAGTAGGTAGCCCTTGGTGATCGGGGGCTCGGTGGTCACGCACTCGTCGAGCCAGCGCCGGGAGATCGACGCCAACTGGGGAAACAGCCACGGGCGCTGATCCCCGTCGTAGGCGGCGAAGAACTCCGGCCGCTCAATGAGGGTCCGAGCGAGCTCGAACGCGATCCGTTGAACACGGGCCCCGCGGAGGTCCTCGAGGTCGACCTCGTGGGCCGCACCGACCACCCCCTCGCTTCGGGTCCACAGCGCCACGGTCCGCTGGTCGAGGTGGAGCTTTGAGTCCTCGTCGAAGTCGGCGTGCAACGGCTCGTCGGGGAGCTCGACCCGGTACCCGTCCAGCTTGGGGAAGCTGATCGCCAGTTCCCAGCGCTCAGGTTCGGCGCGTACCTCGACAGGCGGTCGCGGCAGTTTGGGCTTGGCCACCGGCCGATCGCTCGGAATGAACGCGAACGGCACCCCGTAGACCTCGGCGTACTCGGGCTCGAATCGACGCGTGACCTCGTCGGCGGCGTAGCTGCGGCGCCTCAGCCCGCGGCCCACGACCTGCTCGCAGAGCAGCTGGCTGCGGAAGGGGCGAACTCCGAGGATGTGGGTGACGGTGTTGGCATCCCACCCTTCGGTCAGCATCGCGACCGAGACCACGCAGCGGATCTGCTCGCCCAGCTTGCCCCGCTTGCCAATCGTGTTCATCGCCTCGCGCAGCAGATCGGCGTCGGTCAGCTTGTCCACGTCGGCACCCGGATTGCGAAGGCGGTAGGCCTGCTTGAACGCCTCGATCTCCCGGGCGGCGTCCTTCTTGAACTCGACTCCCAACGGCTCGGGGGACTCGAGCTGCGCGGAGTCGATCAGGATCGTGCGCTGCCTGGTCGTCCAACCGCCATCCTCGACGTTGCTCAGCAGCGGCAAGCTCCCTGTGGCGAGACGCTTCGTACCGTCCTCCAGCTCGAGCTCGCGCCCGGCGATCCAGTCGAACACGAGCTTCGACACGATCGTGTTGGGGCAGACGACGATTAGCACCGGTGGCGGCTCGCCGAGCGCCGCGAGGCTCGCCTCATACCGAGCGTTGTTCTGCTCGTAGGAGCGGTAGAGGCTCCGCAGCGCGCCCTCCAGCGTCTGGGGCATCACCCAGCCCCGGCCGACATCCGCGTCCTTGGCGGCTCGCCGCTTGGGCAGTGGCGGCTGGATGCTGTCCCACAGGTGCAGATAGACGAGCTCGCTGCCGGCGGCATCGTCGTCCACCGGCACGCGCGGGATTTTCACGATCCCCGATTCGATCGCGTCCATCAACGAGAAGTCGCTGATCACCCATGGAAAGATGAAGCCCTCGTTGTAGCCCGAGCCCTTCAGGTAGTACGGCGTCGCGGACAGGTCGTAGACCGCCTTGACGCCCGCCCGCTGGCGCAGGTCACAGAGGCCACGAAACCACACGCGGGCGTCGCGGTTCCGTTCTCGGTCCTCTCGGTCGGCCTCGTCATCGGGACGCTCCAGCAGCTTGTCCTGATAGCAGTGATGGGCCTCGTCGTTGAGAACGAGGATCTCGCCCTTGCCCGAGCCGAACCCGCGCAGCACGCGGGCGGCGACCATCTCCGTGGTCTCCTGGAAAGCATCCGTCGCCTCAGGCTTGCCGCCGCGCAGCAGCTTGCGCGTGTTGGCGTTCACGCCCTGGATCTCCTTCGAGTCGCGGGGCAGGAACGTGTGATAGTTGACGATCTGGACTTGGGCCTGCAGCAGCGCGTCCCAGAGGTCCGAGGGCACGAGGTCGCGCTCGCGGTAGTAGGACTCGTCGCGCTCGGGATGCAGGACGCCAAGCCGGTCGCGGATCGTGATCCCGGGGGCCACGACGAGGAAGCGCTTGGCGAAGCGTGCGTCCCGCGGCGCCATCACCTTGTTGATCGCCTGCCAGGCGATCAACATCGCCATCACCACGGTCTTGCCGGTCCCGGTCGCCATCTTCAGCCCGACGCGGGGGAGACCGTCGTTGTGCACCCGGTTGGTGGGCTCCAGCCGGCGGCGGTAGTCGACTGTGCCGTGGCGACCCGCGACCTCGGCGAGGAAGATCGCGGTCTCCGCCGCCTCGCGCTGGCAGAAGAAAACCGGCTCGTCGCGTGTCGGCGGCGCCGCCGCCCAGTGGGCAAGCAGCTTGCGGGTGTACGGCGTGACGCCGTTCCAGTTGCTCGCTCGCCAACGCTCGACCTCGCGGCGGATGTCGTTGATCAGCGAGTTTTGCTCGCGCCGTTCGCCGGTGGCGTCCGGATCGAGAACCTGCTGCTGGTCCTTGGCGCCCTTGCGGCTCGGTGGCACCGGAATGAACGACTCACTCGGCCGGCGGCCCGCCTGGACGACGCCCGTGGGTCCGTTCGGACCGAGCTCGAAGTACGCCTCTGGCGGGTCGTACGGCGAGTTCAGGATGGGATTTCTGATGTCCGGCGCGGCCATGCTCCTCTCGCGTCGAGACGCTACTGAGTTAGCGCTGATCCCGTCGAAACGCATGCAGTTCCACAGCGCGACGGCGGGCTGGGTACGGCTCTCGGCAAGCGTCACGGCTGTCTAAGGCGATGTTGCACCTCCCAGCGCTGTCGCTCGAGAGGCCGGTCGTACGGGGGCACCGCTCGCCCGGCGCCGCATACCAGGCTTCCGCGATCCTGGCGCTGCCGTTGAGGCACTGGGCCGCCTTCAGGGCATCGGGCTGCTGAGGTGTTGTCCTCGCTGGGCGGTACACGCAACGCTTGCGCTGGATCGACCGCTGTTTGTCAACGGCGGCGGCGCCGTCCGCGACGCGGTAGGAGAAGTCGGTCCCAGTGTCAAAACCCGTTGTCTTGCGCGGTGGTCCACACGACCGCGTGCTATGGACCTAAACTCGTGCTCGTCGACCAGGCGGCCCGCGATGCGAAGACACGTGCTCACCCAGCAGCCGAATACCGCCGCCGACGTCGAGCTGCTCGACCCGGCCGCGCTGTCGCAGGTCGCCCTCTCTGTCAACGTCCGGTGAGACGCTCATCATCGAGGAATCAGTGAACCTTGAGGGCGAGAACGGAGACTGCTGGGATGTTGGAGATGAGCACGAATGGAGCCAGGGCTGCGGGTGATGCTGCCGCCGGCCTCGAAGACCA
>JAABUQ010010841.1_pt1 | contig 11835 bp, 13 predicted proteins | sample 5560001 | NCBI WGS metagenome assembly JAABUQ01 (sample SAMN10711888, study PRJNA513371) | rock metagenome | isolation source: Antarctica rocks | place: Antarctica: Victoria Land, Finger Mt nord | collected 2015-12-18
TTCTAGTTGCTCCCGTTCTGTCTCGGTCAGTCGCAAGGGCGTTGGAGCTAATCTAGGCATGGTTCTATCCTCATAATCCCACCTTGCCTAAATGGTAGCTCTATTCCCGCTAAAGTCTACTAGCGATCTTCTTTGGATTATTCGTCCTGTTCTTATATGGACCAATGTCAACTATCTTCATTCTCTCCTTTCAAGGTCCACAAGGAGAATTGACTTTCCCTATGCGAGGAGTTGGCTTCTACTGGTTTGAAATTCTATTCCAGGGACAAACTAAGATTGGAAATCTTGGCACTTCATTCATGCGCTCCCTCATGCTAGGATTAGTGGTTATGTTGTTGACTTTTGCGATCAGTGTGATGGCTGGCTTGGCATTTCGGCGAAAGTTTTATGGCTCACAAATTATATTCTACTTAACAATAGCCAGTATAATTGTGCCAAGTATCTTGGTTTCTTTCGGCATTGGGGTCGCTTTTAATTTACTAGGTTTACAGACAGATTTATTTTCTTCGGCGTTGGGAGCGCAATTGACCTGGACAATTCCCTTCGCTTTCCTAATTGTCATTGGTGTATTCAATCGCTTCAATCCCTCTTATGAAGAAGCGGCACGGGATTTGGGCGCAAATGATTTTAATACCTTTTGGCAAATAGTTTTTCCGATAATCGGGGCAAGTTTGGTAGGTGTAGCACTGTTCGGCTTTGTTCTCTCCTATGATGAGTATGCTCGGACCTCACTCGTCGTGGGTGAAAACAACACTCTGCCCTTAGAAATTTTTGGCATGACTACACTTGATGTCTCGCCAGTAGTCTATGCTTTGGGAACATTCACAACAGCGTTTTCATTTACCATCATCGCGATCGCGCTAGCCGCCTTTCAGTTTTTGTCTCGTCGTCAGCAGCAGTAATGTTTTAAGTTCGTTCACTGTGAGGAGTTATATGGAAGAACATGAGCATCATCATAATCATAAAAATCATTCTGCATCAGATGATGGCAAGAGTTGTGATGACCCATCACTAAAAAATCAAGAGGATGAGTTCTTAAAGCGGCACCCTAACTATCTGTCCAAGCAATCACGACGCGCTTTTCTAGCTTCGGCAGGTGCGGCAGCAGTGCTTGGTGCGAATTATGCAGTGGGATTCTCACGCGGTGATTCTGAGGAAGTCAAGGCAGAAACCCTGTTAGCCGCAGATACGATCAGAAACGCTGGGAACATCCACACCCTCAAGGCGACTCCCCAAACATGTTTTTGGGGCTTTTTCGACAAGACACTCCCACCAGTTCTGACTATCAACTCAGGTGATATTGTTTACATAGAAGCCTTGACTCATCAAGCCGGTGATGCGCCCGATCTACTCATGGATGCGGGAATCAAGGAAGTCTACAACAAGATTTCCGATCGCGGACCAGGAGTTCACATCATGACCGGACCGATTGCGGTGAGGGGCGCTGAACCCGGCGACACCTTGATGGTGAGAATTCTGAAAACAGAACCGCGCCTAGCTTACGGTACTAACCTAGCCGCTCACTGGGGGTATCTGTATAACACCTTTAAAAAAGAGCGAATTACGATCTATAAGCTTGACTTTGAAGCCGGGTTGGCACAGCCTGAATTTGCCTTTGACTTCAAAGGACGACCACTGTACGATCGCCCAGGCTTCATCACTCCACCAGATCCAAGTGCCCGAGAGAAATTCAAAACCAAAATCGCTATTCCCATGAGACCGCATTTTGGGGTTATGGGGGTGGCTCCAGCAGAAAGCGGTCGGATTAACAGTATCCCTCCTGGTCCCTTTGGTGGCAACATCGACAACTGGCGAATTGGTGCTGGTGCCACCATGTATTACCCTGTGTTCAACCAGGGAGCCAACTTCTTTGTTGGTGACACACACATGGCACAGGGAGATGCAGAGCTTTCAGGCACTGCTATTGAAGCATCGATGAATTCCTATCTACAGATTTTTGTGCTGAAAGACTTCCCAATTACAAATCCAATCTTGGAGACAGATTCCCACTGGATCACCCACGGCTTCAACCAAGATTTGAATCAGGCTATGCGTCAGGCTTCGGACCAAATGTTAGATTTCCTTGTGCATAAGCGCAAGATGACTGCAGATGAAGCTTACTCTATGATTTCTGTGGGAGTCGATTTTGGCGTCACCCAGGTTGTCGATATTCGCCAAGGTTGTCACGCTGCCGTACCAAAGAGTTTATTCTTAACTGATTTATAGGAGATTCAACAGCTAGCTGTTGCCCAGTTGGAATTGGGGGAAGCTTTGCTGGATTTCTCAACGGTCCGCCGGAGGTAGCTCCGGCGGCGCGCCCGTGCAAGCTCAACACCGCAAGATCTGATAGATTAGCTCCAGGGCGCATGAGAAAATTTATTAGCATTCCAAGCCTCAAGATATGCCTAGGAAAAATTTGTGTTTGGTAAGCCTCCCGCTTCTAGTGCTGGTTCCAAGCTTTTTAGGAGCCACAGCGGCTTTTGGTCTCTCTCCAAAGCAGCAACAGCCTCCTTCAGTGCTGGTATTGACTAGCACAAGTAGCAACTCAGTACTGTTAACTGAATGGGATGAGCAAAGTAGATCCAATGACCGCGAACACTGCCGCAAGGAGCGCGAGATTTATCAAGATATTGATCGTGATCATCAAAATCTTCAGAACGATGAGGATGAAAGCGATCGTCACCATGACCAACAGGAGCTGCACAGAGATAATAGAAGACTCCAAGATCTCCGCAGTAAAGACTCCGAGCGCAGCTACAACTGTGACTATCCCTATAGGGAAGACAATCGGGAGTACAACCGTGACAGGGATTATAATCGCGAAGACAATTACAATCGTGACTTACCTCCAGTCGTTGTTCCCGTCATTCCCCAGCTGGATTCACCTGCTTATCCCTATAGAGAAGATAACCGAGAGTACAACCGTGACAGGGATTATAACCGTGAAGACAATTACAATCGTGACTTACCTCCAGTCGTTGTCCCCGTTGTCCCCCAGTCGGAATTACCTGATTCCAGAGATGAATTTTCAAAGACTCAGTACTAACCGCATGTGACGCTGCGACTTGCCCACACCTGGTAGCGGTTCAGGAGCTACCTGCATAGCAGAACAGTACTTAGCATAATCGCACTGTTTACAGTGGTCGCCTGGTGCTGGTGCCCACTCACTATCCGTCCGCAAGTGTAACGCCAGTTGCTCGATTGTCGCCATCGTTCGTTGCTTGGGAAGGGTTATGGAAGACGACAGGAAGCTTGCTTCCAGCGAGCAAGCTCTAGAAATTATGAATCGCTGTGCTAAGTCATTACATGTAGTGACGATTGGTCGCCTTATCGGACCACTTACTGCAGAGGTCCTTAGACCAGCCCTCGATTTGCTGCAAAAGCGTCATCCTCGTCTTAACTCTCGTATTGTGGGGAGTTTAAATAATTTGCTTTTTGAAGATGGTGCGATAAAGATTCCTTTACGAGTTGTGGAAAAATCTGACAGTTTCCAATGGCAAGAAGTTGTTTTGGAGGAACTGAATCAGAAAATTGAGAGTCACCGAGGTTTAATGCGAGCTGTGCTAGTTCATTTCGAACGAGAAAATAACGTTAGCTATCTAATCGTAACCTTGCACCATGCTATATCAGATGGTTTGTCAAGTATTCAACTCTACTCGGAAATACTGACATACTGCCAAAAAATAGCTTCTAGTGAACCAATTAGTGAAGTTATAAGGTTGCCTCCACTCCCATCGGTCGAACGGTTACTACCAAAGTCACTACAGGGGTTTCGAGGGCTGATGGATGGATTCTATAGCTTGTTGAGACTGAAGTTCCTACACGACTGGCATCGACCAAAAACCTTAGGGTTTGAGAAGTACGTACCTATTGAGTCCCGCGACAGCAACATAATTCATAGACATTTAGATGAAGAGCTAACCAAACGAGTCGTAAACTGTTGTCGTCAAGAAAAAACAACTGTACAAGCTGCTTTGTGTGCGGCAATGATGTGGGCAGTTGCAAAACAGATTACTGCTGGCAAAAGGGTAAATGTGCGTCTAAGCTGTCAATCCTTTGTGAATTTGCGTCAGCGTCTGCAACCAATAATCGACAATGAAAACTTGGGAATGTTGGCTTCTTTCATTATCTCATTCCACACGTTAGAAACAAATATGTCTTTTTGGGGTTTAGCACGGGATATAAGACAACAACTAGAGGCCGGTTTAGAGGGTAGCGCTATCTTCAGCCTCATGCTGATATTAAGAAATATATTTGAATTTCTTCTTGCTCATCCAAATGAAATACCTACAAGTGTGGCTCTCTCCAATATTGGTCGAGTCAATATTCCTCAAGTTTACGGCTTATTCAAAATAGAAGAAATTAGCTTCACTACCGCAGCAGCAGTCTCTGGAGGAGCTTTGGTTGCTACTATTTTGACATTTGCGGAAAAAATGTTTTTAAACTTTACTTTTTCGGAACCTTCGATTAGTCAAAGAACAATGGAACAGTTAGTAAACAGTACAGTTACCCATCTTGTTGATGCTTGTAAAGGAAAAGAGGTTGGTATAGACAAATAAAAAGTTGTGAGCTGGCAAAGCGCATTTTTTATATTTCTACCTTGTTTGTAGGTAGTAATACTATGAATTTTGCGGTTGTTCTTAACATGAAGTGGGGGTAAGTATAAACTCAAACACTACACTTGACCAGAGGCTCGAGGATTGTGGGTGACAAGATGATTGTGGAGTATAGAAAAGGTAACTATGTGGTTAGTACTGATAGGTCTAGGTTGGACTTAGAAGTCATACATAGCTTTTTAAGAAGCTCGTACTGGGCCAAAAATATTCCGCTCTCAGTTGTGCGTAAATCTATCGAGAACAGCTTGTGCTTTGGTGTTTACGATGCTGGAAAGCAAATTGGGTTTGCTAGAGTCATCTCGGATCTCGCCACTTTTGCTTATCTGTCAGATGTCTTCATCCTAGAAACTCACCGGGGACAAGGTTTAGCCAAGTGGCTGTTAGAGTGTATTATGGCTGCTCCGGAGCTACAAGGGCTGCGCCGATGGTTACTTGCTACAAAAGATGCACATGAACTTTACCGTCAGTATGGCTTTCAAGATTTGGGGTCGCCAGAGCGGTTCATGGAGATCGCCAACCTGGACATCTATCGGGTTTCAGAACTTAGGCGATTGAACGACCAATAGCGCACTATCATCACGGGAGCAAGATTACCGTTCTAACTCAACGGTCCGCTCCTTGGTAGCTCCTTGGCTTCGCTCTCGCAAGCTCAAAGCCAGATTTGGAGAGCCGAAGTCATTTTCTAGCGCTGGTGAGGTTAGCATGGCAGTAAGCTCTGGTAGAACTCCCTATGACTACAACCAAGCAACTACTGACCTTTGAAGAGTTTCTGGACTTTGACGATGGATGCGACAACATCTACGAGTTGGTTGCTGGTCAGGTGGTGCCGATGAGCGAACCCAGTGGCAGGCACGAATCTATCAGCACATTCATCTTGGCAGAGTTTTGTTTTGAGATTCGGCGGCTGCGGCTTTCTTTGGAGCCTCACACCAAAATTCTATGCAAACTAGACAAGCGGGATGGTCGTCGTCCTGACCTGATTGTGATGGACAAGGACAAGTGGGCTGCTTGCACAGGGATAGAAGCGGCTCTGCTTGTGCCGCCTGAGATGGCGGTCGAGATCGTCAGTACTAACTGGGAAGAGGATTATCAAAAGAAAGTCGCTTGGTATGCCGCTTTTGGAGTGGGCGAATATTGGATTGTCGATCCTCTTGCCCTGCTTGACAGATACCCCAATCGCCGAAATCCCAACATTCAAGTACCTACAGTTTCTGTAGGGCTGCTTGATGCTGAAACTAGTGAGTACAGATGGAAAGAGTTCTCAGGGTCAGATCGAATTGAGTCTGGACTATTTCAATCGCTTCAATTGACGGTTGATCAGGTAGTAGCAGCTAAACTGTAGACAACCAATACCCCGCTGCGGTAAGTCTCATGAGCATATGTTGCCGCCACTGTTCACTCTGCTATCGCTTATAAGAAAATGGAATATAGATGTAGACGGCGTTAGTAGCACTCCCATAAGCAAAAATCTCCAATGCTACCCAAAATTTCTAACACTGTTGCATGGCAGCAGGCTGAATTATTGATGCAACCTGCTTTCATCCGGATTATCGATCACATCGGTAAACATCTTGACCAATCTACCTGGAAGGGAACTTACCAGGATGTGCTAATTTGGCCAGATGGGACGACGGATGACACCAAAATCATTGTTGAGCAGCTATTGCAACAGGTGGAATCCGCTTCACCAACAGAGCTAGCTGAAATTAAACAAGCTCTTTCCCAGTTGCCAACACCCCATGCAGGATACCACCTATGTCTGCAGCGTCAAGGTTTACCGCACGTTAATATAGACCTATGGGAGCTTTGCTATCAAGTCTGTTTTCGTAACTACAGCCCCTCCTTGCCTGATTCAGCCCCTCAGGGAGTCCAGATCGACGTAAGCCTGATTGATGAAATTGGGGATGTTGACTGGCAGCGTTTGGATGCTAAGGCAGGAGAGTTAGTTGAGCAGGTGTTTACTAACTTAGTATAGAATTATGACGATTTCTGAAACTAAAATGACCCGCTCTTATCATCAAGAAGATATCCAGCAAATCCTCCAAATTGCGATCGCCCGTCAAGCTTATGAAGGGGAATTTTCTCGCGAGCAGCTATTGGAAATTGCTGCTGAGTTAGAAATCTCCCCGGAGTGCCTGCAATTGGCAGAACGGGAGTGGCTAGTCCAGCAGGGAGAATCCCAAAAACGGCAAGCTTTCAACACTTATCGCCATGGTAAATTGCGGCAGCATTTTGGCAAGTATGTAATTGTCAACTCTTTTTTGGTACCGATGAATCTAATCAGTGCCAACCATCTAACTTGGTCGCTATACATTCTGTTATTGTGGGGTTTAGGACTCGGCCTCGATACTTGGAACACCTATCAAATTGAGGGTGAAGACTACGAAAGAGCTTTTCAAAAGTGGCACCGCAAGCACCAGTTGAGACAATCAATCAATAGTGTCTTGAATAAGTTGCTCAAACCGTTGCAGCCCTACAGTTAACTAGCTATTCTAGATTAAGACCGATTGAGGCGAAACAATAGAAATTGGGTTGCCTGTTGAGCGAAATCATTGTTACTGACCAGAATTAAGCTTTGTGTACCATCACTCAAGCGGGGACCAAAAGCCATTCCTTGCAGGTTATCTAGGGGAATGCCCAGTTTGTTCAGGTCCAACAGCAACTTTTTCTTGAGCGGTCGGATGCCATTGAGTGAGCCCTTAAGGCTAGCAATTTTGGAGGTATCCGTTGCCCCGCCGGTAGTCATTTGGAATAACTGGATATTGAAGCCTGAACGAGCTTTGGAACGCTCTAAACTCAGGAAGTGACCACCTGTATCCACAGCTAATATTTCCACCAAGCCACTCGCTGTCGCGCCACTAGGAGGCGGTTCTAGGAGATAGAAATGCTCGGCAATCAGGACGGGTGGTCCGTAGCCGATTAAATAGTGCAGCAAACGGGATTTTGCTCCCTGTTTGGGACTTAGTGGCTCCCAATCCTGCACCAAAGCGGATTCGGTAGCGGTAAACAAGCGAATAGGTTCCCCACTGGCTGGGATGGTGCCAGTAGGATTAAGAGTTAAGGAGGCAAATGCACTGGCGTCTTGAACGCCTCTGGTACGTTCAACCTCATTAGCAGCATTGGGTAAATAGCGCTTTGGTATGGGCAGGCTAGTACGCAGCTTTCCAGAATTTAGGTCGAATTCTTGCACAGAGGGGGCGAGGCTAGAGCTGGAGATAAATACAGTTTGTTGGGGAGTCAGGGCAATGCCTCCAGGGTTAATCGTGTCTTTGGCATAAGTTTTACCGTCTTTGTCAGTAAGAAAGGTGACGGATTCTATGTCAATTTTCTGAATGCCGATTTTTTCGGCATTGGTGGCATTGGGCTTGCGACGAAGCCAAGGATCTACTTCCGGCGGACCGTTGAGGGTAAGCTTGAGGGTGTAAAACCGGGCAGGAGCGAATTGGTTCTTGTCATTACACAGGGCGTAGAAGCGATCGCGCTGTCGGTCATAGGTAATCGCCGTTAATCCCCCAACTGGTGTATCCAAGAACTTCAGATCGGGGAGCTTATACTCTGCTAGGAAGTCCAGAGATAGGTTAAGAAACACTCGATCTTGTGCAAGTGCTGGGGAGACACGGGATATCATTAGGAAGCTAGACGTGATGATGCTGATAAATAGCACTAAAATCAGTTTGTATTTGCTCTGCAACATTTGCTCCCTCCGATCGCATGGCCTGTACAGGGTAAACGCCTTCCCTTGGAAAATCAATCAACTATGGCACTGCCACTTAGTAACCAGCGCTTGCCTTACTTTCCAGTTTACTGCTCGCTCCGCTTTCCGGGCTTCTGGAGTTAGTGCTAAGGTCTATGGCATGATGAAGAAGAGTAAGTGTTGGCGAGATCGCAAGCACTAACGGTGCGCCAACTAGAACGGTGGATGTATAGGTGAGTAACATTGATAGCTTGGACGAGCTTGGGGAAGTAAGCATCCCCCAAGCCCCTCCTGGATACAGATCAGGCTTTATTGGCATTATTGGACGCCCCAACGTTGGCAAATCAACACTGATGAACCAACTAGTGGGGCAAAAAATTGCCATCACTTCACCAGTAGCGCAGACAACGCGCAATCGTCTGCGTGGTATCCTCACGACACCAGAAGCTCAGCTAATATTTGTCGATACCCCAGGGATTCACAAACCCCATCATCAACTGGGGGAAGTGCTGGTGCAAAATGCCAAAATTGCGATTAATACAGTTGATGTCGTGCTGTTTGTGGTGGATAGCTCTGTTGAGGCTGGAGGGGGCGATCGCTACATTGTCGAGCTGCTCAGTCACACCACCACACCGACGATCTTGGGGCTGAACAAAATCGATCAACAACCTCCGGATTCTCAAAGCCTGGATAGTAGTTATACTCAGTTGGTTCAACCCCATCCCTGGCAGCTGGTGAAATTTTCTGCCCAGAGCGGCGAGGGAATGGAGTCGCTGAAGCAATTATTAATCGAGCGACTGGAACCGGGACCCTACTACTATCCACCCGACTTAGTCACCGACCAACCAGAACGCTTTATTATGGGGGAGTTGATCCGAGAACAGATTTTGCTACTGACCCATGAAGAAGTGCCTCACTCGGTAGCGATCGCGATCGACAAAGTAGAAGAAGCACCGACGCTCACCCGTGTATTCGCGACTATACACATCGAGCGCCCCTCCCAGAAAGGAATTCTTATTGGTAAAAACGGCAGTATGCTCAAGGCGATTGGTAGTGCCGCTCGCGAACAAATCCAAAAGTTAATCGCTGGGAAGGTCTACCTGGAGTTATTTGTGAAGGTGCAGCCCAAATGGCGTCAGTCTCGCCTCCATTTGGCAGAGCTGGGCTACCGGGTGGAAAAGTGACCTACTCCCTGCGCAAGATGCTTTGATTATGCCGACCAACTTAAATAGAAAGCGTTGAACGCGATCAGAGAAGAAACTTTTATGGGTTGGTTACAGCGACTTTTTGGTCTCGAAAAACCTGAGAACGCACAAGTAAATCCCACTCCAGATCCTACTGCCTCGCCACAGGATCAAGATCCGACCGCTACCACTACTGATGATTCCACTGCCACTACTGATTCAATCCCCCCAGAGCGTATGGGATTGAATGGAGAATACGATCAGAGTGGACTAGCGAAGCGCGTGGCATTCGCATTCGATGAAGAACCAACTTTGCAGGATATTGACACAGTTTACGTGGCTCAGACTGGCAGCGTCGTGGTTTTGAAAGGAGCAGCACCCAGCCAGGAAATTCTTAACCAAATGGTTTCTGTGGCTCTGGGCGTTAGTGGCGCTACCAACGTTGAAACCGATCAAGTCACAGTTTAGTTCTAGTCCACTTCATCTTTAGCTTGAGCTTCCTCTTTAGCCAATTCGGCTCCCAAAACTCTCTGCTGAATCCCAGTAGAGAGTTTTTCCTTTCCCCCTGCCCCCTGCCCCCTGCCCCCCTGCTCTCTTCTCACTCCCATCCAGTCCAAAATTGCCTGATTCACTTCCTCTGGACATTCATCGTGAGGGCAGTGACCTGCATTGTCTAGCTGCAAAAGCTGTAAATTAGGGTTGTACTCAGTAAACTGACGGGCTAAGCCTGGGGGAACCATCCGGTCTTGTTTTCCCCAAATCAGGAGCATGGGGATCTCTAGAGTTGGCAGCATTGCCTTAACACTAGGACTAAATCGAGCGCTGACCATGGCTTTGAGGATAGCACTAAAGGCTTGAGCCGCCCTCCGGTCATAGGCAGGGTAGAGGAGAATTTCCACCAGTTCGTCGGTAACGGCATCTGACTTGGCGTAGGCGATCGCCGCCCAGCGACGCACTAAAGATGGTCTGCGGACTACCCGAAACAGGGTTTCGAGTACGGGTGGAGAGGCAACTAGGGATTTGATCGTTGCCACGACAGGTCGCAAGAACTGGGGGATTGCCTCTTCCTCTAATGACGGATCGGGTAAGCTCATCATTACCAAGCCTTGCACCATGTCTGGGTGTACTGTGGCAGCAGCAAGCGCTACTAGCGAGCCAGTGGAATTACCGACCAAGACTACGGGGTGCCGGATAAATGTGCGCCAGAAGTCGTAGATCTGCTCAACCCAAAGATTGATATTGTATTTAACTGGAGCTTTCTCAGAAGCACCAAAACCCAGCATATCCAATGCGTAAACAGTGTGATGCTCGCCGAGTACCCCTAAGTTGTGTCGCCAATGCCCGATTGAGGCTCCAAACCCATGTAGTAGGATCAGCGGTGCTGCTTTCTGGTTCGGCACAGAGGGGCGAACATAAGTGTAGCGAGTTTGCCATCCGCGCCAGACCCAGTCTCTTTGACTGCCAACCCGTTGCTGCCAGTGCTGGGAAGTCATCACGCTTGCCTTTATCAAAGTATTTATGAAACCACCACAATTATAACGATTTGTGTCTAGCCTTAGCATTTGGTCTCGGGGGCACTGGTGGTGCAAGCGTTTCCCAAGGAGCATCGCACTTTCAAGGTTAGGAAATGGGGAGTTTCCCCACCCTTAGCAGCAAAAAAATTTGCTAAAGTGAATTGCAAGTACTAACAAAGGACACCTGTTTAATATGGATTAACGATGCGAGTTGCTTGCCTCGCTCCAGAGCCTCAGTGATTTCTTACAGCTTTCGAGCCTTCTGGAATTAGACCGCGAGGGTTTAGTTAATCCTTCTAGCCGGAATTGAGCTTACGAGACCGTAGCCGAGGCGGTTGGGGTCGGTCGCACAGACCCCTTTATCCGCCGTGCCGGAGCTACCTCCGGTGAAACGTTGAGCCATTAAAACAGTTGCCATTGATTCTTAACGCCTGTGATTGAAAAAAGAAGAACCCGCGATTTACCCCAAATAAACGAACGAATTCGCTTCCCGAAGATTCGGGTGATTGATACCGATGGCTCCCAACTGGGGATCATAACCCCGCAAGAAGCTCTCCAGCTAGCAGAGGAAAAAGAGCTGGACCTGGTACTGCTGAGCGATAAGGCTGACCCGCCTGTTTGCCGGATTATGGACTACGGCAAGTATAAATTTGAACAGGAGAAGAAAGCGCGGGAAGCCCGCAAAAAGCAGCACACTGCTGATGTCAAGGAAGTCAAGATGCGCTACAAGATTGAGGAGCATGACTATCAAGTGCGGATCAATCAAGCCGAGCGCTTCCTCAAGGATGGTGACAAGGTAAAAGCGACTGTCATGTTCCGTGGTCGGG
>JAABUQ010010842.1_pt1 | contig 11835 bp, 11 predicted proteins | sample 5560001 | NCBI WGS metagenome assembly JAABUQ01 (sample SAMN10711888, study PRJNA513371) | rock metagenome | isolation source: Antarctica rocks | place: Antarctica: Victoria Land, Finger Mt nord | collected 2015-12-18
GCTTCCGAAACGACCGCGAGGACGACCTCGCAAACATCCGTTGCCTGATCCAACTCTGCCCAAACGACCACGAGGGCGACCTCGCAAGCTCGCTTGAGCAGCTTCACCGATGAGTGGGGTCGTACCTACGCAATCTATGCGCTATTCTTTACTAGTATTGTTTGAGCATAAAAGAACAGAAGAGGCAACTGGTGGGCTATGTTTTCATCTCTTATGAGAACGGAGATCACGATTTTGCCGAGGCACTAATATATAGATTGAAAAATCTGGGCATCTCTGTTTGGGAACAACCGGATGTTTCTCATGTACCAGAAGAGCGGTACACAGTAATCGAACAGGCACTAAGAAATGCCTCTGTGTTCGTTGTTATTATGACCCCAACAGCAAGGGCTTCAAAATCTGTTACGTATGAGTGGATATTTGCATTGGGAGTGGGCGTACCAATCATTCTTATAGTATTAAAGTCCACAATACTTCATCTACGTCTGACGCAACTCTCTCGTTTCGACTTTACAAATCATACTACGCGCCCTTGGGATGCCTTCCTCGATGCTGTACAAAAGACTATCACGGAAGTAGAACCACACAGAATTCTTCTTCCACGCGGTATACCATCTTACATTCAAGAAGCAATCAAGGCCCTCGATAATGCCAACCCTGATGACCGTGAAGGTGCGATTGACAATTTGGCCCAAGCAGATCACCCAGTAGCAGTCGAAGCATTGGTCGGAGCGTTGTCTCATCCACTGCAAGATGTTCGTATTTTTGCTGCCCTAGCGAGAGGGAAAACAGGTGATGCTCGTGCAGTTCCTGAACTTCTGAACGCTCTTGATCAAAAAGACGAGGGGATTTCTAATGATGCAATTATTGCGCTAGGCAAGATTGGAGACGTAACAGTGGCTCCGTATCTCATCCACACTCTGTATCGCCGATGGGATCGTAGTCGCTATTTGAGCGCTGACGCCTTTGAGAAGATGGGAGATGCTACGGTACCAGTATTACAAAACATCCTTCATGAAGAGATTGTAGAGAGGAAAATATGGGCAGTACAAACGCTGAAAGAGATTGGTGAAGCTGCAACCCCAAGCCTCATACAGGCTCTTCAAGACAAAGAACGAGCAATCAAAGTATATGCAACTGGAGCCTTGAGTGATATTGGAGGACCTGCTACTGTTCCCAGCCTCATTGAAGTACTTGCTTCCGGTAGCGAGGAGTGGTCGATACGAGAAAACGCTGCAGAGGCCCTTGGAAAAATTGGCGATACTAGTGCTGTTCTAAGTCTTATCCAGGCACTCTCTTACGACGATGATAGTGTACGTCGCACTGCTGCTAAAGCGTTAAGACAGATAGGAAGTGGTGCTGTTCCGCGCTTAATAGAGATTTTAGGCACAACCGAAGGGGATGTACGTCGCCATATTCACACGCTACGCAAGCAAATTGGCACACCAGAAGCGATGTCAGCTATCAATACAAAATCTCGTCGTTAAAGAAGTGAAAAGCATGGTTATTAGCACAAGGAGCAAAGACGAATGAATGTCAGTACATTTCGAGCAATGCTTGAGCGAAGAGGATATACTGATTTTTTCTTTTATGTGAAAAAGGATGAGATTGAGTGTACTGTTTGTGGACCACACATTGAAAAAGTGATAGGCTTTGCTCAACAAGAATGGGATGCAATGACTGTCAAAGAAGCACAGGTCTATCTGGATGAGACAATTGGGGAAGGCATGCTCCATGTGATGCATGTATGTGGTCAAGGGTTATTGCAGGCAGACGAAGGCTGGAATGCAGAAGAAAGCAACGAAAATCCTTTTAGCGATCTTCCTCCCGGATATTATGCTGTTCCAGTTGATGAGGACTCAGAGCCAATGGAACAATGCACGGGGTGCGGACTTGTACTGAATCTAGCAAAAGGACTTCCTCGTGTCGATGATCCTGAAGATTTGATACCTGAAAACGACGATTTTGATGATGATCTCGCACCTCGAGATCTGGAATTCATAGAGGGCGAACTGGCTTTTCACGAAAAAGAGTTTCTACATGCAGAAGAACATTTTCGTACTACACTTGATCTTGATGACCTCTGCTTGACGGATGCACGCCAGTACCTAGGCTTGACGCTGGTCTGGCAAGGAAAATTGGAGGAGGCTATTGAAAACTTTGAACTCGATGTAGAAGATCGCGGGATACGGCTCTCAGGCTTTTTTGCTCTCTGGTGCATCCTTTGCAACTATGAAGATCCCCAAGCATTTGTCACCGATACGAAAAACTACTACATGCAATTAGGGTGGCTGGATATAGATGGCAAACCGACAGATGATGATTGGGATGAAGGGGATGAAGAACTGCTTCACACGCCGCTACTCCCACAAGATGTCCTCAGTATGCTGAAAGATAACTTCGATGCAGATAGTGCCGAAGATACTGCTACTCCGGGTGATCGTTTGCTATCTGCTCTTGTGAGTTATCTCCGTCAGGATTTTCGCCGTGTTCTCGCCCTACTCTATGACAATGTTGAAGGTGCTTTTGGCTGGGCTGTTGCCTTCTGGATGGTCTTGGCTTGCCTTGAATTGGATCGTGAAGCTGATGCACAAAAGTTCCTAGAGCAGATCAAACCTGACATAAATCTCCCTCCCGCTTTGCTTGCTCCCTTACGCTGGACTCAGACTCGTCATCCTGCATTCTTTACTGCGTATATGCAACCTTTATTGCAGAGTTTCCATATCTAACGTCATATGGATACCTGTTGAGTATAGAACGATCCGTTTCTTGAGAGACTGAGCTGATATGTAGCTGTACAGTAGCTCATGTATGTATTGCTTCCATTTGGCAGACTGGAGCCTTCCAAGAAAAAGAGCGTTCAAGTACTTCTTTCTTGCTCCTCATCATAGAGCTTCGGAGAAGATGAAGAATTTCCATTTTCCAGGTATGCTCTGCATATAAAAACAGTCCCTTTCAGATCATATACGAGGTCTGATAGAAAGGATTCTATGCTACAACAACCAAGACAAGAACACTCTCAGCGTTTCTGGTCAGTTCTTCTCATTCTTCTTGCAGTACTCGGCTTCATTTACTTCTACGTTCTGCCCTTTCTATCCTCTTCTCATACGGGAAGTGATGGCTGGTCAGATACACAACAACGGCAAATTGCATTTGACCTTGCCCAAAATGTGCAGCGCTACCGACAGCAACTCAACGAACGGCGAAGAATCAATTACGGAGACGCGTATCTTGAGGCAACAGGAATTGCAACTTCCTTCCGCCCACCCAATCCGTTCGACGGAATGGACTCACCCAGTGGAGCCAAAAATGATACTCACAGCGAAGCAAAACTGAAAGGATGGGCATTAGCGACGATACGAAAGAGTTTACAATCATTACCTTCTGGCTCTATAATCAACGTGTTAATCTTCACACAAGTGAAAACGTGTCCTGATTGTCGAAAAGCAGTACCCACATGGGTCCAACAGTTGAGGCAAATTGCACCATCAGGTGTTCGTGTTAATCTCTACATTTGGCAACAAACAAATTTCGATATTGATCATCCAGATCAGGCGCCTGTTAGATCATCAAGTGATGTGGAGTCTGCCGTCTTTGCATCCGCTTCGTAGAATAGCATAGAACTAGAGTGATTCGAGGGAGGAAACATGAATACCACCTACTCTTGGCCCGACTATGTTGACCGCGCGTTCCGTCTCTTCTACTATGGCGGTCAGTATGAAAAACACGTTGAAGCATTTGTACAACGCTGGGGAGAACTGAGTGTACCAACGTTACGCCATATCCTTACTGCAGGGACACCTGAAGAGAAGATACTTGCACTTCTCGCACTTGGATATAGTGGAACACCACAGGCAACAGCTATTTTACTACCCTATCTTGAGAGTCCCGTTCCGCTGGAGCGGTGGGCTAGTGCCCTCTGCTTAGGAGAACTCAAAGACGAACGTGCTCTTCTTGTACTCATTCACATGCTTGACGAGTTCTTGCCCCCTGAGCGTCACCCTTTGGAGCGTGAGGGAGGACTCTATCACTTCTGGCGCATGAAAGCCGTTGCTCTTTTAGGAGACTGGGAACGAAATGACCTTGCTCCAGTTCTCCGGCACGCGTTAACGAAGGGATGGGAGTTTGAGCAGGACGATCAAGGAAAGCGCAAACAGGTGTGGCATGCCTATCAGGACGACCTTGTCTACGCACTTGGAAGAGGAGGAGCATTCGGAGCGTTATCCGGACTTACGTTTTCTCTTTCGCGACTTCGCCTATGGATCATTGTCTTATGCTGCGGTTCGCTACAAGCCCGTACTCGCTATGGAGACGTGCTGACACAGATACAGATAAATCAAGAACTCAAAGACGAAGTTGCTTCCACATTACAACACCGTTTCGGCCTTTCAACGAAAGAGCAAGAAGAGTATATCAATAGCTATACTGATGAGTATTTCGCTCGCATGGAGTAAAAGTAGTTCTCATCTTAAGTGAGCTCGAGGATTGTATGGCCTCTTCTCTTGCCAAACAAGTGGCTTTGTGTAACCGCCGCGCTCGTGATCGGGGATTAGCTCATACCCTGACAACGCTGGACTGGCAGCGTACTCTGAATTTTTTTGAGCATCACTGTGTCTACTGTGGTAGTGGTGCATGGACCATTGATCACTTCCAGTCGCTCGCTGACGGCGGTGGTTCAACACACAGTAACTGTGTTCCCTCATGCTCTTCCTGTAATGCACAGAAGGCTTCAACGTCTCCTGGGCATCTCACCCCATCGTTTGTGAGCACAGAGCAATTAGAGGTCATACGACAGTATCTGGAAGCTATTGGAAGGCGCAATCAGGAACAGTGGCAGAGACTATGTGAGCGTGAACCTGCCTTTGCTCGGATGAATGCAGCTGTTGTGAGACTTAAGTCGTATTGCGAGTCGCGTGCTCTGGAGTCACCTCTTGAGAATGCTGCGTACGGATACCTTCGTAGGATGATCTTTGGGGTCGAGTGGGATCCATCCTATTACTTTCAAGTAACAATCAGTCTGGGCTGGCAACAGCAGCACAGCACCCTTGCCACTCTCACTGCCGCTTGTAAGGATGCGTGGCGGGTCTTGAGTGACGAGGATAGCTCTAAGAGCATGCAAACCTCTTTTTAGAAATTGTTCTGATACAAGGAAGGATGGAAATGTATGTTACAGCACCAACAGATAGGCAGTACCGTAGATGCTTGCTGCTCTTTCTGCGGCAAACAGCACCATCAGGTAAAGCACCTCACTGCGGGGCTTGGTGGTGTGTATATCTGCAACGAATGTATTGACCTTTGTCGGAACATTCTCGTGGAGAGAGGCACCATTGATCTTTTCGGCACTGAGTCTCCCTTCTTTCTCCCCTGCTTCTCCTGCGGCGCAAGATGCCGTTACACTGATCACTATTGCTTTCGCTGCGGTCAAAAGCTGAAGTAGAATGTTTCCCCGATCCGTAAAAGCTTTTTGTAGTTCTCTCTTCTCATCCTGCTCCAAATTTGTCAGCCTGAATTAAAAGCTATCCATACATGGTTTCATGCCTCTCGTTCATAGCTTGTATTATTTTACACGTTAAGTGATTTCGTCATTTTAAGAGGGGAGCAGCGCTTTTCCTGCTCAGGCACATAATGCTGCTCCTAGCGAAAGATCGTGGTATGCTTGATATGCAACCTCGCTCGTACATCATTTCCTCCAAATTTCGGTAACTAAGCGGATACTGCAGGCACCAGCTGACACACAGCAAAATAATCTCGATCTAGAAGTGACATCATTTAAACGATTTAGAGGTATCCATGAAAGCAATCTCTTATTCTCGGCACGCTATCGGGTTTACAGCATCTTGCCATTTACACAACTTTCTAGCATCATTTTGCTGAGCTTGAGTTTTGCACAGAAATGACACGACTAAGTTCATCGAATGTGAAGGTTATTTATTCCTACGAGAGTCAAGCTTTTTATTTGTCTCGTCTCACTAAGTCTTTCGTTTAGCATACCTTTTCCACAGGGCTTTCCAATTCTCCCAGAGGAGGTGAAAAAGAAGAGATGTTCTTGTAGAAGACAAAAAAATCAACATACCACAAGGAAATCTCTCACATGGACTCTACAACATTGCTCTCAAAGACCCCATTGACCCCCGATGAAGAAAGCCTTCCGTTGACTTCGCTGTACGAAGCCTTACAAGAACTTGCTGATGGGCGACGTACACAAGGAAGACGCTATTCCTTGGCAATGATCCTCTCGCTATTCATCCTAGCGAAATTGGCTGGACAGAAAAATTTGAGTGGAGCGACCCAATGGCTGCATCATCGCAGAGTCGCTTTAGCCGAGCGGTTTGGATTACGAAGACCTCGCTTGCCTTGCCAGATGACGTATTGCAACGTGTTAGCACGGGTCGATGCGGTGCAACTGGACAAGATCGTCCCCGCCTTTTTTCTACGCTGGGAGGCGCAAAGCCGATGTGGAGAGGAACCGAGTCGGTTGTTGACGCCTTCGGGCTATGCGGACCATTCGCATCTAGCGATTGACGGCAAAACCTTACGAGCCACCAGCACCCAGGAGCATCCTGTCCATCAGCGGATCTGGCACAACTTAGGTGAAAGCTCATCTATTCATCGCAGTTACAAGGCATGAAGGACTCTTTGACGGAGTAAGGCAAAACCGGCTCGCCCATAGCCCATACGTTTAATGAGCTTGAGCTTGTTCACTTTTCCCTCAATCAAGCCATTGCTCTGGGGAAGAGTGAGTCCAGCCACAACTGCTGCCTTATCTCGCTCAATACCTGCCCCAAAGCTTTGGAGTTCTCGAATCTGGCTCTCTTTGACTTGTACAAGCCAAGCGTCCAGCTTTTCTCCCATACGAGTACGCAGCATCTCGGCAAATTGCTGGACCAACTTATATGCCTGTTTCACTTCAGCGTGCAGAGCACAAAGAAGAGCAAGCATTTCTTGTTCTTCAGAAGAAAATGCTTCGGTGGGACGGCGAAGAAAAAGGAACACCGCTTGTCGTGGAAGCACCAGCCGACGTGGAGTAGGATTGGGGGTCAAGGAATTCTTTCGTCCTTCGGGAAGCAAGCGAACGAGCTGCTCATAGACCGACCTATACGATTTTTTGTACCCACGGGCGACAAGTTCCTGATGTAATTGGGTGATATTGTGGCAGCCTGCTTCCCACCGTTCGTAAAGAAAGGGGAGGTATGGGTCAAGATAGGACTTTCGTGGGCGCGGTTTTTGCTCAGGAAATGCACCATCAACCAACCAACGCGAGATGGTAGAGTGACTTATTCCAATCTGGTTCGCAATGGTTGTCTGACTTAAGCCAAGCTTCCGTAAGGCGACGACCTGCTGGTATTTTGCCAAGCGCTCCTCTCGCTTCGCTTGACTTTGGTGCGCTTCTTTGAGATCCTGTTTCGGGGGCTGTCGAGATGACGCATCTTCGAGCGGCGTTCCTTTGAACTTCTCTGCCTGAGCGTTTCGATGAGCGGCAAGATGACGTGCCAGCATTCCCTCCAGAACCGTGCCAAGGTTTTTGAGAAGATGAAACCGATCCGCAATCTGGGTCGCCTGCGGGGCAGACGTACGAGCGGCAGCAGCGTAATCGCCTCCACGGTCGCGGCTGATTATCTCTAACTCTGGGTGTGCAGCCATCCAAGCGGCTCCGCGTCTCTGCGGTTCGATCTGGCAAGACATCAAGCACTTCATGAGTTTGTAAATCGATGATGAGCGTGCCAAATTTCTTCCCTCGGCGAAACGAAAAGTCATCAATTCCAATCTGCGTCACCTTGCCCACAGGCTTCGTAGGAAGAGCCATGATGCACCGGAGGATAGTGGTGCGTGAGGTTTCCACCCCTAAGCGGTCAGTAACGCGCTTGCCAAGTCTGCCACCCGTGGCAAGACCGATAGCCTGGAGTGTGGCAACCAGTCGCAAGGTCATCTGCGCCCACGGTTCAGCTAATGGGGCGAGGCGTTCAGCAAAATTTTGCGATGGCAGGGAGAGTTGAGGCAGAAAAATTTCCGCACGGTGACGTGTATACGGAGTATCTGACCTCCACAAGGGAAATCACGAAGATGGCGCTGATATTGACTATGGACTGTTTCTGATGGTTCGCCACAAAGTGGACAGCAAGCTGACGGATGCTCCAAACACATGCAGATGGTTATGACCTGCTCCTCCAAGGTGCTGCTGATGACACATATTCCTTTAGGGAGCGACAGCAAAGAAGTGATTTCCACGATATGCTCCTTGTGAAAATGAAGCCTTTCAATCTTACAAGGAACATATCATTTTAGATATCTCTCTGAAAAGCAACCAAACAACGTTTCACCTAAGTTGTGCCAGATCCACTTGGGGGTTCTGGCTCACTCTTGGTGATTCCGCCCGCTTGCTTTCTTGCGACAGAAGAATGAGGTTTCATCTGTGAGTTGCCCTCTTCGCTACAACGCATGCAGAACGCGCTGGCGAAGAAGGGGAAAACCTGCCCTGCCATAGCCCATCCTCTTCACCAACTTCAATTTGTTCACTTTTCCTTCGACCATCCCATTGCTGGTCGGCAAGGTCAGACCTGCTTTCACGGCCTTCTTGTCTCGTTCCACGCCCGTCACAAAGCCCTGCAAATCGCGGATATGGCTAGCCCGCACTTGCTCAAGCCACGCGTCGAGCTGTTCCCCGGTGCGCGTGCGGAGCATCTGCGTGAACTGTTGGACCAACTCATATGCTTGATCCACTTCGGGATGCAGAGAACGAAGCAGAGCCAGCGTTTCTTGGTCCTCGGCCAAGAGGTCTTCAGGGCGACGAAGCAAGAGAAACACTGCTTGTCGTGCGAGCACTGGGGAGCGTGGAAGCTGGCTGTCAGAGGCGGATTTCTTCCTGCCTTCTGGAAGGTAACGAACGAGTTGCCTGTAGACGTTGCGATAGGTGAGGGTGTGGCCTGCGGCAACCAGTTCCCGATGCAACTGCGCGATGTTGTGACAACCCGCTTCCCACCTGTCGGCAACTGCTTTGAGGTGGGGATCGAGCTTGGTCCTTCGCTGGGGCGATTGTTGTTCAGGGAAGGTGCCATATCTCAACCAGCGCGAGACAGTCGCATGACCTACTCCCACCTGAGAGGCGATGGCCGTCTGCGAGAAGCCAAGTTGGTGCAAAGCCACGACTTGCTGGTATTGGGCCAGACGCTCTTCTCGCTTCGCCTGGCTCTCCTGGGCATGTTTTGGATTCTTTTTCGGCGGTCCTTTGACCTGTGCAGTAGGGAGCGGAGTCGCTCTTGACTCCTGATCAACGTGCGCTCGATGAGCTGCGAGATGGCGCGAGAGAAACCCTTCAAGAGATTTGCTCAGGTTGGTCATCAGATGGAACCTGTCGGCACACTGCATTGCCTGGGGAGCCGATGTCTGTGCCGCAGCAGCATAGTCTCCTCCACGATCCCGGCTCACTACCTGAATTTCTGGGTGAGCTTGCATCCAGATGGCGGCGGTTTCGGCTTTTCTGTCAGGCAGGACATCGAGGACCTGATGAGTTTGCAGATCGACCAGAAGCGTGCCGAAGGTGCGTCCACGCTTGAACGAAAAATCATCAATGCCAAGTTCAGTAATCTGCCCAACTGGCTCGGTTGGTAGTGCCATAATACGCCGGAGAATGGTATGGCGCGAGGTCTGTATTCCGAGCCGATCTGTGACACGAACTCCTAGCCTGCCGCCGGTCGCTAGCCCAATGATCTGCACAATGTGAAACAAACGCTGCGTGACTCGTGCAAAAGTATTCACAAAGGGGGTTAGACGCTCCACAAAGATTTTTCGGAGACAGTCGGGTGTCTCACAAAAGCATTTGCGCACCTGCACCAGAAGACGAACTTGCCGCCCACTACAGGGCAAGTCGGCCACCTGACGCAGATAGTGACTATGTATCCGTGCAGATGGTTTGCCACAGAGCGGACAGCATGGGGAAGCCTGTGTTGAAACGGCAGAAATGGTGAGCACATCATCACTCATTTCGATATCCATGACTGCTAACTGCTTTGGAAGAGCGACTACTTGTTTGACTTCCATCTTCATCAAAATCCTTCTACAAACATCTTTTATTCATGTAGAACGATTTCTCAATGCTTCAGTAGCAAGCGGGCGGAATCACCAAGAGTGAGCCAGAACCCCCAAGTGAGCAGATTTTGCCCTCCGACGTAAGCACTTGCCCTCCAATGTGAGCACTGGTACAAAGTTTCCTGGAAAAACTGCTCTCCATCAGGTATACTGTTTTCAAAAGCTGTAAATTGCATTCCTCATCGCGGGGATTGACGAACCGAAGGTCAGCGGAAGACGGACATACCTATCGCGAGGATACTCATGGTCGCACCGGAAGTACAGGGCATTGATCTGTTCAAAATAGCGGGCCGCTCCATTTCAGGATGGATTCCCAGCCTCAAAACAGGTACCAGCATCAGGCAGCCATTCTGTAGCCAGCTCGAAGAACGCTTACTGCTCTGGCTTGAATATCACCCCCTGGTTGTGAGCTACGCACGTGGCGATATTGACCCAGAGTTTGCCACGAAGTACCGGCTGCCGATCCCGCAACATGCCCCGTTCGCAATTGGCTACACGTTTGAGAGCAAACCTCATCACTACTTGCCCGATGTGGTAGGCACTTTAGCCGACGGAACACCGTTCATCGCCGAGGCTGGCATGGAGGATGACAAACGAGGGGATCGTAACCTTGCCAAAGCGGAAGCCGCACGAAGGCTCGCACGCCTCCAACAAGGCACCTTCTGGATTGGCACCGAGCGCCGACTTTCCAAGCGTCTCCACTACCACCTGGTCTACTTGCATGCCAGACGCAAGATCTTTCCCGCCTTTGCCGACATTGCCTCCGCAGTGCGGGAAGTCTGGCCCTGGGGAGAGGTTGCCCCTGTTGAGGAAATCGCACGTCGCCTCTCCCAACAATGGCCGCCCGATCTGGTAGAAGCGACGATCTGGAAAGTCGTGGCAGATGCAGCGGCACAGGGACATCTGCTCGTCGATCTAGAGCAGTTCACACTCTCGAATCTTCTTCCCCTGGCCCTGCTTCCGCCTGATGCAGCGCCGATCCTCCCAGCACCGCTACCCGATACGCTCGAGCCCGTCCCTGCGCGGGATGTGACAGTGGTCTCGTCTGAACCGCCCCGGCTTGTTCCGGGTCCGACGTTTGATGCCTCCACATTACCTGAGCCACAACGAGAACAATTTCACCGGAACCTGCGAGCCGTGGAACTGGTGCTGGCCGGGGCCACCCAAAGCAGCGTTGCGGAAAAGGAGGGCATCCCCCGTTCGACGCTAGGACGACTGGTGAGACGGACGAAGCAACTCGGTCAGATTGCCTGTGTGCCTCATGGCAGCTATCATGGGGTGACGCAGCTTCACCCGGCTTTTGCCGAGTGTATTCGTCGGCTGTTTTTGCTCCCTACGCGGCTGTCCATGACGGCGATCCGGGAACATACCGAAATGCAACAGGTGGCAGCACGCTTATCAAAGGAAACCGGAACTACCGTGAAACTTCCCTCCTACAAGCAGGTGCGTACAGCCGTACAGCACTTGAAGATGGAGCCGGAGCTGGTAGCGATGCGCGAAGGGGCCAAGTCAGTTCCACGTTCCCGCGAGTCTGCCGAGTCCTTTGTGCTCTCCATTCCGGCTCCGGCTTTGCTCACCCAGGTCGATGAGCATACGATGGACCTGTATGTGGTCACTCCCTCTGGTGTATTAGAGCCGATGGTATACTGAGCCGGAGTTAAATTGACCGACCCCCAAGAACGCTGTAAGCTGAGGAATATCAAAACCAAATCCTCAGGAGAACAGCAATGCTTAGGAGTCAGACCGTGAATA
>JAABUQ010010843.1_pt1 | contig 11834 bp, 20 predicted proteins | sample 5560001 | NCBI WGS metagenome assembly JAABUQ01 (sample SAMN10711888, study PRJNA513371) | rock metagenome | isolation source: Antarctica rocks | place: Antarctica: Victoria Land, Finger Mt nord | collected 2015-12-18
TAACAATCGGCTCAAGTTGATAAAACGACAAGCTTATGGCTTTGTGAACTTTGACAACTTTCGCGCCAGACTATTAGCTTGCTTTTCTGATTAGCTTCACTTATCACCACAACTCCAGAAGAGCCGTTTCGCTTTCTACTTCAATTTCATAATGCCTGAGAAGTTGGCGTTCTGATTCAACTCGAATCACAGTTGTCAGCCCAGGCCAAGGCCGGATACCATCCAGCGTTTGGTTAATACTGACGCTACGCTTTTCGATTCGACCATGCCCCTTGTTGAGCTGCTCATAAGTGGTTTGCGGGGTAAAATTCGCCTCGACATCTGCCAGAAGACCTGATTGATTTCCTTTGAGAGCACCAATGTAATCATTGCCACTTGAGACAATCAACTCACAAGTTTTTTTGGGCCGTGATTTCATTGCTTTTTGATTCAACCTCCACTGGTTCAAGAATTAACCCTCGCTCTACAATGTAGGCGCTAACCAACATAATTGCTGGATGGGGGGTGCTATCAGGATTATCTGACTCTATTTGATAAGAACCACGCAGAACTTTGCCATCTGTGGCAATGGTTTCCCCCGGTAAGGGCTCAATGTCAAAAAATCTAGCTAGTCTTGCAGAGTATTGTCGATAATCCAAGCGCAACAGCACACGACGGATTGTGCTGTAGGAGGGTAACCTGTTTTTTGGAGGTTGGAACAATGCTACTAATTCATCTCTATATGCTTGCAACCAATCGCCGATTGCCAAAAATCCTTTGTTGCCTGCGGCGATTGCCAATGTAAATAGGGCAAGACAGAGCGCTTGTGTATGACGTTGACCACTACTGCGACGCAGGTCTGGTAACTCCGCAAAGGCTTCGAGGATGGCAACTTCAGGCATCAAAAGAGTCTAGATAAATGGTTAACACTAGATTCTATCATCAAGCGCTACTTGCAAGAATGAAATAGCCCTGTATCTAAGCTGTTTCCAGCCAAAGCTTTCAAAGTCAAACAGCGGATCGTTGTCGAGATAGCGATGTGTTGTTTTAAAATCATTTGAATTTACCATAATCTGTACCTCATAGATTAAAAGAAGATTTCATCAAACACTTTAATTGCGAGGCTTACAGTAGAGAGATAGACAGGCTTGCCTTCGACCGACTGAGGTAAAGAATATCTCTAGGAGCGGGAGTAAACTCGGCAAATAGAGCAAAAGTTTAAATCAAGGCCCGGTATTAGTTCTGTAGAACAATCCTGACATGTAGGCAAATCAAATCGCAGTACATCACATCCTCCAAAGCAATCTGGTCTATACTTGTTTACGAGCTTAGCAATTAGCGCTCTATGACAAAAGCTGCCTTTTTTCTCATAGCATAAGAGTGATAAATGCTGTTTAGGATTGAGGCCGTCAAGCCACACTTTCACTTCACCCCAGTTATCCTTGATTTGTTCTCGATACCGTTGAATATATCCTGTTTCATCGATTTTCTGCATTTTCCAGTCGTTAAGTAAATCTGAGCTTGGTGCAAGTAATGGTAAAGAGCCATCAACTTTGAAGCCACGAGGAACTGTACGAGATATTGCGATCTTTAAACCATGGTGGTGTTGCGGCTCAAAGTAAGAAGCCGTATACAGCATATTGTTTCTCCAAAATTAGATTGCTGCTTGGAAACAGATTGATTGTTTTACCAAGCAGCAAATTGTTCAATTAAGCCCTTTTTAAAAGGGAATGTCCGGGTTGTTCATAGAAGCCTCGACCCTACTGCCCCCAGTAGAGGCAGTACTCGGCACAGTGCTGCTCCCAACTGGGATAGCCGCCAGTGCCTCAGCTTGAGTCTGGAAAAGGCTAGCTCTCGCATTCACTTCATCAACCTGGGCAATTCCCCTCGCCGCTGGCAGGACTGTCACGGCCTCGCCTCCCGCCAGTGCTGGGGCTGCTAGCACGTCAATCTTCTGGCCTGGCTCCAGCGTTTTCCAAGCATAATCTTTGAGCGTTGTGTACCCGATGAAGTAGTTTTTCCAGTTTTCAGTTGTGGGCTTCTCATGACCCATCACACGACAAACCCAGTTTTTCTTCTTTTCTCCAGCGAACTCAGCTTTGGTAGTAAAACAGAAAACCCCTAAGGAGTGGAATCGGTCAGTTTTTGGCTTAGCTCCTATTTGATTAGTGATTGCATGACAAGTTTCTAATTCAGTTTTGAATGCTCGGCGTTCCTGCTCGAATGTTGCACCATTAACTCCCCTCGCCCCGTATTTTAGGGGCAAAGAATGTAGAGGATTGTTATTATCATCAAGGAAGAACACCAAATACAAGCGCTCTGTTTTGATATTAGGGTCATTTTTTAGCTCAGCATTGTACAACCCTACAATCATTTTTGTCTTCTGCTCCTCCGAAGCTTTGGCGTCATACTGGTACAAATCTGTCTTGGGACAGACAAGCATGCGAGGGTTTTGAATTAGCACTCCTTGCTCACTATCTCCCGAGCTGAAAACATGTTCAACTAATTGAGACTCATCAAAGTTAATCCAGCCACACTTCGCCATAGTGCTGACCGGAATAAAATAGCCGTAATTATGTTGCGCGTTTAGGACAATCACTGTTGGCAGGGCGGCGGTTTTGTCGATAAATTCGTCAGAAGCAAACTCGTCGCGTTCAATTGTGATATCAGTAGAAGTAGTCATTGGTTTCTCCCGTTAAGCTTGAATTAGATAGGTTAGACCCGATGTTTCGATGCACTACCCTGTGAAAGGTAGAAATTAGCGTTCTTTACTTGCCTTGATTCGCTTTGTTCTTTAAATGACTTGGGTTGGAATCTGAATATGCAATCCCCCCTGACTGAGCGTGACCAAGAAGAATCGCCTCTTTCTATGTCAGGAAAATCTGTAAATTCGATTACTTTCATAACACGTTAGTGTTAAATAAGTTGTACCTCCTATTCCTACTTTTGTCTAGCAGTTTAAGGAATTGAGCATTGCTTTTTTAGACTAATTTAAGAAAAGCGTTGTCACTTTTTGATTAGTCTAAAAAGTTCGCTGTCCTTAATAATTTGCCGTCCCCTCTTTGGCTTGCAGACTAAAGATTAATCGATTGAGCTTGCTAATATGTATGCGAAGAACATGCTTACCTCTTGCCTTGGCGACGTAGTAGTTCTTCTCGTAGTGCTTTTTGAGGTATCTAATATGTTCCAAACTCCTTGATTCTATTGAATGCTGTGCAAGTAATTGTGACTCACCTAGTTCAAGTTGATGTAACATTATTTTCATCCTTGTATGTCTAAAGTTTGCCGATTGATAGTTAAGCTTGCCTGCCGCTTCAGGCTTTTCTTGCTGAAACTGCTGTCCTACTTGGCATTACAATTACACTGCTATCTGGCTGCCCCAGGCAGGCGAGGCAATTGCACATCTCTGTGCGTCCTTTTTGATCTCTGCGGCATTACCTTCACAATCTTGGCAGACCGCACAGGTTGAGAACCAACATCTTCAGGTAGCTGCAACATTTGACCAAGAATTCCATCAATCGCTACTCTCAATTGCTCATATTGGTCGAAGTCATCCACTGCACTTTTGATTTCTACTTCAAGGATTAGTTTCTGTGTCTGCATGGTTTTTTACTCCAGAAAATGCTATTTTTGCTTTGTGAGATAAAAATTATCTAAGCACAGCTTAGTCTGAGCCTCTAGGAGCTAGGTTTGATTTCACCTAGCTCCTTTTCTATTTGTCTTTAGCTACGTTTAGTCCGGATTAACGGGCTGGCAAGCGCGATCGCTATCCCCATCCATGCCATCAGCATAAGCATGGCGATCACACTCAAAAGCAATGCAGCAAACATGTCATTCATTTTGCTCTCCTTGTACTGTTTGTTGCATGAAATTACTGTTGCGTAGAAGCCGTTCTTCTTCCAGTGACTCTAGTGCTGAGCTTCTGCTTATCCCATCGCAGCGCTAGCGGTGTAGGGTTAACTTTGTAGTCTAGTGATTTGACTGACTGTCAATGTTGTATTTAGCACAGGGTAGCTCCAAAGTGTCCCAAGCTTCATCTGAATCTTCTCTAACTATTTTAATTCGCCAGTTCAAGCGTGAAGTGCATCACCTAGAAGCCTTGCCGTAAGGGGCTCATAGAGGTAGTCTGATGTTTACCACAACTTCAAGACATCCCTATGAGCTACAACCAGCTTAGTGCATCAGAGCGCCTTTATCTATATCAACTAAGAACCACTACAGACTTATCGCTGCGAGCGATTGCTAAAAAGATGGGCCGAGACCAAAGTACTCTGTCTCGAGAATTGCAGCGCAACCAAGTAAGTTCAGACCTCTATTTACCTGATACAGCTCAAGAGAAAATGCTGACTCGACGCCAACAGAGTAAAACTGCCTTTAGTGGGATCTCAGAAACATGTTTGCATCAAATTAAGCAGCGTCTAGAACAATATCATAGTCCCGAACAAATTGCTGGAAGGCTCAAGCGAACAGGTCAAGAGTATGTAAGTCATGAAACTATCTATAAAATGATTTATGGTAACTATCAGAGTCTGGGGCAATATCAGAAGTATTTACGCTTGTGTCGGGGGAAGCGCCACCGGAGGGGAAGTAGAAAGTCAAGCAGAGGGCAGATTCCAGGCCGAATAGGGATTGAACATCGACCGGAGATTGCTAATTTGAAAACCCAGACAGGTCATTGGGAAAGCGATACAGTGATTGGCGGGAATCACACTGGTATTTTAGTAACTCATGTAGATAAAGCATCAAAGTTTTTAGTAGCTGGACTTGCTAAAAATCGAACAGTGCAACAAGTCAATCAAGTCACGATTGAGCGATTTAGCAAAATTCCCAAGTCGCAGCGTCTGACGATGACATTTGACAATGGTAAGGAGTTCAGTGGTCATCAAGAATTGGCTACAGCTTTGGCGGTATCTTGTTATTTTGCCAATCCCTATCATTCTTGGGAACGGGGATTAAATGAGCATACTAATGGATTAATCAGACAATTCTTTCCCAAACAGACAAATTTTAGAATTGTGAAGCCATCCGAAGTAGAAAAGGTAGTGAGTCTCATTAATAATCGACCGAGAAAATCACTTGACTATCGAACTCCTTACGAGGTATTCTATTCTAATACGTCAGACACTGATGCACTTCAGATTTGAATTGGCGATTTCAAAAGCATCTGCGTCTGCAAAAAATACTTCTGCACTTCCTTCGCCTCCTGGTTCAATTGCGTCAATTAGGGCGTCGATAAGCACACGCAGACCTGATATTGTTGCTACAATTTTCACAGCTTTATCAGCATCTGTTCGAGAATAAATGTGTACTAAAGGGTATTCACACTTGGGCATCTTAAACTCCTTCAGATACATTGTTGAGTTTGCAATATGGCGCTAATACTTTGACTTGTATGTCTAACAAATAGAGTGCATCTATTTGGGCAATAAGGTTTTTTCTCCAAATAGATTAGTACAACAACTTTTTTTGCAACTAACTTAAGCTTTCAATGCAGCGGCGAATTTGCCACTCTTCAGCGCCAGGTGTAATTGCGTTGCCAGCCTGCTTCACCTGGTCACGTTTGTTGCCCGAAATCACATACTGTTGGTCAAACCCCATTGCCATCTTGATTTCAGTGGCGGTAAGCATGCGAAACCGACAGTCTTCAACCTCAATCGCGCTATGAACTAGAGCATGACGTTTTTCAGTAGTGACCGTAGGGATGGGAAAATTAATGCTGCTTGTAGCATCTTCCCTGCCATAATACTGGACTAGGAAGTGATGAGGGGGTTGAACCAGACCGCACCTATCGACAGTGGTAATAGTGGGCATAGCACAACTAAGATTAGAAGCTACACTTTTACCGTTGTACTTTACTAGAAATGGAGGAATATTACCAAATTTCTGCAACCCCAAAGCAATACGACGTAACGTTGCAGGTTTTAGAGGTCGCTTTTTGAGTTTGGTGCGATCGCCGATCCTGGGAGAATCTAGACTCCAGTCAATTACCGAAGCAGCTGGCGTAGCATAAGGTCTTACCACTTCGTAGCAGGTTGAGCAGCGGTAGAGGTACTGCTGCTGGTAACGCCCAACTCGCAGTCTTAAATTCTTCCACCACTGGTAGCTCTCAACTGCATGTTTGCACTTAGGGCAATAGGCAAGGGGACGGTACTCCAGGTCAGGGCGGCGGTTCCCTCTTTTCGAAAATATAATGTAGATGCGATCGCGGCTCTGGGGGATGGGCCATGCAAATTGGCTATTGAATGAAACAATTTGATGTTCGTAACCAAGCTTGTACATTTCCCCCAGCCAACTGTCGAATAAATACCACTTAACTACTTCTGGAACATTCTCTACAATGGCGATCTCTAGATTCAAGGCTTCTGTGAATCTACAGACTTCCATCATCGTCATGCGCGATCGCTCTCTTCCAATATCTTGCTGCTCCGTTTCAAATAGGTCAAGTTGCCCAACCATGCGTTTTTTTCCAGATGCTGTTTCATGTCCTCCACACTCGGGAGAAAATAGGCCAATTGTTGCTTGGGGATATCTATTACTGGGAACGGTTGTTACGTCAATGCAATCATGTTCTACATTGGGATAATTTGTATTGTGAGACTCAATTGCAACAGTCCAGTGATTTATGGCATAGGTAACTCTTCCCCCGGCTTTAATAGCAGCAGTTGTGCTGCCGCCACAACCACAGAAAAAGTCGATCACCGAAACATCAGAAGGCTTCATAAGTACCCTTTTAAGAGTAAAAAGAAATTCTCAAAAACCTAACTAGTTTACTATTGGAAAAAGGAAATTTGCTTGATCAAGCAGCAAGTTAGAGTGAGAATCTACTCAAGCTAAGCTCGTGCTTTGAGTAAGGAGAGAGTCTGTAATTCGTCTTTCCATCTAAAGAAATCCTCCAAGCTTCCTCGGAGGTCAAAGTTCCGCTTCGGTAAACCTGGAACTTAAGCGTTTGTTCAGTGGGATTGAACTCTGACTTAACTTTATATTGCCTAGTTGCGCTCTTTTGGTCTGTATCGCACTTTCCGTCATTGAAGCCTAATGTATCCCAAGCTTCAACGACATGTACTTCCACGCTGGGAAGGATTCTGGAGCCTTGGTAGACATTGTTATTTGGAAAATCCCCCTTTACGATGTAGCAAGTCCCTCCCTCTTTGTTCGGTAAGCCTGCCGAAAAAGTGGATTTAACTAGCGTCTGACGTAAGATGACAAACGCAAGAAAAACTATCGTGGCTCTTGAAGTAAGGATCAAAATTCTCTGCATATGTTAGACCTCCAATTGGTTTGTGATTTAATATTTCTTGCTCTGAAGAAGTTGGAATTGTCTAGAGCAATGGGACTATTTTGTTTCCAGGGTTATCTGCTGCTACTCAATCGCACTAGAACAGCTTGGAGCAGCGATCGCACCAGATAAGGGGTGTGGTTAGCCACCGTAGTGCTGCTTCCTTTGTAGCGTGGCTACAGACACAGTTGTGTTCCTCGCAAACCGTCTGCCACCGTCCAGCAGACGTGTTCATCCCAGCTTCATCTCCGTCATAAAGACTATAGATTTTTTTAGTCCGACGATTGCGCCTGGAACAAATCAGTCCTAATGTTTTATGCATATTTGTTCATCCTTTCAGCATTAATTTACCGGAGCGCTCGGCAACAAAATTCAACATGGCGAGAACTTTGGAAGAAACGAACGGTTGCATTTTTTCTGTAGTTACGCCACTGTCAAGATTTTCTGCGAGAAACAGAATTGAGGAAACCGGCACGTCAAAAACTTGTGCATAGTAATTCAGTACGGACAAAGTTGGCGTTTTCTTTCCCGACTCAATTTCCGAAAGGTATGAGGTGGATATTCTGAGTTTTTCAGCCAACTCTTTCTGTGTTAATTCGTGGGACACTCTGATCAATCTCAAAGCTTTATTTAAAATATTGCAAGGTGATTCTAAGAGTTTCGATACTGTCTCGATGGCAAGACATTTGCTGATTAGTACTGACTAGCTTTGCTTCATTGTTTTTTAATTGCGTTTCTAGCTAATGCAAATGTTTGTGGTGTGCATTGTTCCATCCTTCGGCTCTATTTGTCATTTGTATTTTTCCCCTGAAGATTAACAACGTTTTTTACTGAAGCTTCCCAATTTTTTTCCAAAACACTTTCAGCAATTCGCTTACCAGTGTGGGCATGTTCAACCCAAACTCGCCAACCATTAGTAGAAAGAGTTTGAAATCCGTCTAATGCTTTAGCCCTATTCATCGGGTTATCAGAAGCGCTTCTAATCTGGCTGAACTTTTGCGGATTGCCAGCTACAAACTTTAAGTTCCAGATTCTTTTACTCATAGACTAAATAAGACCCTCAATTTCTAGTTTACAGTAGAAGCACCTTACCGTGTTTCACTTTTCATTAAACATCGAGAATCAACGTCTTTACTTTAACTGCGCTGGTTCTGAGTTCGGGTATATCCCGAAGATACTGGCTAATTAACCACGTTAGCCATTCACGATCCTTTTGACTTTCCCGATAGCCACACTTTTGGTTATGACCTGATGTTAATAAGTGAGAGCAACAGTATGATTTGAGCGCTGATTCAATCAAACATCGATACAATTGTGGCAAAGAGGACACAATTTTAATCCGAGTGCGATCAACAAGGGGTGTATTATCAATGAATAGATCTTGCTGCCATGACAAAAGCGGGTCTTCTGAAAATAGCCATACAATTGAGTTGTTTTTTGGTTTGTAGGCAATGTTTGTCCAGAAAATATCACCGTTTGTTGCTGGAGGCATGTAAGCTTCTTCTTCTGGCTCAAATTGGATTTTTAAGAACTGTGCTATGGCTTGCTTGCAATTTTCAAATCCACCACTGCATTCAAACAATTTGCAATTAGTATGAATGCCTAGAACCTCACCTTTAAAGCAGGCGTTTCCTTTGAAAGGAGTATCGATTGAAATGATCCAATTTGCGTAGCCAGCTTGAGCACTACCTGTAAACCCTTGGCGTTTAAGCTGAACTTGATACATTTTTTGATAGTTAGTGTAGTGACTGTTTGTAAGCTTGACTCTCAGTTAGGTGGGAGCGGTACTGACGTACATGCATCTCGCTTTTGAGCAGTTTTAAGCATCGAAGACAAATGGTCAATAACAGTCTTAGCGGGATAGAGTGCGGGGTGCGGAGAAACCCCATAGATAAATATTGGTGTTTTTCAAAGGGCAGAAAACGTTTCTTTGGGCTACGCTACTCGAAACAAATATTTCTCTGTTACTGGCGTCTAAAGACGTTCGCATGAAAGAGTATGGGGTGTGTATAATATCCTCTTCTCCTACACCCCACACCCGAACCCGCAAAGACTGTTCTGGCTCAATCTTCCTCGTAGAAGGCTTGTTCTATAACGAGCTTTGCTGCATAAGCCTGTGCAATTTTTCTGGAGACATCAATAATCAAGTTTCTGTCCATGCTTTTCATAAAGGTTACTGTTGACTGAAAGTTCAAATTACCTGGAATCTCAATGTGAAGGTAATAGTATTCTTCGTTGCCGTACTTTAAATGAGCTATGTTCTGGCCTGATTGCTGCAAAGCAATGTTTCTGAGTATTTCTGATTGCTGCGGAGCAATGTCTTTGAGTATTTCTTGACTAACGTTATTTTCCATGATTTCAAATATTTTTCGTCTTTTCCGTTATAAAGATTATTCCTTATGTCCTGGATTTAGTAGATACTCTGTCCCACTACTGCCTGTATCAAGGGATAGTGCTGATTCACTGATTCGTTGAGTGGTCATTTAAATTCTCCTGCCTTTGAGTCGCCTGCTGTTGCTCTAATTGCTTGATGCGCTTTTGTTGGTTTTCCACCAATTGTTTGACGCTCCATGGCGTCTGTTTCCAATCTGAATAAGGGATTACAGTTGTTGGTTCAGATTCTACATCTATTGCTCTATCCCTTTGAACGCTTACAACCACCATTCCTTTGGATTGGTAATACTCTGCAACTTTTCCAGCCAAGATGTTAGGATCAACACCAACTTGCCAAGCAACTAACTGAATTTTGGTTCCTATTCGTTCTTTTTTGAGATACGTAGCAGCTAGTTCTGCACTAAAGACAATTGGAATACCGTATAGAGCCGCTGTGTTTTTAAGCTCCTCCCTAACTGAGTTGTAAAGAGCCTCACGGCACTCCACAATCACATAGCCCCGTAGAAAAATCAACTCTGATGTCTACAGGTTTCATCACATCTGATAAGTCGATCATTGGAATCTCCATTTTATTTCAAGTTTTCATCTCGCGTACACCAAATTTTAGCATGGCGGCAGTTATTACTTCAATCAATTAATTCACTAGATGAGGACATTGCACGTGCGATCAATGCGCTCAAAATAGTTAACAAGCATCCATTTTTTGACCTCTTTGATGTTCATTTAATCAATTCCTTGCCATATCAGGTGTAAAAGCAGGAGGTATCAGCAACAATCATGAAGTGCCGTTGCTGATACCTCCTGCTTCATCTAATGCGTGTAACGCATAAAGCTTACACTTTATTCTACCGGACTCCATTTAGGGTTTTATAAAGCTCTATACGTTCGTGTGGGTTTAAGATATTGCTGTCTCTGAGGTATATCAGCGGCCCAACCGATTAAATGATCCGTTGGATTATTTTGAGCAGTTGCTAATCCTTTTTCTACAAGGATCGAGTAGATTTTATCTTGATCAACTTCGACCCTTATGACTCCTGTTATACGCAGGGTTTTTAGCGCTTCCTGCTCATCTAAAGTTAATGAATTAATAAGCTTAGTATATGAAGTTTCTTCTTTGCCTGAATTGCTGTCAATCATCATATCTTCCTTTTTTTAGTCTTGATTACATTCAAAAAATGCTTACTCAATGCTTAAGATTATAAGTTTCTGGAAACAAGTCTCGTCTAGAAAATTGTGCTTTCTAGATAGTGGATGTTTTAGGCGATCACTATTGGAATGAGGTTAAGACGCTTGCAAGTAGTACAAGCATCGTTAGGGTCGAGTAGCAGGTCATCCTGCTACCCTCCCTTTCAAAACCGTGCTTGCCGTAGGGTAGGCGACCAACGAGTTACCATTGCTGGCACTTTTCCAATCGCCCCCCTCCAAACGACGCATGACCGTTTCCGTATCACGTCGCTTTCCAGTAATCTCAACGTGGCCCACGCTCACGTATGATGTTCAGTACCGTTTCGGCTGTTCGCATCTCGCGTACCTCACGATTTCTGTTTCATCCGATTACCTGTTCCACAACGCCTGAGTAAACGGCTCTCCCGTTTGCCCTGGTGGGGCGTGACTCCCACGACTACTATTGGAACTCCGTCACCATAGGACTCGCGTCCCGTAGGCAATCCCGTGTTTCGTCACCGATGAACGTAATAGAGCGACTTAGGCTTCCCATTCATGCCCTTCAATGAGTTCATGACTCATCGTCCATTGCTCAAGGCGTACCACAGACGAAACCTGGATTCTGTGGCTACCAATGGCATCGGTGTACAGACGTGCTACCGAAGGATGTGACGTACCACCACTGGGCATTAGGATTCATGCAGTTTAGCTTTTAGCCATATCGCTCAGGCGTTGCGGGACTGTACCATACACGTCTTCTGTTACTTCCCGCTTTACAAACAGGCTCTTGTCCCCCTTCTCTTTCGAGTTAAGGTAAGTTGTTCGCCTTAGAGTCAATTGCCTTGAACTCCAGCCAACTGTGTTGGCGATTCCATCAGTGCGTACCACGGCGCACAGGTTACCGGCACACGGCTCCTCAACAATACGGCTGTTGTCACCAGCACCATTCGCCCGTTTGATTAACGTGGCTTTCCATCCCTTCTAAATCAATTTTCCTTTTCAGGGTCGGGAACATGAGTCA
>JAABUQ010010844.1_pt1 | contig 11833 bp, 8 predicted proteins | sample 5560001 | NCBI WGS metagenome assembly JAABUQ01 (sample SAMN10711888, study PRJNA513371) | rock metagenome | isolation source: Antarctica rocks | place: Antarctica: Victoria Land, Finger Mt nord | collected 2015-12-18
ACGGATTCCGGTGCGGCTGAACCAGGTCTCCAAGGTCCTCATCAACGCCGTCCTCGATACCGAGGACCAGCGGTTCTACAGCCACGGCGGTTTCGACATCCCTTCCACCGTCCGGGCCCTGGCCTCGGACTCCAGCGCCGGGGGGGGACTGCAGGGCGGGTCCACGATCACCCAGCAGCTGGTCAAGCAGACCTACCTCAACTCCCAGCGCAAGCTGTCGCGCAAGATCAAAGAAGCAGTGCTGGCCGACCGAGTGCAGCAGCAGTACTCCAAGGATGAGATCCTCGCCGCCTACCTCAACACCATCTATCTGGGTGACGGGGCCTACGGGGTGCAGGCTGCGGCCACCACCTTCTTCAACACCGACGCCAGGAACCTGAACATCCCCCAAGCGGCGCTGCTGGCCGGCATGATCCAGAACCCGAACGGCTATGACCCGATACTCGATCCTCAAGCGGCCCGGGCCCGGCGCTCGGAGGTCCTGGCCCGGATGGTCCACTACAAGACGATCACCCAGTTCGAGGCGGACCAGGCCAATGCCACGGCTCTGCCCAGCGCGGTGACCCTGCCCCGGGCGTCGTCGGCTTCCAACAGCTACTACGTCCAGGAGGTCCAGACCGAGCTGCTCAGTCCCAACAGCCCGTTGGGGGGGAGCTACACCGATCGCTACAACGCCGTGTTCCAGGGCGGCCTGAAGATCTATACGAACCTCGACCCCTTCGTCCAGACGGCTGCCGAGCAGAAGACGGCGCAGGACACCCCGAGCAACGACCGGGGCTTCGAGGAGGCCTCGGTCAGCATCGAGCCGAGCACCGGCAAGGTTCGCGCCCTCGTCGGGGGGGCCAACAACTCGCAGTTCGACATCATCACCCAGGGGAGCCGCCAACCGGGATCCGGTTTCAAGATCTTCACCCTGCTGGCCGCCCTGGAAAAAGGCTACAACCCCCAGGACAGCATCAACGGCTCGGGGCCCTGCGCTATCGACTTCCCGGGTGACCACGATCTGGTGAACATTGCTCCCATCCAGAACGACGAGGGTCCCGGCGGGGGGGTGCAGTCCCTCCTGGTGGCCACGGCCAACTCGACCAACTGCGCGTTCATCCGCCTGGCCCATGAGATCGGGCTCGCCGCCATGGTGGAGATGGCCCACCGACTGGGTGTCATCGAGCCGATCAAGGAATTCCCGGCCACCGTGATCGGAGCCCAGAACGTTCATCCCCTGGAGATGGCCGCGGCGTACGCCACCTTGGGCGCCGAGGGCATCTACCACAAGCCGTCGTTCATCGATCATCTGGTCGACCACAACGGTTCCAACATCCACAATGGCGTCGATCCCGGACACCGGGTGATCAGCACCCAGGTGGCCCGCCAGGCCACCCAGGCGTTCATGGGAGTGCTGAGCTTCGGCACCGCGGCGGGCGACGGCCTGGGCCGGCCGGCGGCGGGCAAGACGGGGACCACGGAGAACTCCGACGACGCCTGGTTCAACGGCTACACCCCGCAGCTGGAGACCACCGTATGGATGGGCTCGCCGAAGGGGGAGATCCCCATGACCAACGTCGGCGGTCTGGCATCGGTCTTCGGTGGCAACTTCCCAGCCACCACATGGCAGGACATCATGACCACGGCCCTGGCCAACACGCCGATCGAGGCGTTGAACCAGCCCGACTCCAGCGGCTACGGCAAATACATCGACTCGCCGTCTCTGCAGAAGGACGACCGCAGCAACAACGTCGGCTACTCCTACTCCAACAACCGACGCTCGTCGCGATGAGCGCCCCGACCCTCGAAGCCGTGCTCGGCGTGCAGGCGGTCGACACCGATCTGGATCAGCATCGCCACCGCCGGACCGTGCTGCCCGAGAAGCTGGCGGCCGCCGAGCTGGCCCGCCGGGTCGTCGTCCTCGACGCCGAGCGAGTCGACGCGGAGGTACCGGTACGTGACCTGTCGAGCCGCCAGGATGCGTTGGAGGCCGATCTGGCCGCAGCCGAGGCCCGGATCGCCGCGGTCAACAAGCGCCTCTATGGAGGCGAGGTCAGCGCGTCTCGCGACCTGCAGGCCATGACTGCGGAGGTCAAGGCCCTCGAGGCCCGCCGTTCCGACCTGGAGGACCGCATCCTCGAGCTCATGGACGAACGCGAGCCCCACGACCAGCGGCTGGCCGACCTGGGCGCAGCCAGGATGGCGGCCCGAGGCGACGGTGAGTTGCTGGCCACCCGGATTGCCGACCTGGAGCAGGCCATCGACGCCGAGATCGCCGAGCTGGCGGAGCGGCGAATGGCTCTGGCCGCCCGGGTGCCGGCGGACCTGCTGGTCGTCTACGAGAAGCTGCGGGTCCGCGGCGGGGGAGTGGGGGCGGCCCGCCTGGTCGGTTCGATCTGCGGGGGTTGTCATCTGGTTCTGCCCTCGGGCGACGTCGACCGGCTCCGACACCTCCCCGCCGACGCGGTCGCCTTTTGCGAGGAGTGTGGGCGAATCCTGGTTCGATCGTGATCGGCGCTATACTTTCGTTAGAATAACTAACTAACGAGCGGGAGAGCCGATGACACGGATGCGAGTGGTGGGGGCGAGGACATTCTCCTCCCTTCACAACCGCAACTACCGCTACTTCTTCGCCGGCCAGAGCCTCTCCATGGTCGGTACCTGGATGCAGATGACGACCCAGTCGTGGCTCGTGTTGCAGCTGACCAACTCGGGTTTTCAGCTCGGTTTGGTCATCGCCGCCCAGACGCTGCCCATTCTGGTTCTCGCTCCGCTGGGCGGGATCTTCGCCGATCGGTTCCCCAAGTTTCCCATCCTGGTGCTCACCCAGGCCCTGGCCGGGATCCAGGCCCTGGTGCTCGGCGCCCTGACCCTGAGCGGAGATCTCCAGCTCTGGGAGCTGTACCTCCTGGCCGTGTCCCTGGGGGTCATCAATGCCCTGGACCTACCGACCCGGCAGACCTTCATCGTCGAGATCGTCGGTCGTCACGAGTTGGCCAATGCCGTCACCCTCAACTCGGTGATGGTCAACGTGGCCCGGGCCGTCGGCCCCGCCCTGGCTGGCGTGCTCATCGCCTCGGTGGGCAGCGGGTGGAGCTTTGTGATCAACGGGGTGTCATTCGTGTTCGTCCTGGCCGCGCTCGGGGCCATCGACACCGATCTGCTCACCCCCGCTCCCCGAGCCGTCCGGATGAAGGGCCAGCTGGCCGGGGGATTCCGCTATGTGGGCCGCACCCCGGTGCTGCGCGACGCCCTGATCATGATGGCCCTGGTGGGGATGATGGCCTATGAGTTCCAGGTCAGCCTGCCGCTGCTCGCCGAGCAGACCTTCCACGGCGGCTCCACCCTGTTCGGCTTTCTCAACTCGGCGCAGGGACTGGGCGCCATCGTCGGTGGCCTGATCGCCGCCGGCCGGCGCGATCGCGGGCCGCGCCGGTTGGTCAACGCCGCCGCCGCCTTCGGGCTGGTGATCCTGGCCGCCGCTCTGGCCCCCACCGCAGTGACGGAGATCCTGGCGTTGGTCCTGGTAGGAGCGGCATCGGTGACCTTCCTCTCGCTCGGCAACTCGACCTTGCAGCTGGAGGCCGATCCGGCCATGCGAGGGCGGGTTATGTCCCTGTGGTCCGTCGCCTTCCAGGGATCGACGCCGATCGGCGGCCCGCTGGTGGGCCTGATCGGAGGCGGCCTGGGCGCCCGCTATGGGCTCGGCGTCGGCGGGTTGGCGGCTCTGGTGGCCGCCAGCTACGGCTACGCCAGCATCGTGCGACGCGCTCAGGCTGCCCGGCGGCCCGACCCCGATCTTCCCCTCGTCGTGGTCGCCGTTCCTCCTTCCCCGTGAGGGTCCTACCGTGAGCCCAATGGACTTCTTGCTCCCCCCCCTCGGCCTGTGGACCGGTGCCCTCGACGTCGTGGGTCTGGCCCAGGCCCAGGAGCTGGCCTGCGAGCTCGAGGAGCTCGGCTATGGGGCCGTCTGGCTCCCCGAGATCGCCGGGCGCGACGTGATGTTCCACCTGGGCATGCTCCTGGCCGCCACCCAGGAACTGGTGGGGGCCACCGGCATCGCCAACATCTGGGGGCGCGACGCGGTGACCATGACCGGGGGGATCAAAGGCCTGACCGAGGCGTTTCCAGAGCGGGTGCTCCTCGGCCTGGGAGTCAGCCATCACACGTTGGTCGAGGACCTGCGGGGTCACCGCTACGTCCGGCCGATGACGGCCATGCGCAGCTACCTCGATGCCATGGAGGCCTCGCCGTACCGCGCCGCGCGTCCGACGACGCCGGTGCGCCGGGTGCTGGGGGCGCTCGGGCCCCAGATGCTGACCCTGGCCGCAGAGCGGACCGAAGGCGCCCTCAGCTACTTTGTGCCTCCTGAACACACGGCGGCGGCCCGCCAGATCCTCGGGGCCGGCCGTCTGCTCTGCGCCGAGCAGGCCGTGGTGGTGGAGAGCGATCCGGCCCGGGCCCGGCACCTGGGGCGGCTGCACGCCAAGGTCTACGTTGGCCTGCCGAACTATCAGAACAATCTTCGCCGATTCGGTTTCGGCGACGAGGACTTTGCTCGGGGCGGCTCCGACCGGCTGGTGGATGCCATCGTGGCCTGGGGCGATCTCGACGCGGTGATGGACCGGGTCCGGGCCCACTTCGACGCCGGCGCCGACCACGTGTGCGTCCAGGCCCTCTGCGAGCAACCACGCGCCGTACCCATCCGGGCGTGGCGGGAGCTGGCCCCGGCGCTGGTGGAGACGGCTTCGGGCTACGATCGGCGGTAAGCGATTTCGAAGCCTTGGGAGTTGCACGTGATGCGTGTGGTCGTCGACTTCAAGCTGTGCCAGAGCAATGGCCTGTGCATGACCGAAGCCCCCGAGGTCTTCGACCTTGGCGACGACGGTTATCTCTCCGTGCTCGATGAGCACCCCGGGCCCGAGTTGCGCAGCAAGGTTCACGGCGCCGCTGCGGTCTGTCCCACGGCGGCCATCACCATCCACGAGGACTGACCAGCACGACCCGCCCCCGGCCCCGGGTGCGGTGGGCCTTCGATGGCCACCTGGCCACGAGAAATGAGACGTGGAGTGCTCGAGTTCCTGCAGGTTGCCCAGCACGTGGAGGATCTCGACCGGGCGGTCGAGTTCTACCGGGAGACCTTCGGGGGCGAGCTTCTGGCGCGCTTCGACCCGCCCGGTTGGCTTTCTTTCGAGCCGGCGGCGTGCGGCTCCTGCTCGACAAGGCGGCGCCTTCGGCCCTGATCTACCTCGGCGTTCCTGACGTTCGCCACACCGTCGCCGATCTTCGAAACCGGGGCGTGGGATCATCACGGATTCGCATCTGATTCACACCGATGTTGACGGCACCTTTGGCACGCCGGGCACGGAGGAATGGATGGCCTTTTTCCGGGACAGCGAGGGCAACATGGTCGGGATCGCCAGTCGCCACCCTCCGGGCTAGCCCAGGGCTAGCCCAGAGGGTGGCGGGCGGCCGGGGGCTCCCGGGGCTTCTGGCGTGGGAATGTCGGGCGGTGTTGGCCCGGGGCGATCAGGTGCCGGTTAGGGCTTCGCGAACGGCGGCCTCGACGTGCTGGGTGCCGGGCAGGGTGGCACCGCCCCCCTGAGCCATGGCCCCCGAACCACCACCCGAGCCGGCAAAGGGTCCGAGCACCGAGTTGAGCAGGGCGACGGCATCGACGGTGTCCTGGTAACGCCGGGGTACGCCGATGACCATGGTCGCCGGATTGTTTTCGGTCCACAAGATGACCAGCCGGTCAGTGGCCTTGACGGCACCGGCCGCGGCCGGGCGCAGTCCCTTGGCCGGGAGGGCCACCGGCCCCAAGGCGACCTCATAGGAACCGATGGTGGCCTCGCCAAGCGTGTCGGCGTCGACCGGGAGAGACTCCGGTTTGTCGGCCGCCTTGGCGGACGCCTTGGATACCAGTCGCTCCACCGCGCCGACCACCTCGCGAGGCGAGGAGTGGGCGGCGGTGCTGACCGCGGCCAGGGTTCGGCCCTGTTCGAGCGAGTAGTCCACCGCCGCCCGGCGGGTGCAGGCGACCAGGCGGCGAATGCCGGAAGCAACGCTGCCCTCAGAGACGATCCGGAACAGTCCGAGGGTGGAGGTGTGCTCCACGTGGGTACCCCCGCACAACTCGGTGGACACCCCCCCGAAGCTGATGACCCGGACCTCGTCGGGATAGCTCTCGTCGGCCAGCGATGTCGCCCCCGAGGCAATGGCCTCGGCCGGGGTCATGATCTGGACGTGGCGATCGAGGTCGGCCAGAACCCAGTCGTTGACCATCCGTTCGATCCGCTCCATCTCGTCGGTGGAGAGTGGCTTGGGATGGGTGAAGTCAAAGCGCATCTTCCCTGGATCAACCAGCGAGCCTGCCTGGCGGACGTGATCGCCCAGCACCTGGCGGAGGGCGGCGTTGACCAGGTGAGTGCCAGAGTGGTTGGCCGCGGTCGCCACCCGGCTTTCGCCCTCCACCCTCAGGCGCACCGCGTGGCCGAGGGCAATGGTGCCCTCCTCGACCCGTAACCGGTGGACGAACATGGCGTTGCGATGGACGATGGTGTCGGTGATCGATCCCCAGCCCTCGGGACCCTCAACCCGACCGCGGTCGCCCACCTGGCCGCCACTCTCGCCGTACAGCGGGGTGCGGTCCACGATCATGTCGGCCTCGTCGCCCACCCCGAGCCGGTCGGAACCGCCGAGCAGGGCGAGGACGTGGGCTTCGGCTTCGAGGGTCTCGTAGCCGACGAACACGGTGGCCGGCAGGCTGAGCACCGACGCTGGGAGGGGATCGTTGGGGCCGATCCGACGCTCGGCGCGTCCGATGGGTCGGCTGTCGTCTTGGTGGGATCTCCTGGCTGCCTCCACCTCATCGGCAAAGTTGTCTTCAACCTCCGCGGCGTTCTCGACGGCCAACTCGCCGGCGATCTCGACGGGCAGCCCGTAGGTGGACCACAGCCGAAAGGCGTCGGCGCCGGTGAGGCGTCCCCGCTTGGCCAGAAGCTCGTGGAGGTGGCCGAGTCCGCGCTTGAGCGCCCCCTCGAATTCGGCCATCTCTTCGCCGATGGCCGCGTCGATGGACTTGAGCTCGCTGATGAAGCGGGGGTAGCACGGTCCCATGCGATCCACCACCGCCTCGACGATCGGTTGGTAGTCAAACCGAGCCTGACCACGCGTCAGGGCCAACGTGGCCGAACGCCGCAGAAGACGGCGAGGGATGTAGCCGGCGCCCTCGTTGGTGGGCCGGACGCCCTCAGCCATGATGGCCACCGAGGCTCGAATGTGGTCGGCAATGATGCGGTGGTGCCTGCCGGTCGGCCCGCTCTCGCCCAGCGCCTCTTTGACGGCGGTGACGATGGGAGCGAGCATGTCGGTCTGGTAGAGGTTGTCGAACCCGTTGAGGGCCAAGGTGACCCGCTCGAGGCCCGAGCCGGTGTCGACACTGCGGAACGGCAAGGGACGGAGGCGCCCATCGAGGCCCTTGTCGTAGACCATGAACACACCGGCGTTCCAGATCTCGATGTAGCGGTGGGTGTCAAAGACACCACCGGGGCGGTGAGCTTCCCCGTAGGCCTCCCCGGTGTCGAGGAAGATCTCCGTGCATGGACCACAGGGCCCGGAGTCGCCGGCGGGCCCCCAGAAATTGTCCGCCGTCGGCTGGGGGACAATGTGGTCGGCGGGCATGCCCACCCGCAGCCAGGCCCGCTGGGACTCCTCGTCGGGGGGCACCTGTAGCACGTCATCACCCTGGTGGACGGTCACATACAGCTGCGAGGGGTCGAAGCCGAACCCGTCGATCATCAGCTCGTGGGCCAACTCGATGGCCCTGTCCTTGAAGTATTCGCCGATCGACCAGCTGCCCATCATCTCGAAGAACGTCAGATGGTGGCGGTCACCGATGTCGTCGATGTCGCGAGTCCGGATGCAGGGCTGGATGTTGGTCAGGTTGGGCGTGGGGGGCCGGCGGACGCCCGTGAAGTAGTCCTTGAGCGGCGCCATCCCGGCATTGACGAACAACAAGGTGGGGTCGTCCTTGGCCAGGACCGACGCAGCTTCGATGACCGTGTGGCGGCGCGCCTGAAAAAACTCGACGAACGTCTCACGCACGAAGGCACTGCTGTGGTCGACCACGTTCCTCCACCTCGTTGCTGGCGAACCCGAGTGTACAAGTGGACGTATTTCATCCGGCACAAGGCGATGGGCGTCATCGAGGGACGCTGCTGTCCGAAAGAGTTGGCGTCCGAAGCGATGATCGCCCCCCCAGGCGGAGGTGGCGCCCGACCCGCTACCAGCGTCGTCCCCCGGTTGCGCCGCCCTGAGCTACACCGAGCTGGTCGATGGCAACGATCCCCGGGTATTCCTCCAGCGTGGCAGGCAGTCCTCGGCTCCGAGTGAGCGGGAGCTCCAGCGTCAGGCTTCAGCCGGCCAGGAAGGCCAGAAGGGCCTGATTGAACTCCTTGGGATGGGACGTGTTGACACCGTGTGGGCCCCCCTTGATGAGGGCCAACTGGCTGCCGACGACCGACTCGTGGGTCCGCTTGCCCGAAACCTCAAATGGCACGGTGGCGTCGCTGTCACCGTGGATGATCAGCAGCGGCACGTCGATCGTGGCCAGCTCTTCGCGGAAATCAGTGCGGGCGAAGGCCCCGATGCAGTCCAACGTCCCCTTTGGAGAGGCGAAGGCTGCGATCTGGCAGGCATAGATGCGTTGGACCTCCGAAACGCAGAGACCACTTTCTCCGGCGGTGAAGAAACTCTTGGTGAATCCGTCCAGGAAGGCCAACCGGTCGTCGGTCACCCCTTGTTCCAACTGAGCGATGCCTGCGTCGTCGAGGCCTCCGTCGGGGTTGTCCGCGCTCTTGTACAGATACGGTGGGACGGCCGAGGCCAAGACCGCCTTGGCGATCCGCTCACTCCCGTACCGGGCCAGGTAACGGACGACTTCTCCACCGCCCATGGAGAACCCCACCAGCGTTGCCCCGGTCAGGTCGAGGTGCTCGAAGAGGCTGTTGAGGTCGCCGGCCAAGGTGTCATAGTTATATCCCTCCCAAGGTTGCGACGACCAACCGAAGCCGCGACGGTCATAGGTCACAACCCGGTGTCCGGCCCCGATCAGGGCCGGCACCTGGCTTCCCACGACCGGCCGCTCAGTGGCCAACCGTGGACCAGAACCACCGGTGAGCCCGATCCGTGATCCTCGTAGTACAACTCCACCGGTCCACCGTTCTCCGTGCCGACTCTCAGTTTGGCCATCATGTCCCTCCGTCGCTCGGTCGTGTCTACGCTGATACCGGTGACTGTAGCCCACGATTAAGTCGAGGGCGATTGAAGCTGGGTCGCCAGGCTACGGAGGTTGGCCACGAACTCCGCTTGTTGCTGGGCGTCCAGCCCGGTGGCCTCGCAGATCGCTGCGGTAACGCCTCGCGTCCGCCGCTCGAGCGAACGTCCCTTCATGGTCAGGTCGACGATCACCGATCGCTCATCGTGAGTGTCGCGAGCCCGGGTGATCAGGCCAACGCTCTCCAGTCGCTTGAGCAAGGGGGAAAGGGTGCTCGACTCGAGACGCAAGTGCTCGCCGATGCCTCCGACCGAGCATCCGCCCTCCTGCCACAGCAGCAGCATCACCAGGTACTGCGGATAGGTCAGACCGAGGGGTGACAGCAACGGGCGGTACCGGGCTGTCATGGCCCGCGACGCCATGGAGAGGGCGAGGCACAATCGCTCGTCCAACCGGGTGGCATCGGCCCGGCGGGCAGAGATCGTCATGTCCCCAGGTTAGCCATGTCGTGCCTGGACTCAGTCGTGCACGATCTAGATCAACGGCACGTCGTCCTTCTCCTCTCCCGCCTACCTGATCCGGTCTCGCCCTTGAGGGATGGTTGCTACTGCAGGTGAGTTCAAGCCAGGCTGACAGAAAGGGTTGTCGTCGGTCTGCCAGGGGCTGGCTGGGGCTCCCGTCATCGTTCCGTCCTCCCACCGTCTGAGCGGGTTAAGGTTGCGGAGCAGGAAGAGTCGCGTGAGGAAAGGGGTGAGCGCTCATGTCAACCGTTGAGCCTGTGCTTGCGGAGCTGAAGGACGAAGTCAAGCTGGCTCTCGTAGGGGCCATCACCGAGGGTGCAGCGAGGGCGACCAACGAAGAGCGGTGCAGAGCTCTCCGTGACTTGGCCCAAGCATTTATTTTCTTGCCTGTCCGGGGCGACCTACCAGGCTTCGTCCACAGCCACAGCGGTGTCCCGTTTTCGCCCGGTGGTGGGGCTGGCCCTGCACCCCCCATCCAGATCACGCCCGGGCAGATCCGCCTTGAAGACGAGTTGGAGGAGGCTCGGATCGCTCTTGTCGACGCGTTGGCCAACCTTGCTAGTAGTCCTGAGAATCGTATCGAGAACAGCACTTGCATCGTCCTCCTAGCCGAGGCCTTCGACCTCCTACCCCCGCCGATCGGCACCATGGGCGGAAGTGGCCGAGGCGTACCACCGACGCCGCCAACGACGCCGGCACCACCCTCGCTCGGCCACTCTCATGGCGCCTAGTCGAGTCCCATAGCGCCTAGTCGAGAGAGCAGGCGAACCAAGTGGTGAGGGATAGGCATTAGTCAGACAACATCGGTCAACGCGAACCCGCAGGTTAGAGGCGGTGTATAGCGATCGACGGGGTGTGGTGACGGTGAGTCGGCCTGTAGGCGGGATTCTGTGCCCCGGTCCTTGGCGGACCGGATTGGTGGCCATCCATCTGTGCGGTCTACCTGGGGACATAGGCCGGACCGACCGTCCCCTGCTCGACCTTGCTCCCGGTGGGGTTTACCGAGCCGCCCGGGTCACCCCGGACGCTGGTGCGCTCTTACCGCACCGTTGCACCCTTACCTGTGACGACCAGGGTCGTCCATCGGTGGTCTGCTTTCTGTGGCACTTTCCTGCGGGTCGCCCCGACTGGCCGTTAGCCAGCACCGTGTCCTGCGGAGTCCCGACCTTCCTCGACCGGGTCATACTGCCCGGCCGCGACCACCCAACCGACTCACCATCGTCTTGGACTCTAGCCCGGCGCCGCCAGCTACTGCCGGCTCGGGCGAGGGCCGAATGCGCACGGGCAAGGCCCGCAGCTGTCATCACCCCTCAACGGCCACCGAGCTGACGTACCACTGGGACCCCACCTGGGTCACGAAGATCTGATACAGACTGCCGCTTCCACCGCCCGACGGCCCAAAGGAGCACACCGGGGGTGGGAACTGCAAGGAACAGTCCCGGCTGACCACCGTCTGGCCGGCGTAGGGCTTGGCAAACAGGGCGGTCACGGCGGCGGGAGTCGCCACCCGCATCGCCGCCGGGCGGTCGTTGTTCTCCCAACTGTTGATGAGGTTCTCGGCAGCCGAGGAGGCCGATGAGCGGGGCGCCGCCGGAACGGCGGTGGTCGTTGTGGACGCCGGGGTGCTCGGCGGGGAGCCGAGGACCGCAGGGGCCGCGGTTGTGGTCGATGCGGCGGTCCCCCCGCTGCTCCCACAGCCGGTGGCCGACACGGCCAGCACCGCCGAACAGGCGAAAGCGGATGCAGCAATACGCCACGAAGCTCTGAGGACCATGGGCCTCATCCTGGCAAAGGGTCGGCCTTTGGCACTAGCCGCCGGGCTACGAGGGTCCGGCGGGGTTCGGCGGGGTTCGGCGGGGTTCGGCGGGGTTCGGCGGGGTGCGACCGGTTTGGGCCGGCGGACAGGAGGGCGAGGACCCTCGGACGACAAACTTGGCTGCGCTGTGCTCCCTCAGTGTGGTTTTGCGCAGCCAAGTTCGAGACCGCCGCCGACAACCGGTCCCCCAGCGCGCCCCCGCCCTCCGCCCTCGCCGCCCGCCCGCCCTTCACGCCG
>JAABUQ010010845.1_pt1 | contig 11833 bp, 12 predicted proteins | sample 5560001 | NCBI WGS metagenome assembly JAABUQ01 (sample SAMN10711888, study PRJNA513371) | rock metagenome | isolation source: Antarctica rocks | place: Antarctica: Victoria Land, Finger Mt nord | collected 2015-12-18
TAGCACGATCGGGAATAGTGCGATGAAACACTGTGTCAAATACTGCCACCATTGGAATACCCAATTTATTGCGACTGGCTCGAATCACACTAACAGCAGGTTGATTGTGTAAGGGTGCTAACTCCTCTAAGGCTTCAATTCCGACAATTACTTCGTCATCAATTCGCACTGGGGCAGTGAAGCGATCGCCACCATGTACCACTCGATACCCAATTAGATCCAGTTCAGTCGTTGCAGGTATATTGTTTTGTTGTTGAGAATCGAGCCACTCTAACGCTCGGTGCGTTGCTTCTTCGTAATCTTGAGCGGCGATCGGTTGCTGGTGAATAACTTGTTTGCTCTTAAGTTGCGATAAAACAGCATCCTTACCGATTCCCTCGATGATGCCGCTGATCAATCTGCGCCCCTGATTGGGAATTGCGAGATTTTGTTCCGCTTGGATGACCTCAAACTTGAGTGAAGCACTACCCGCATTGAATACCAGAATATTCATCGTCTCAATGGGCTAGATTTTTAGTATGGGGCTTGCTGCCTAACTCGTGCCAGCTTTTTTCTTCAAACAGTGCTTGTACTTTTGGTTTACTCACCTTGGTGATATCTTCACGCAAGTGGTTAACAACATCATTCAGCATTTCCTTGATCTTGCTAGTGTGATGATGAAGATTAGCTTCGGGAAGATTTTGAGCTTGCATTATAAATTCTCCTCTAGAGCTCCTTATATACTGCTGACATTTCTCCAGAAGTAACTCTATCAAATGTTAGAGACACGATTATTTTCTAAAGCACTTAAACGGTTGCCCGTTCCAATTCCACAACTTCGCGTGTCTTTACTGGTGTTCCGATAACCCGGTACAATGAGGTAAACTCCGATGAAGTCAACCATTACCTCTGCACTCAAAGAATGGGCTGTTGCTGTCGATGCCTTAGAACAGGGCAAAACGATTATGCTACTGCGCAAGGGCGGTATTGACGAACAGGGCGGACGTTTCAAAGTTGCTCATGACCAAATTTTGCTTTATCCCACCTATGAGCATCAACAGCCCTCCCTGCTAAAACCTGACTATGCGAGTCTTGTCACTCCAGTACCATCAGGCTGGCATCCAGAGACGGTTCGAATTGGTGCCTATGCTCAGATCGCAGATATTTTTCAGGTAAGTGATGAGCAAATTGTCTCAGCCTTGTTACCTTTCCAAATCTGGAACGAGCAATTTGTGAGGACTCGGCTGAAATGGAAGCCGCGTCAGTCGCTCTACATCCTCCTGCTGCGTACCTATAAGTTAGCCTCAGCTCAAGTCATTCCTTATCGTCAGGAATATGGAGGCTGCAAGTCCTGGATTGATTTGGTTGAACCGATTTCAATCGAGGGGGCGGAGCCTATTTTGGATGAAGCAGCTTACACTGAACAGGTTACTGAGATTGATCGGATTATTAGGAAAAAATCTTATACTCCATTCCTGTGAAAACAGAGTAGGGAATCCTGAAGGCTGCTAAACGCCGAGTCGATTCAGGGCTAAAGAAATACCTGATTAACTTAACGCTTTAGAACCTCCAAGATGTAGATCGTTGTTTCGATTTGTTCTTCTGCTTAATAAGTTAACTGCTGCTACTTCACCCGTTTTCTAACTAAAGAAGGGGATCATTGTAAAATCTTGCTGTATTCATAAATACAATAATGCATACCAACATTCCCTGGGTATTAATAACCGCTAGGGGCGCCTTCCCCACGGGGGTCAGCAGCCCCTTCTAAGGAACCGTCAGGTCTGATTAGAATAGCGTTAGCATTGCCCCAAGGAAACTGTTCGTGAATTTGATGTCCGCGACGACGCAGAGCTTCAAGGGTGGTAACGTCTAAACCAAAGGGTTCCACCCGCAGTTGGTCGGGCAGCCATTGATGATGGATGCGGGGAGCAGCAACAGCGGCACCGGCGTTCATGCCGTATTCCAGCACGTTGAGAACGATTTGTAGAACAGTGGTGATGATCGTGCTGCCCCCGGGAGAGCCAGTGGCTAGGTAAAGACGACCGTTTTCGGCGGTCACAATTGTTGGTGCCATGCTGGACAGGGGAGTTTTACGCGGGGCGATCGCATTGGCTTCGGCACCTACTAAACCATAAATGTTGGGTACACCTGGAGCGGCGGCAAAGTCGTCCATCTCGTCGTTTAGCAAGATGCCAGTACCAGGCACTACCACACCAGAACCAAAGCTATAGTTAACGGTGAAAGTGAGGCTTACCGCATTGCGCTGTTCATCGACAACTGTAAGATGACTTGTATCAGGTGATTCCACTTGGCTAAAGCGCTGTAAAGTTTCCCCGTTTACTGGCTTCACCTCACTCGCTGGTCTCGCCCTATCCATCTGGATTTCCTGACGCCTTGTCGTGGCATAGGCACGGCTAGTGAGTGCCGCAACTGGGACTTTGACAAAATCCGGATCGCCCAGCACCTGAGAGCGATCGGCATAGGCAATCTTCATTGCTTCTACTATGAGGTGCAGAGCATCAGGGTTGTGCCACCCCAAGGATTTGAGGTCGGTGTCACCGATAATATTCAATATTTCCAATAAGTCTACACCGCCTGACGAAGGTGGCGGCATGGAGCAGATCTGAGTTTGACGGAAACTGCCACATAAAGGAGTCCGCCAGATCGGTTTGTAGGATTTAAGGTCTTCCAGGGCGATCAGTCCACCATTTTTTGCCATGTCGCGTGCGATCGCCTTGGCAATGTCACCCGTGTAGAAACTGCCTGGATCTTTGGCGATCGCCTTTAAGGTTCGTGCCAAATCCTGCTGTACCAGCCTGTCTCCTGGCTGATACATTGTTCCGTTGCGAGTAAAGACTTGACGGGCACCTGGATTGTTTAAAATGAGTTGCTTTCGTCCCTGAGCGAGCTTGACAAAGATCTCCGTGACCACAAAGCCCTCTTGAGCCAAACGAATCGCTGGTGCGACTACGGTTTGCCACGGCAGCCGTCCATACTGGTGTTGGACCTGATAAAGCCCAGCCACTGTACCAGGCACTCCCACAGCTAGATAGCCATCAATGCTAGCTTTTGGGCGGACCTTTCCTTGGGCATCCAGGTACATATCCCGTGTAGCGCGTAAGGGAGCGCGTTCGCGGAAGTCCAGTGCCCTAATCTCACCCGTTTTTGCCTGGGAAAGCAGCAAGAAGCCACCACCACCAATCCCAGCGGCATAAGGCTCTACGACTGAAATAGCAAATGCCGTCGCCACCGCTGCATCTACAGCATTACCGCCCTGACGCAAAATTGAAAGCCCCGCCTCACTCGCTTGCGGCTCGGCTGAAACAACTATAGCGTGTTGACTGTGCAACGGTTGCTCAAAGGCAGCCAAAGCAGGTTTTTGTCCACACAACAGTGCTACAGCAACAAAAACCGCAAAGACTACTACTGCAAAGCTTCTGCGTTTGTCAAAAATCCACATTTTCTATACTTATTCCCCTGTCCCCTGTCCCTTGTCCCTCATCCCCCCTACTCCCTGTTAACAAGTACAAACCCTCTTGTCTTACCTGAAACTGAATCCATTGTTGCCATTGCCTGCCAGAGATCTGCTGCCTTCACCCAGACCGGCGGGTATTTGTAGCGTGAAACGTCTAGGATTAAAAACCGATCTGTCTGTTCGTTGTAGGCGGCTATGGGAGAAATATGCCCTCCTTTCTCCTCACCTAATACTTTACGTAAGTAGTTAACCAAAATGAAATTATTCGGTTCTTGCAAATTTTCTACTGCCAGCTTCCGAAACTCTTCTAGACTGGTATCTGTACTGTGGTAAACTTTCGCCTTAACGGGATAAGTTGTTAATAGCTGACCTAACTGATCTAAGGTCATACCCTGACGAGCGACAACTTCAGGAGCTAAGATTTTTCGGGTTAGTTCGTTGTTAAAGAAGTTCTCCTGAGTAAACACATGGTAAGGAGAATATTCGGGGGCTACAGGTGCAGGAATAGACAAGGCATTCAGCACCATGACCATGCTGGCAACTCCACAATATGCTTGATTATTTTGGGTGACAAACTGTACACTTAGAGGCCAGTAAGCTTGTCTTGCCTTACTTTGAAGTAATAACTGTTCGCCTTGAGCTGAATTAAAGGCAATAAGGGTACGTGGGAGAGTCAGTGTCTGGGCTAGGACACTGCCACCGGCAACATAGAGGCTCACAATTAAGGCCCTTAAAGGTATAGTGATAGTTTTGAGTCCACGAGTTTGCATAAAATTCACCTACTCAACAACTTGTCCTTTGCTAATCCCTTGGATTGACGAAACTCTCGTACCACTTCTTTAACGTCACCCAGTTCGCCCTCAACCAGGTAGTTCAAGTGTCGCATTTCTGGTTCTGCGAAGTCCATCCAGTTGTTGGAGTGATTGGTGTAGCTTTGGGTATTTTGCTAAACAGATAAAGGGTTGTTGTAACAGAAAGTCCAGGTTGTACGGGAGGCAGTCATCCCCTTGACCATCCTGTTCCAGCTATAATTGGCTACCCTAGATTCATCACCGATAACCGAGCGCGCGCCGTTAAGCAAGCTTTAGGTCACTGGCTCAGACGCAGTCATGTCAAAATCAGGCATAAGAGCGCATTGAACTATCGCCCCAACTAGCGCAAACCATGTCAGAAATTATCACAGCTATCTACGAAAACGGGGTGCTGCGCCCCTTAAGTCCCTTACCCTTGCAAGAGCACCAAACTGTGCGGATTCAAGTTTTGACTTCTGAACCAGCACTAGATGTTCAACAAGTCATCCAAGCCCTTGTGGAAGCGGGAGTGGTCACTCCTCCCCCCCGTCGAAGTGATGTTGAGCCAGTCTCTGAAGAAGCGTGGCGCGAACTGACCCAAAGATTGGAGGCATCCCCCGGCAAGCCCCTCTCAGAAATTATCATCGAGGAGCGAGGCCCTTATTGATAGCTTACTTTCTTAATAGCAGCGCTTTAGTCAAACGATACATTCCTGAAACAGGTAGTGCTTGGGTACGGCAGCTAGCGCCTCCCCAAACAGGCAACGAATTGTTTATTGCCCGAATCACTTGGGTAGAAGTCAAAAGCGCGATCGCACGTCGGCAACGGGAAGGTAGTTTGACTTCCACGGATAGAACTCTGATTGTCCAAAGGTTTCGCTCTGACGTGAATAATCAATACCAAGTCATTGAACTCGATTCAACACTTGCTGAAACAGCGGGTCAACTGGTGAGTCAATATCCGCTCCGAGCCTATGATGCCGTTCAACTGGCGTCAGTACTGCTTCTCCAACCCGCTTTCGCCATGACTCCATCCACCCAATTGATTTTTCTCACAGATGACAACCGCTTGAGCACCATTGCAATAGCTCAAGGTTTGCTCACAGATAATCCCAGTTGGTCTTTACTTGGTCCTTCTCTGTACGACACTTGTCTTTTCAGGTAAATGGGCTTGCAGGTCAAAGCGAGGGAAAAACTGTTTTGAAGTTAGCCCTACCACCAGCAAACCCAGTAAGGGAGATACTAGGCATATACTTAGTGACTTATGGGATGAATAGATGCACAAGCATGACCAATGATGAGTTAAACATATTAGCGTCTTTAGACGAAACTGACGAAAATTCAGTAGCACCTCCTGAGCTTCCTGAAGGTCTACCTGAAGATGAACGCTATTTCCTCTTACTTATCACTCCCTTACGCGCGTGTGCTCAGTACAAGCCGAAGTTTGGTCAGCGTGGAAAAGCTGGAATGACACTTGAGCAGTTTCAGCAGATGTACGGTTCCGATCCATTCTATAGCTGGGTAGGTCTTGACTCTCATCTCATGTATGCTGCTCACAAAGCAGCAGGTGGAATGACCTCTATATACCGGCAGCTAGGTATTGGCAGTCAGTGGATTCTCAACCAAGTTCTACAAGACCATCTTAGTTTATCTAAGGAAGAGGCTAATTGGAGCTATTTAGTACCCTCACCAAAAGGAAAACCGCGTCGTCTTTCTTTAGATGGGCGTATTCAACTTGACCATTTACGGGACGCCGAGACAAAAAGCCGTGTGAAACAGTGGCTCAACGAGGTAGCAGATAAATTGCTCTTGCCTCAAGAGACATGTGAAAGCAGTAAGGGAGTAGTAATTGAAGCAAGGCAAGGTTACAAAAGCAAAGATTCAAAGCGGCAAAACGCAAATATTTCTAACGCCTCTAACGCCTATGCCAACCTTTACATCCCTGTTTTGATTCTCTTCTCCACACAAATAGATGGAGATGTAGCTCAGCGCTATACTCAAGCGCAGTGGTTACTTCTAAGAGGTACAACACATGGTTCTATAACCAATAGTACATATGTCTTCTGCCGAGATGTTGTTGGTTATGACCTCGCAGCTTTTTTCCAAAGAAATTCTGCGCGTATCAAAAGCGAAATAGAAGTTATTTTGATTGCTCTACTTAATGCATAACCCCATGGAATCTCAACAAACTATCGGTTTTTTAAATCACCTCACCCATAAAGGTAATCTCAAGCAAACCCGGTATGGATGGTTAAGGCTTACCCCCGCATATTCGGTTCATCTTGTTTCTGATTTATTAGACACATACCAAGAGAAACCTCCGATAGTGCTCGACCCATTTTGTGGAACCGGCACTACAGTACTTGTATGTGCTGAGAGAGGAATTGAGAGCCATACAATTGACATCAATCCATTTCTTGTATGGCTTACACGCGCCAAGACGCGCTCCTATGAGACGAAAGAGATATTGACTTTTGAAAAAGTCTCCAATCAGGTTGTAGAAACAATGCTTGCCGCAGAGGTACAAGCGGCGTGGGTACCACCCTTACATCAGATTGAGAAGTGGTGGGATGAACAGACGCTAGGAGTTCTCAGCCGTGCTATGTGGGCAATCAATAGCATAGAAAAGTCAATATCGGAAAATGTAGCTGACCTACTTAAAGTCGCGTTCTGCCGCATGATGATTGAGCAAGCTAATGTAAGCTTTGGTCATCAATCAATGTCGTTTAAAAAGAACCGTAATGGCACCTCGCCCATGTTGCAAATACTAGAGAATCAGACCATAACAAACTGGAAGCGAGCAGTTTCCACAATTAGCCAAGCAGCCTGCTCAGATGTAATTTCACAACCGCACGTTCTTCTTGGCGATGCCCGGAATCTCAGTACAAAATTAGAGCCTAATTACTACACATGTGTTATCACGTCTCCTCCTTATCCTAATCGCATGAGCTACATTCGCGAACTACGTCCGTATATGTATTGGCTTGGCTATTTAAAAAACGCACGTGATGCAGGAGAGCTGGATTGGAAGGCGATCGGTGGAACCTGGGGTTGTGCAACAAGTAACGTAGGAAAGTGGAAACCAGAGTATGAAGTAAAAATTCCCTTTGATGGGTTTTACGGTGTTGTTGAGCGCATTGGAGAAACGAGTCCGCTTCTCTCTCGCTATGTCCACAAGTATTTTTATGACATGGTACAGCACTCTAACGAGCTTTTTAGTGTAGTAAAACCCGGAGGTTCCATTCACTACATTGTAGGCAACTCCAAGTTTTATGATGTTGTGCTTCCGGTGGAGTCTATTTTCGCCGGGCTCTTTGAATCTGTAGGCTTTGTGAATGTCAGCATCCACACAATTCGCAAACGCTCATCAAAAAAGGAACTTTTTGAATTCGTTGTCTCAGCACAAAAGCCTACTTGAAGGTGATTTCTTGAGTGATCAAAAGAAGTGCCACTACCCAGTCAAATATAAAGCGGAACTATCAGAAGACCGTGCATGAAGATAATGCCAGTAGTAGCAGGTCTGCACGGTATCAGCAAAGCTGCAACCAGCCGTCACGTAATAGCTGTAACCCCTTAGGCAGAGAGGATTTCAGAAAAATCTCCCAATGGTCCTCAAAGCTAGTGACCTGAAGAAGGCTCGGACAGAGTGTATATGGAATCGTTCATCTTCCTCTCTTTGAATGAGCAATTGGACATTTTGCGGTTCTCGGCATGCCTGCGCTTTCACGACCTCAATGAACTCGTCAATTTTCAAAAAGTTGAAGGCACCACCATACACACAGGCTTGCATTGCCTTTCCACCACTATGAACATGCTGACCCAAGTTATCGAGAATACCCCAATCATGCTCTTCGAGCCAGGAAGTTATCTGACTTAACGCGCCTACCATAAGTAATGGAACAGAAATATACGTTAAGACCAAAACGCTGACTATGAGGCGGTTTTAGCTGTTACTCTAAAAAGAGATAATTCCTGTGATAATCGTTGTTATCGCAACAATAATTCACCTAAAATCTATATTGACAACAGAATTGCCTTCTATTTCACCTGAGGAAACTCATCATTATCACAAGAAAGATAGGCAGGAATCATTTTTTCGGTCGTTAGCGTACGTTTTGGTTCCAATGCTTGTCGCACCCGCCTATATACACAACGACAAAACTACTGTCATTCTTTCATCTCAGACGTCATGTAAGACATAATTTGGGTGAGCTTCAGTGGTAAAGAGTTATCTTTTAGCTTGCACGAAAGGTTGAAACACAGATACTAGTTCAGGCCGACTGACGACTAGGGTAGGGTAAGAGCGATCGCCATATTCCTCCCCATCTGCCAAAGGAAAAACTGGCTCTGAGTGCAACGATACCCAAACTCCCCCGGACGCCTGGACAATCACCCAGACGGCGGCAATGTCCCAGATTTTGGGTGTAGCCTCGACACCACCCAGAGTCGCACCAGTAGCAACCATAAGAAAGTTGTAGCTGGCAACGCCCAGCATCCGAAATTTACAGAAGAACCCTGGCTTGAGTATAGATATACTGCGAGAGCAGATGCTGAAAAAGTGATTATTACTGGGAGCATCCCCACTGGTATGAATCGGGCGGTGATTCAGAAATGCCCCAGATGGTTTGCTCAACCCAGAGGCTCCATTCCAGTAGCCATGAAAGGTTTGTGCCAGTGGGGGCAGATGCACGTAACCAAAGACCGGCGTCCCTTGGTAGAGTAAACCCAGGGAAATTGCCCAGATGGGAATCCCCCGCGTGAAATTAGTCGTGCCATCTAGGGGATCGATTACCCAGCACCATTCAGTTCCAGGAAAAACATGTTCGCTTTCTTCGCTGAGGATGCCGTGGCTGGGAAAGGTGGCGGCGATCGCCTCCCGAATTTCTCGATCTGCCCATTTATCTGCTTGTGTTACTAAACTGCCATCAGCTTTTTCGGCAGCCTGTACCTGTCCAAAATCTTGCAACAACTGGGTTCCCACCCTAGCAGTAGTGGTTTGGGCGAAGTCAAGGACGGTTTTCCAGAAATCGGTCATGAATATCCAGTAGTTTCCTTTCTTAAGATAGATGCGATTGCCATCTGTGCCGTGGCGCGGAATTCTGCCACATCCAAAAGTGTACCTCTCACGGCGCACGGCGCTTCACAGCGATAAGCTGAGAGAATATAAACAGATGTAAAGATTAGGTAGCAACAGAAGTGGAGACTATCACATTAGGCCAGAGCGGCCCAACTGTTAAGCCCCTTTGCCTCGGCACTTGGGCTTGGGGTGACAAACTTTTTTGGAATTACGGTAGTGACTACAGCTTTGAGCAACTGCAAGCAGCTTTCTTTGCTGCCATAGAAGCTGGAACTACCTTCTTTGACACCGCTGAGATTTACGGACTTGGCCTTTCAGAGAAGTTTTTGGGGCAATTCAGGCAGCAGACCCAGCAAACGGTACAAATTGCAACTAAATACGGTCCCCTCCCCTGGCGATTTAGCGCCCATTCTGTCTCTGACGCCCTAACTGCCAGTCTTGAACGCTTACAAATCCAGCGTGTTGACCTCTACCAGGTGCATTGGCCATTCAATTTCTTCATGAGTCAAGAGACGCTGATGAACGCTTTAGCAGACGAGGTGAAACGGGGCAGGGTTGCCGCAGTCGGGGTTAGTAACTACTCGGCTGACCAAATGCGGGAAGCCCATCAGCTGTTGGCGGCTCGCGGAGTCCCTTTAGCTGTCAATCAGGTACGGTACTCCCTGCTAACTCGGCAGATTGAAACTGACGGCATCCTCAATACAGCTCGCCAACTCGGTGTCACCATCCTGGCTTATACCCCTCTGGCGCAGGGGTTACTCACTGGGAAGTACGCAGGTGATAGCTCAAAAGTCCCTAGTGGGGCACGCCGGATCGATCCCCGCTTCAATTCCAATGGCTTGAAGAAAATTGCCCCAGTCATATCCTTGCTGCAACATTTGGGAGAAAAGCACGGACGCACCCCTGCTCAAGTTGCCCTCAACTGGTTAATCGCTCAGGGTAATGTCATTCCGATCGCAGGCGTGAAAACAGCCGAACAAGTGCGGCAGAATGCTGGTGCTTTGGGCTGGATGTTGAGTCAAGAGGAAGTTGCCCAGTTGGAGCATGTTAGCCGCCCTTGGCGATAAGAGAGCTGAGGGAGCTGAGGGAGCTGAGGGAGCGGAAGAAATGATTTGTACCTCTTCCCCCGATCCCCATTCCTCTACTATCTAAAACTTGACTCAACAAATTAATATAAATTTTGTCACTGTTTTAATTAGGAGCAATTTAATGACTGAAAATCATAAAACCAATGTTGCATTAGATCCTAGTAAAGATTATTTTCTTCAGGGTTTAGTGTCTATAGTCGATCAGAATAACTTTACTAGTATTGGAGTCATACTCCATGTTGGTGGTCTGATAATTTCAGGCAAGCTTGTCAGCGAACAGAGCTATTTCAAAGGAATCTCTATAGAAATGGTTTCAGAAAACTTACATGAACATCTAAGAGATGATTTCAGAGAAGCTTTTCAGAAGCTAGCACATGCAGCACATGAACTAGACAATTCTGAAGCAAGTTCAGGCCCAAACAAATCTCTACCTGAATTCATTCACCTCAAAGACGCAAAAATGTATCCTGACAGCAAAGAGCCGATTCCAGATAATAAAGGAATTTTGTGGCGGGGTCGCATAAGCGCAGTAGACGGTTTCTCTATAGGTCTACTTTTTTAAAAGGGAGTAGGGAGTAGGGAGTAGGGGAAGATGAGGAAAGGAAAAAACATTAGCTTTTGCAAAAAGGCTTAAGCTTTTTCTCCCTCAGCTCCGACGGACAGTCCGACGCCACTTGCTTCAACGGGGGGAACCCCCGCAACGCAGTGGCTCCTCAAGTCGGGGGACCCGCCCACGCGGCTGTCCTCCTCAGCTCTCTTCCTAATGGGCCTAGCTGTTCTTCGACACTGAAGTCTGAGAACGCTTGAGGATCGGCTTGGGAGCGTTGGATCTTTCGTCTTCCATGTTGCCAGAATCCGATTGCAGCCAGGTGGGGCGGGTTTGGTCGTAAGCCATTTGCAGGGCAGCTGCTGCGATCGCATGGACATCATACTCTGCCTCTAGCTCTTGCACGATCGGCAAAAATGAAGCTAGTCGCTCTCCAGCTAAAGCTTCGCGTACCTGAACTTGCAGTTTTTCTAGTTGACGCGACTCGATTTGCGCCCTAGTTGGAATGGAATTAATTTTCCAGCTCTGACGCATGTGACGCTCAATTTGCTGCTGCTTCCGCCGCTCCAACGGCTGCACCAGAGAGATTGCCGTTCCTTCCTTACCGGCTCGGCCCGTGCGACCGATTCGGTGGACATAGTTTTCCACACTATCTGGTAAGTCGAAGTTGATCACATGGGTGAGGTGATCCACATCTAAACCCCGCGCGGCGATGTCTGTAGCCACTACCCAGCGCACCTGCTTATTCCGAAACCGCGATAACAACCGCTCACGTGCTTGTTGACTCAGGTCACCGTGATATTCATCAACACTATGACCGGCCCCTTGCAGTAGACTAGTCAGTTCAGCCGCCGTCCGTCTGGTCCGGACAAAGATT
>JAABUQ010010846.1_pt1 | contig 11833 bp, 11 predicted proteins | sample 5560001 | NCBI WGS metagenome assembly JAABUQ01 (sample SAMN10711888, study PRJNA513371) | rock metagenome | isolation source: Antarctica rocks | place: Antarctica: Victoria Land, Finger Mt nord | collected 2015-12-18
GCGATCCTGGGGTTCCTGCGTGAGGAGGTGCCCAGAAAGTGGAATGCCTATTGCGATGCGGTAACCGACAACTTCCGCATCATCTCGCCCAAGGATTTTCGGGTTCTGACCTGAACAGGGTATATCACGGAGAATAGCGAGTAAGCCCTGCTTGCTTGCGAGCTTACAGATGTTCTGCCTGTCAACCATAGTCAGCTCATAATCTACGTACAATACGATGCGTTTAGTAAATACCGCAGTCCAGGACATTACTCTTTCGCCTACTCCGTTATCTTCAAATGGATTTCCGGCCAGCGTTCCTTTGACATCCTGCATGTCAGTCGACGTCCCGCCCATCACTACTCCAAAGCCCTCGATATCGGGCAAGCCATTCGCGACTTCAGGTGAATGTATTATCGCAGATATACAATGACCCATGTGATATGTGGGCGGCACATAGAATGAGAGGTGTTTAGAATTTGAGGCTATGTCGAGCAAGATTCGACATCTGATTGTGATTGGCTCAAATCCAGGAAGATTTACTGAATGTTTGAAAGTGAACGCGCACGTACCTCCTTTCATTTCAATCTCAAAGTATTCTTCAACTGTCGCCATTATTGCCTGTTCCAAGAAAATTACGAAGAAGCTTGTGTTATACCGAAATGCCGTCACCACTATACCGCAATACCTGCCTACACTGTGCGCAAGTTGCGGACACTACCTAGAAATAATGTTGTTCACCACCCCATCAATCCCGTCCAGCACCTTCATCCCCATGGCGTCCCGCGTCTCCACCGTCGCGCTGCCCAGGTGCGGCAGCACCACCACGTTCTCCAGCGCCAGCAGCCCGGCATCCACCCGCGGCTCGCCGTCGTAAACGTCCAGCCCGGCGGCGCCCACCTGCCCCGATTGCAGGGCCGCAATTAGTGCGGCGTCGTCCACAAGGGTGCCTCGTCCGGCGTTGGCCACCACTGCGCCGCGGGGTAGGAGTGCGATCCGGTCGGCATTCAGCCAGTGCCGGGTTGCGGGGCCGCCGGGGGCGTGCAGAGAGAGGACGTCGCATAGCGGCAGGAATGTCTCGTCCGCGGCGTGGAAGACCGCGCCGGCCTCCTGGTCCAGCGGCAGGCGGGTGCGGTTGCGGTAGTGAACCGCCATGCCGAAGCCTCGGGCCATGACGGCCAGCTCGCGGCCGATGCGGCCCATACCGAAGATGCCCAGGCGGCGGCCGCTGACGCCGGTGCCGAGCAGTTGCGTCGGCGCCCAGCCGTTCCAGCGGCCGGCGCGGACCAGGCGCTCGCCCTCGCCGGCGCGGCGGGCGGCGGCGAGGATCAGCAGCATGGCAAGCTCGGCGGTGGCGACGCTGAGCACGTCGGGGGTGTTGACGACGGGGATGCCGCGGGCCTGGGCGGCATCCAGGTTGATGTGGTCGGTGCCGACGCTGAAGGTGCCGATCACCCGGATGCTGTCAGGCAGGGCGGCAATCAGCTTGGCGTCCAGGCGTTCCGCCGGGCAGCACAGCAGGGCGTCGGCCCCGGCGGCGCCGGCCAGGATTTCGGCGACGTCAACGGGGTGGTCGTCCGGGTTCAGGCGGGCGTCGTAGTCGCGGGCGGCGCGGGCCTCCACGGCGGGGGGCAGGCGACGGGTGACGTAGAGGACGGGCCGGGTCACGGGGGTTAGCTCCACAGGGGGTCAATGGCCGGCTTGCCCGCAGTGACGGCGGCGATGTTGTCCAGGGCGCGGAAGCCCATGGCGTTGCGGGTTTCCAGGGTGGCGCTGCCCATGTGCGGGGTCAGGAACACGTTGGGCAGCGCGGACAGGCGCTGGTCGAAGTCGGGTTCGCTGCGGAACACGTCGAGGCCGGCGGCGGCGAGGTGGCCGGATTGCAGGGCGTCGAGCAGCGCGTCCTCGTCCACCAGGGTGCCGCGGGCGGCGTTGACCAGGACGGCTCCGCGGGGGAGGAGGGCGAGGGTTTCGGCGTTCATCATGCGGTCGGTGGCGGCGCCGCCGGGGGCGTGCAGGGTCAGGATCTGGCTGCGGGGAAGGAGTTCGCGCAGGGAGGGCACCCACTCGGCGCCCTGCTCCAGCTCTGGCGCGGCGCGGGCGACGTCGGTGTAGAGGACGCGCATGTTGAAGCCGCGTGCGCGCTGGGCCATGGCGCGGCCGATGCGGCCGAAGCCGACGATGCCCAGGGTCTTGTTGCTGGCTTGGGTGCCGAGCATGTCGCGCATGCCGAAGGACTTGCGCCAGCCCTCCGCCATGATGCCGTGGTATTCCTTGGCCCGGCGGCAGGCGTTCAGCAGCAGCAGGAAAGCCATGTCGGCAGTGCAGTCGGTCAGGACCTCCGGCGTGTTGGTAACGATGAGGCCGCGGGCCTTGGCGGCGGGGACGTCTATGTGGTCGAAGCCGACGCTGCAGGTGGCGGCGATGCGGACGGTGTCGGGCAGGCGGGCGATCAGGGCAGCGTCGAGCTTGAGGTTGCTGCTGAAGAACAGGGCTTCGGAGCGGTGCTCGGCCAGGCGGGCGATGACTTCGTCGGCGCCGAGGTTGCGGTCGTCGGACAGGTCGGCGTCGAAGTCGGTGCGGGCGCGCTCGGTGACGGCCTCCGGCACGGGGCGGGAGACGAGCAGGCGGGGCTTGGACATGGGGGACTCCTGAAACGCCGGGGCATCTTGGCCGGGGTTGCCCCGGGGCGGAAGGGGCGGCACGGTGGGGGGATGGATACTCGATTGGCCGTGGATATCGGCGGGACTTTCACGGATGTGGCGCTGGAGTATGCCGGGGGGCGGCTGACGGCGAAGGTGCTGACGACTCCGGCGGCGCCTGAGCAGGGGGTGCTGGACGGGGTTGCGGCGATCCTGCGGGGCGCCGGGCTGCGGCCAGGGGATGTGGCGCTGGTGGTGCATGGGACGACGCTGGCGACCAACGCCGTCATCGAGCGGAAGGGGGCGCGCACCGCGCTGATTACGACTCAGGGGCATCGAGACGTGCTGGCGATGCGCAATGAGAGCCGTTACGACCAGTATGACTTGAACATTGAGCTGCCGGAGCCTTTGGTGCCGCGGCACCTGCGGCTGACTGTGCCGGAGCGGTTGGACAATACGGGGGCGGTGCTGCTGCCGTTGGATGAGGACGCGGTGCGCGCCTTGGTCCCGGTGCTGCAGCGGGAGGGGGTGGAGAGCGTTGCCGTTGGCTTCCTGCACAGCTTCACCAATCCTGCGCATGAGCGCCGGGTGCGCGAGATCCTGGCAGGGCTGCTGCCGGGGTTGCCGGTGTCGCTGTCGTGCGAGGTCAGCCCGGAGATGCGGGAATGGGAGCGGTTCAGCACCACGGCAGCCAACGCCTACGTGCAGCCGCTGATCGCCGGGTATTTGCGGCGGCTGGAGGCGGGGCTGCGCGGCATGGGGTTGCAGGCGCCATTGTTTCTGATGCTGTCGGGCGGTGGGTTGACCGGGTTGGAGACGGCCTGCCGGTTCCCGATCCGGCTGGTGGAGAGCGGTCCGGCTGGGGGTGCCATCTTTGCGGCCAGTATTGCCCGGGCCTGCGAACTGGCTCAGGTGCTGAGCTTCGACATGGGGGGGACCACCGCGAAGGTTTGCCTGATTGATGGGTATGAGCCGCAGGCGTCGCGGACGTTCGAGGTGGCGCGGATCGGGCGGTTCAAGCGTGGGTCCGGACTGCCGCTGCGGATTCCGGTGATCGAGATGGTAGAGATCGGCGCGGGCGGCGGCAGCCTGGCGGGGGTGGATGCGCTGGGGCGCATCGCGGTGGGGCCGGAGAGCGCGGGGGCCGATCCCGGCCCGGCGTGCTATGGGCGCGGCGGGCGGCTGCCGGCGGTGACCGACGCCAACCTGATGTTGGGCCGCTATGATCCCGGACGGTTTGCGGGGGGCAGCTTGGCGTTGGAGCCGGGGCTGGCTGAGGCGGCGCTGCTGGAGCGGGTGGGCATGGCCATGCACCTGGATGCCGGGCTGTCGGCGTTGGGAGTGGTGGAGACGGTGGACGAGGCGATGGCCAATGCCGCCCGCGTCCATGCCGTCGAGAGCGGCAAGACCTTGGCTGGGCGGACGCTGATCGCGTTCGGCGGGGGTGGGCCGGTGCATGCTTGCCGGGTGGCGGAGAAGGTGGGGATCAGCCGCGTGCTGGTTCCTTCGGGGGCGGGGGTGGGCAGCGCGATTGGGTTCCTGCGCGCGCCGGTGGGGTATGAGGTCGTGCGCAGCTTGTATGCCCGGTTGGGAAGCCTGGACGTGACTGCCGCGGATGCTCTGCTGGCGGATATGGCGCGGGAGGCTGCGGCGGTGGTCGCGGCTGGCAGCCTGGGGGCGGTCACGCGGCAGAGCCGGACGGCCTACATGCGCTATGTCGGTCAGGGGCATGAGATACCGGTCGCGCTGGCCCTGGACGGCATTGGCGATCCTGGGGCGTTGCGGGCTGCGTTTGACCGGGAATACGGCCGCATCTTCGACCGGCCTGTGCCGGGGTCGGATGTGGAGATCATGAGTTATGCGGTGACCGTCGCCACCTTGCCTGCGCCGGTGCCGGATGCGGTGGCCCCTGCCCCGCTGCCGGGCGCTCCGCGCAGCCAGCACGTGCGCGACACTGCGACCGGCATGGTGACGCCCTGGACCGTCCACGACCGGGCTGCGCTGGGGGCCGGCACGGCGGTTCCGGGTCCGGCCATCATCGCCGAGGATGAGACCAGCACTCTGGTCGGGCCGGGATGGACCGCTACGCTGGACCTGCGCGGCTACCTTGATTTGCGGAGGGATGCATGAACGACGTGCCGGGCGTTTCGCCCCTGGACGCAATCGCCGACATCCAGCGCGGGGTGATGTGGAACCGCTTGCTCGCGGTGGTGGAGGAGCAGGCGCAGACGATGATCCGGACCGCGTTCAGCACGACGGTGCGGGAGGCTGGGGACCTGTCGGCGGGGATCTTCGACCTGCAGGGGCGCATGCTGGCGCAGGCTGTCACGGGCACGCCGGGGCACGTGAACAGCATGATGGAGAGCGTGGGGCATTTCCTCCGCAAGTTTCCGGCGGAGACGATGCGACCGGGAGACCACCTGATCACCAACGACCCCTGGCTTGGGACGGGTCACCTGCATGACTTGACGGTGGTGACGCCGGCGTTCCATGGCGGGCGGCTGGTGGCGCTGTTCGCCAATACGGCGCACGTGATTGATGTGGGCGGGCGCGGGATGGGGGCGGATGCGCACAGCGTGTTTGAGGAGGGGCTGTATATCCCGATCGTGAAGTGTTTCGAGGCGGGCGTGCCGAACGCGACGTTCTTCGATTTCCTGCGGATGGGCACCCGGCTGCCGGTGGAGCTGGAGGGGGACGTTTATTCTCTGTGCGCCTGCAACGACGCCGGGGCGCGGCGGCTGGCCGAGATGATGGCGGAGTTCCGGCTGGGGGATTTGGATGCCTTGGCGGCGTTTATTCTGGACCGCAGCCGGCGCGCGACGCTGGCGGAGATCGCCGGCCTGCCGCCGGGCACGCATAGCGCGGAGATTTGGTCGGACGGGTATGAGGCGCCGGTGCGGCTGGCTGCTGCGATGACGACTGGGCCGGACGGGATCTCGGTGGACTTTGCCGGGACCTCCGGGTTGTCCCGGCGGGGGATCAACGTGCCGGCGGCTTATACGCGGGCGTACAGCGCTTTTGGGATCAAGTGCGTGGTGGCGCCCGACATCCCTAACAACACGGCGTCGCTGGAGCCATTCCGCTTTATCATTCCGGAGGGCTGCATCCTGAATGCTCCTCGCCCGGCTGCGGTCGCGGTGCGGCATGTGGTCGGGCAGTTGCTGCCGGACCTGATGATGGGCTGCCTGCACGGCGCCGTGCCGGACCGGGTGACGGCGGAGGGGTCGTCGTGCCTATGGAACCCGCCTTTGCGCGGTGGGCCTGGCGTTAGCGGACAGGGGTCGCCGCTGGCAGATTTTGAGGTCATCACGTTCAACTCGGGCGGCACCGGGGCGCGTTTGGGACGGGACGGGCTGGATGGGACTGCGTTTCCCAGCGGGGTCCGCACCATGCCGGTGGAGGCGACGGAGAACGTTGCGCCGGTGTTGTTCTGGCGCAAGGAGCTGCGTCCGGATAGCGCCGGGGTGGGCCGGATGCGCGGCGGGTTTGGCCAAGTGATGGAGATCGGCGCGAAGGGGGATGCCGAGTTCGCCTGCAACGCGGTGTTCGACCGGGTACAGAATCCTCCACGCGGGCGGGATGGCGGCGGGGACGGCGCGGCGGGGGTGGTGCGCTTGCGGAGCGGGGCGGCGCTGCGGACCAAGGGATATCAGATAGTTCCGGCGGGGGACCGCCTGGTGCTGGAGCTGCCCGGCGGCGGCGGGGTCGGACCCGCGGCCGAGCGCGACCCTGCCGCCCATGCGCGGGATGTCCGGGACGGGTTGGTTATTGCTTCGTCCTTCTCCGGGGAGGGCGCGGGGTGAGGCGTCTTTCGGCACTGCCGGGATTTGCTTGGGGGCTGGAGGCGGCGGCATTGCGCCGACGCATGGGCTGGCTTCGCCCTAATGCATCCCGTCGCCCCTCGCGTTGCGACAGCGTTTTAAGCATACGGCGCGGCGGGGGCCGTTTTGGCAACCTGGGGCAGTAGCTGGCCTGACCGGGAGGCGTCACTGGATACAGGAGCAGGTGTTGCTTTAGCGACACTAGAAAGCACTTGAGTGTGACATGTGTGCACATCGCATTGCCGCGAGCGGGCAGACGAGCAAATATGGTGCTGTTCGGTGCCGCCGAGCCCCGCCATTCCCGTCAAAAGAGCCACTCATGACCCTACGTACCCTGATCCTTGCAACATCTGCCTTCGTCGTGTCCGCCGGTTTCGCCGCATCCGGGGCCGATGCAGCGACGTCCCAGGCCCGCCGCCATGCGGCGATGGCCCACCACGGCGCAGCGAAGCATGCCGCGATGCGCCATGGCGCCATGGGCGGACGCATGTCCCGTGGCGGCGACGCCCAGAACTCCGCCGTGGACCAGCTCAACGCGCAGAGCCTGGCCACTGCCCGTGGCGGTGCCGCGCCGGCTGGTGCTGCTCCCGCTATGGCTCCCGCTGCCGCCCCGCAGTAAGGCCTAAGCCGGCGGCGCGGGCCTGACCCGCGCCGCCGTCCCTTTCCGGCGGCGAGGCTTCGTGGTGCGCTGATCCATGCCGCCGAACCTTCTGGCCTTTGTGCTGTTCGCCATCGCGGCTTCGGCGACGCCGGGGCCGAATAACGCGTTGCTTGCGGCTTCGGCGGCGGCAAACGGCGTACGTAGGACGCTGCCGCAGGTGTTCGGGATCGCGCTGGGGTTCAGTGCGATGGTCGCGCTGGTGGGGCTGGGCCTGGCCGGGCCGCTTGCCGCCAGCCCGGCGTTGCACAACGTCCTGCGCTGGGTTGGCGGCGCCTGGATGCTTTGGATCGCCTATGGCATTGCACGCAGCGCGGTGTCCGGCGGCGCCGAGCCTCGGCCGCCAATGAGCTTTGCCGGGGCGGCGCTGTTCCAATGGGTGAACCCTAAGGCATGGGTGCTGGCGGTCGCTGCGACCACCACCTACACCGCGACGGCTGAGCCGATGGTGCCGCAGGTGCTGACGCTCGCTGTGGTATTCGGGCTGATCGGCCTGCCGGCGTCGCTGTTGTGGTCGCTGATCGGCGCCGGGGCGGCGCGGGTCTTGCAGACGCCCCGGCAGTTGCGCGCCTTCAACCTGGCGATGGCCGGGCTGCTGGCGCTGTCCATCCTGCCGTTGCTGGCCTGAACCGGAGGCTTGTTTCATGCTGTTCGACTTTGCCGCGCTTGCGCCGCAGGACTGCTACAAGCTGCTTGTATCCACGATCACCCCGCGGCCAATTGCCTGGGTGGTGACGCAGGATTTGGCGGGGCAGTTGAACGCCGCACCTTACTCATTTTTTAATGCCATGTCGGGCGATCCGCCGTTGGTGGTGTTCGGCATCGGCGGGCGCGAGCCGGGCGACGCCAAGGACACCGGCAACAACATACGGCAAACCGGCCAGTTCGTGGTCAACCTGGTGGACGAGGCCTGCGCCGACGCCATGAACGTCACCGCCATAGACTTCCGGCATGGCGTGGACGAGATCGCCGAGTCCGGGCTGCATACTCTGCCCAGTATGCATGTGGCGCCGCCGCGCATCGCCGAAAGCCCGGTCGCCCTGGAATGCGAGCGGATGATGGCCATCGAGGTTGGCGCGGGGCGCACGATGGTGGTCGGGCGGGTGCTGGCGATGCATGTCCGCGACGATGCGGTGATTGACCGGGAGCGCTGCTACATAGATACGCCGCGGCTTCATCTGATCGGGCGGATGCATGGGGCGGGCTGGTATGCGCGGACGAGCGACCTGTTCGAGATGAAGCGGATCAACCCGGCGGTCTACGTCCGCAAGACCTGATCCATGCGCCTGCTGCAGCCGTTGCGGCACCGGGCGATGGCGCTGCTGTGGGGCGGGCTGGCGCTGTCGGCGGTGGGGGACCAGGCGTATAACGTCGCCTTTGCCTGGATCGCGACGGAGGCGTTCGGTGCCGGGGCGGGATTCCTGGTGGCTCTGGGGCCGATGTCTGGTCTGCTGACGCTGGCGTTCGGCGGGCAGATTGCCGATGGGCTGCCGCCGGGGCGGGCGATGGTTTGGGCCGACCTGGCGCGGGCGGCGGCGTTGCTGCTTGTCGTGGCGGCTTGGACCGTCGCCGGCAGGCCGCCGGCGTCGGCGCTGATGGTGGCGGTCGTTATTCTGGCGGCGGGGACGGCGGTGTTCCGCCCGGCGCTGCAGGCGGTGCTGCCGCCGCTGCTGCCTGACCGCGGGCTGCTGCCAGCCGCCAATGCTCTGCTGGATGGGACGGAACGGATTGCCCGGCTGGTTGGGCCGGCGTTGGCCGGGCTGCTGTCGGCGGCGCTGCCGCTGCAGCATTTGCTGACCTTGGATGCAGGGACGTTCTTGGCCTCGGCGGCGGCGGTTTGGGCGATCGGGCGGCGGCACGACATTCCGGCGGTCGTGCTGGGCTATGTCACGGCGACATCCGGCATGCTGAACGGGGCCTGGTATGCCGCCTATTTCCTGCTGCTGCCGTTGGCGACGCAGGCGGCGGGGCTGTCGCTGGGCGCTTATGGGCTGGTGATCTCGGCCTATGGCTGCACAAACCTCATCGGCACCCTGGTGGTCGGCAGCCGGCCGATGCCGGAGCATCCGGCGCAGCAGATCTTCTTGGGCAATCTTTGCCTGGGTTTGGGCATCCTTGGCGTGGGGGTCGCCGCGGCGCTGCCGGAAGGATGGCTGCTGCCGGTGGCGATGGCGTCGTCCGGGCTGGCCGCCGTGGGGGGCCGATGCAGGACATCCCGGTTGCGGTGCTGCGGCAAACCGCCCTGCCCCGCGGCGACGTGCCGGCGGCGATGCGGGCGATGATGGCGAGCAGCCAAGCCGGGGTGCTGGCGGCACTGGTGCTGGCGCCGGTGCTGGTTGGGGTGCTGCCGCTGGCGGGGGTTATTGCGCTGTGCGGGGTGGTGGTCTTGGGGATTGGGGTGGAGGGGCTACGCCGCCTGGGGTGACCCGGCCGGCACGAGGCCGTGCCGGAGCATGATCTCCTTGATTACAGCCTCGTCTGGCGGCCCATGGGCGATCAGGTCCGCCAGCTCCCGGAAATACTCGGGCCCGAGCACGCCAGGGGTCAGCACCGAAAGGCAGCGCGCGGGTGCGCCGCTGTGGTTGTCGAAGCCGTGCACGACGCTGCGCGGGATGAACAGGCTGTCGCCAGGGTTCAGCGGATGCGGCGTTCCGTCCACGGTGAATGTCACGGTCCCTTCCAGGCCGTAAGCGGTTTCGTCCCAATCGCGGTGGTAGTGCGCAATCGGCATCTGGCCGCCTGGCGGCACCAGCATCTCGAACATGTCGAGGCCGCCGTGGGTGTCGTGCTTGTCGTGCAGGAAGCGCAGCTCCAGAGGACCGACGCGGATGATTTCGGGCATGGCAGGTTCCTCCGGGATGTCCCTACCGGGCGATCCTAGACCTCGGCCACGCCGCCGCGCACCTCGATCATGTGCATCAGGGTTTCTAGCCGGTCCGCTTCCTCTGGCGGCTTGTCGGGGCGCAGCCGGGCGACGCGGGGAAAGCGCAGGGCCACGCCGCTCTTGTGGCGGTTGCTGAGCTGGGCGGCGTCGAAGGCGATCTCGAGGACCAGGCCGCGCTCCACTTCGCGGACGGGGCCGAAGCGGTGGACGGTGTGGTTGCGTATCCAGCGGTCCAACTGCACCAGCTCGGCGTCGGTGAAGCCGGAGTAGGCCTTGCCGACCGGGACCAGCTCGCCGTCGTCGCGCCATAGGCCGAAGGTGTAGTCGGAATAGTAGCTGCTGCGCTTGCCGTGGCCGCGCTGGGCATACATTACGACGGCGTCAATGGTCAGGGGGTCGCGCTTCCACTTCCACCATTGGCCCTTTGGCCGGCCGGGGACGTAGGCGCTGTCGCCGCGCTTGAGCATCAAGCCCTCGATGCTGGCAGCGCGGGTGCCGTCGCGGATGGCGGAGAGTTGTTCGACGGTGCGGAACTGGATCATCGGCGAGAGGTCCATGCGGGCGGGCTGGTGCAGGGTGAACCAGGCCTCCAGCCGGGCGCGGCGCTCGTCGAACGGTAGGGTGCGCAGGTCGGTGATGCCGTCGAACAGCAGGTCATACAGGCGCACCCAGACCGGGAAGTCTCGCAGCATCTTGGGGCCAGGGGTCTTGCGGTTCAGCCGCTGCTGCAGATCGGCGAAGGGGGCGACGGCGCCGGTGTCCCTGACCACCATCAGCTCGCCGTCCAGCACGCCGCGGAAGGTCATGGCGTCCAGGATTTCGGGGAATGCGCCGCTGATGTCGTCGGCGCCGCGGGAGTAGATGCGGCTGCCCTGCTCGGTTGCCACGAGCTGCACGCGGATGCCGTCCCACTTCCACTCGGCGCGGTAGGCTGCGGGGTCGAGGGCCGCGAGGTCTGGGGCCTCTAGTGGGTGGGCCAGCATGGGGGGGCGGAACACCGGGGCGCCGGCGGGGTCGGGCTTGTCGCCGCGGCCCTCCAACCAGGCGAACAGGCCGGCGTAGGGGGGCGCGAGGCCGTGCCAGATCTCCTCGATGTGGTCTGGCTCGACGTGGCCGCCGGCAAGCTCGGCCAGGGCTGTCTTGGCGAGACGTGCCGAGGCGCCAACGCGGAGGGAGCCGGTGATCAGCTTCAGCAGGGCGTAGCGGACGGAGGCGTCGGAGGCGTCGAGCCAGCCCGCCAGCACGCGCGGGAGATCGGCCTTGGGGGTGGTCAGCAGCGCCTGCACGACCTCGGTCATGGTTGGCGGCCCGGCGTTGGTGCGGGCGGCGGGCCAGATCAGCGCCACCGTTTCGGCGAGGTCGCCGACGTAGTCGTGCGACATGGCGAACAGGACGGGGTCGGTGCGTTCCTCGGCGAGGGTGCGGATCAGCAGGGGCTTGGCGGCGTTGAACGCCAACTCCCCGGTCAGGGCTGCCAGGCCGAAGCCGCGGTCGGGGTCGGGCTGGGTGGCGAGGTAGCGCCGGAGAAGGGCGATCTTGGCGAGGCGGCCGGGGGTGAAGACCAGGCGCTCCAGCAGCTCGGCAAAGGCGATCATGGGGACGCTTCCTGCTGCCTGTTCCCCCGGGTTGGGTCGTGGAGGTGGGTGAGCGCGGGTCTTGGGTTGAGAGGGCTTTGGTTCTGCTGCTCTGGCAGTGCTTTGCTCCGCAGCCTAGACCCCCTCACCCTAACCCTTGTGTGTCCTGGTTGTGCCATAAGGGTTCTGCGCCGGGGCGGGGCATGCCCCGCCCCGGCGCAGCGGCCGTCCGACCGATAACCCTCAGATGCTCTGCGCCGGGCCACACACCCCGG
>JAABUQ010010847.1_pt1 | contig 11833 bp, 8 predicted proteins | sample 5560001 | NCBI WGS metagenome assembly JAABUQ01 (sample SAMN10711888, study PRJNA513371) | rock metagenome | isolation source: Antarctica rocks | place: Antarctica: Victoria Land, Finger Mt nord | collected 2015-12-18
GCCGAGCGCGACAAGCTGTACGCGGAGTTCAGGCGGGGGACAATTCCTGTGCTGGTCGTGTCGAAGGTCGCCAATTTCGCGGTCGACCTACCGGACGCGAACGTCCTGATCCAGGTGTCGGGCACCTTCGGGTCGCGCCAGGAAGAGGCGCAGCGGCTGGGCCGCATCCTGCGCCCCAAAGAGACGCCGTCCTATTTCTACACCCTGGTCTCCAAGGGCACCGACGAGCAAGAGTTCGGGGCCAAGCGCCAACTGTTCCTGGTCGAACAGGGCTACAAGTACCAGATTCGCTTCTTTTGAGTAATGTCGAAACGCGACAGTCGCAACAGCAACAGTCGAAAATTTCGACGTCAGCGTGAGAGATCCAGCGTCGTGACGTGGCCCGCGCTTGAACCGCGGCCGAAGATGGCGCCGAGGCCGCTCGGCTGTGGATCGAAAAGATCGGCGTGGGCGACGAAGGCGTGGCCGCTGGCGCCGTCCACGGCGACCACTTCGCCCCGCACGGCGATCGTCCGCGTGACGCGGCCGGTCGTGGCGTCGAGCACGGTGGTACGCAAGCGGCCGGGCACGAAAACACGGCGCCTGCCCTCGTCGACGGCCAGCGCCGGGTAGGCGACCATGGCATGGTCGACGGAGACTGTATTGACGATCCGCCCGGTTCGCGCGTCGAGCGTGACGACGGCGCCGAAGGCGGTTTGCACGAAGACGCGCCCCGTGCGCGGGCTCGCGGCCAGGCTCTCAGGATAGGCCAGCGGGATGGTCGCGACAATGCGGCCGTCGCGGGCGTCGAGCACGCTCACGGAGCCCGCCTTCACGCTGACGCCTTCGCTGGCCACGAAGACCCGCTCGGTCCGCGCGTCGACCGCCACCGCGCGAGGATCGGGACCGACGGCGACCGTGCGGACGAGCCGGCCGGTCCGCGCGTCGACGATGCTGACGCTACCGGGGGCGTTCGCGGTGGGGCGTGAGCCGACGCCGGCCACGAAGACGCGCTCCGTCGAAGAATCCACCGCCAGCCCGCCGGGGTAGGCCCCGACGGAGGCCAGGCGGAGCATGTGACCGTCCTGGTCGAACATGGTGACGCGGCCGGCGGCCAGGCGGCCATGGCTGAGCCCCTGGTAGGCGCCGCGATCCGTCACGAAGACGTGGCCCGTACCCGCGTCCACGGCGACGGCCAGCCCCGACCACCTGACGGCGCGCATGAGCCGCCCGTCGCGCGTGTCGAGCACGCTTAGGGCGGCGCCGGTAAAGCCGCGAGAGGACGTGTAGACCCCCTCTCCGACGACGAACGCGCGGCGCCGCCGCGCGTCCACGGCGATCGATTGCGGGCCGGCCCCGACCGTGACCGTGCGCAGCAGCGCACCGGAATCCGCGTCGAGGACGCCGACCTGGTCGGACGAATTGGAGAAGCCATCGACGACAAAGACCCGTCGCGTCCGCGTGTCTACCGCCATGGCGGAGGGGTACGAGCCTACCGCGACGGCGCGCACGACAGCCCGGTCCGGCGGGGGCGTCGCCGCGGGCCGGCTCAACGACAGCGGCACGGCGACAACCGCGGCGAGGAGCAGGGCGGCGGCAAGGAGCGGGGCGCCGCGGGGCAGGCGCGCGCGGCGCTCCGCCCGGCGCTCATCCACGCTCCTGCGCATGGACACGTCCGGCAGGGCCAGGGGTAAGGTCGTCGCGATCGACCGATTGGCTTTAGCCTTGCGCCCGTTCATGATCCGATGATAGTACGGACGGGCGGGCGGGTCAAGCTATGGATAGGGCATATCGGCGCACGCTATAGCCCTATTGCGCTACAATGCCGCGCAGGAGGACATGAACGTGCTACACGATAGCGACCGCAACAAACGCCTGTATCGCGTGCAGCGGACGGAGACCTACGAGCAGGAGGTCTACGCGGAAGATTGGCAGGGGGCGGCCGCCGTGGCCTTGAGCCGCCCGTTTGACTGGGAACTCGCCGGGGCCGCCTCGCTCGACGTCGACCTCGTCATCTGCCCCGACTGCGGCAAGCCCATCCAGCCGGGCGATGGCCACGATGTAGAATAGGCGGCAGGGGTCAGTCGATCGCCCGTGCCAGCGCGTCGAGAACCGACCCCAACGCCCGCGCGATCGTGGAGTCCGACACAGCGCCGCCGGCGTCGAGCACTTTTTTGACGCCCGGTACGATCAGCTTCGCCCCGTCCGGGACAGCCGCTCCCAACGCGGTCAGCGTCAGCAGGAGCGAGGCGTGCGCTTTGTCCCCGCCCCCGTAGAGCGGAGAGGCGCTTATCGCGGCGACCGGCTTCTCGTTCAAGTCGCCCGAGGATACGGTCCAGTCGAGCGCGTTCTTCAGCGACCCCGGTACACCGAAGGCGTACTCCGGCGTGCAGATGAGCACGCCGTCGGCCCTTCGCAGCAGTTCGCGCCAACGGATGACCGATGGGGGCGAGTTCTCGTCGTCGAGGTCGGGACTGAAGTGCGGGAGATCGCCCAGCCCGTCATAGATCGTGACCTCCATGCCCTCAGGAGCCATCGCCGCGATCGCGCGCACGAGGGTCGTGTTGGTCGAACCGGCCCGCAGGCTCCCCGAGATGGCCAGGATACGCATACTATGTGTCCCTTTCGTCTTCCCTTGCCCGCGCCGCGGCTCGCCTACCTCAGCGCGTCGTGTTGCCTTGGCAGCCATACACACGATAGCATACGACATACGATGTGAAGCGCGGCTTACGTCAAGATCGCCCTATATCCCCCGATAGACACCGCGAGAACGTACACTCTTAGATGAGGCTCCGACCCATCAAAAGCACATTTATCTATAACTCCCGACTCCCGACTTCCGACTTTCACTTCCGACTGGAGGACCCATGGACACCGAGACAATCGAGCGCGGCTGGAGCGTCTACACGGAGGACGGCAAGCGCGCCGGCGACGTGGTGGAGGCGCATCCGCACTACCTGCTCATCAGCCGCGGCCTGCTGATGGTGCGCGACCTCTACGTGCCGCGCTACGCCGTCGCCTCGGTCGAGGACCGCAAGGTCCGCCTCGCTATCACCGACGAGCGCCTGCGCCGCATGGGCTGGACCGCCCCACCCCCGCCCCCGCCTCCCGCGGTCGAGGGCGGCGCCCCTCAACTCGTGCCCCCCGTTACGCCGGACGCGCCCGACATGTCCGCCTTCATGCCCTCCTCACTCCCCTACGGCGACGACCAGGCCGCGACGGGTGACGCGACCGCGGGCGACGACCCGGCGTACGACACCTCCTTCGACACGGGCGTGAACGACTTCGACGCCTTCGGCCCGTTCGAGCCCCTGCCCGACGACTTCTCGGACCTCGGCGTGCTGTTCGGCCCCTCCGTCGAGGTCGACGGCGAGGCGCACCTGGCCGTGCAGCGGCTCGGCGAGGGCCCGCCCGTCGTGTTCGTCCACGGCTGGGGCTTCGACCGCCGTATCTGGGACTACCTGACGCTCGACCTGCCCGCTTCGTATACGGTGGTGACCTACGACGCGCGCGGCTACGGACGCTCCACCGCGCCGTGGGGTGGCTACGACGTGGCGCGCCTGAGCCGCGACCTGCGCGTGATCCTGCGCACGCTCGACCTGGAAGGGGCCACGCTGGTGGGGCTCGACCTGGGGGCCGCGTCGGCGCTGCACTACGTCCTGAGCGGCGGACACCGCGCCGCGCGCCTGGTGCTGCTCGCCCCGGCCGTCCTGGCCGGCGATTTGGGCCTTGACGGCGACGAGTCGACGGTGCGGCAGGAGCTCTTGTGGGACTGGCGCGACCAACTCAAGGCGGACCGCCCGCGTCTGGCGGCGGACTTGGCCGAGGTGTGGGCGGGACCCGAGGCCTCGCCCGAAACGCGCGCGTGGCTGCGCGACGGGCTGCTCGAGGCGGCCCCGCACGCGCTGCTGCGCGGGCTGGGCGCGCTGGCCATGCCCGACGTCGAGGGCGCGCTGGCCGAAGTGCGCCTGCCCACGACCTTGCTATGCGGGCGCGCCGACCCGCTGGTCCCGTTCGAGCGGGCCGAAGCGCTGGCCCGCGCCATCCCCGGCGCCACGCTCGTCCCCCTCAACAGCCCCGGCCACCTACCCATGCTCACCGCCCCCGAGGGCCTCACCGCCCTGCTCCGTTCGACAATCGAGGGAGAGCAGGAGACCAACAACGTATCGACGGACACATCAGGCTGAAAAGCTATCCTGCCGAGATGAGGTGTACGGGTGCGCCGTTCACGGCTACCTCCCATGTCGTCGTATCGGTGGCGAGGCCTTTGGCATCGTAGAGAATTTTCCAGTATCCGCCGAAAGCGGGGGTACTTCCAGACCCGGCGCCCGTCCCGTTGACCATGTCGTAGTATTTCTTGTTGTACGACGACAAGTCGATGGGAACGTTGATTGTGAGCCAACTCCCGTTGTAGCGGCCCCATGAAAAGTGACTGGTAGCCGGTTCGGGCGCCGACACGTCGAGTGCTTGACTAGCGTTGGATTGTTTCGGAGTTTCCGTCGCAACGACGAAACCGGAACCGGGGTCGCTATCTGCTTTGTACGTGTAATCAAGGCTGGAGGGGAATCCTAAGTTGAGCGCGTTGTCGTAGTGGCTCAAATCGCCGACAGGGGTGAGCACCTCGATAGTGTTATCCGGGGGGGTAGTTATTGTGGTATCCCCAACATCGAATAGATGCACTTGCAAGGTCTTACCTTCGTACTCGGTGGGGACGTAACCCAGCGGGATGAGCGACTTGCCATTGGATAGTTGGTTGTGAATGGCCATTCTGTCGAAAGCATAGATATGCACACACTTACCAGGACCTGCGGTACCCGGATCAGGACATATTGACGGATCATTGGGCGAGGGACAGCTATCCGGATTCCAGGTGCTCGGTCCCGCAGGGTCGGGGTCGCTCGTATAAGGATAGTGGTTCCCGGCATCATTCCACGTACGGGGAGTGCCGGCGGGAGAACCGGCAGGTGGATTCACAGCCGTGTCGCCACCGGGATCATTGGCGTAAGGATGAGCGGGATTCGACACATCTGACCCCGACGGGTTAGCAGCTGTACCCAAACCTGGTTTGGAATCGCCGCAAACGCCGATACCAAACTCGTTGAGGTGCGTGCCCTCAGTCCCGTCTGAATTCTGGACCGAATTCGAGTGGAGATGAAATATTCCCGGTCCATGAATGATGGCATAGTTCACAAACCTGAACGCGTAGGGTGAGTAGCTCTGGTCGCAGGTGTCATGGCGAGAGGTTGATGATATACAGTCGAGGTACGCGGGATCCTGGCCTGCATTGAAAGGCCAAGAAATCACGCAGTTGACCGCCGTAGTGCCTGCTACGCCAGTACACGATTGACCGCTTGCAAGAGTACCAGGGGTCGTCTTAATCGGCTTATCACTTGTGTCATACGGCGTCTGATAAGGTCCAGACAAGGTGAATTCGAGGGTGGTGGTGTGGCTACCAAAAGCATTACTACCGCCTCCATCGATTAACTTGTTGTCACTAGGCGAGTTGTACGGTTGCGCAAGCAGTTGACCGCTTGGGTGTTTTTTTACTGGCTTTGCGCAGTACCACTTTCCATAGCTATCCTGGGCCCATTGTCCACACCAGTTATCGAGATCATTCTCGTCAAAAGGGTCGAACAGCTTGATGACCAGGGTATTTGGGAGGGGGTCGTCCACGACGTAATCATACCCCTTAAAGTTGGTCGGACGGTCGGAATTCTGGGTGAGGCCTGGGCATTTGTCCACGGGGTTGCAATGGTTGGTGTTAGCCGGAGGACTGGTCATAGTCGATGAGTTTGAGGAGGGACCCGGCTTCTCCCAACCCTGTCCGAAACCGTTTCCTGCGAATGACTGGTAGTACGGAGATAAAGCGTCGCCTAGCTCCTTCGAGTCGTATCGGCCTCTCTGTGCGAGATAGAAACCTTGATAGGCCCCTGCTGACGAAACTAGCTTTGTGGGGAACGGCGCGTAGCCAAGCACCCAGTCCGGTGCGCCGAGTTGCAGCGGCAGGTCGTACTCGGCGGTGGCGGAGCGGCTGATGGTCTGAGGAAGGATGCCGAGCGCGTGGCCGAAGATGCTCGGGGCCGGCTCGTTGACGGTGACCTGCAGGCGGCCGCCGTAGCCGGGCATGGTCGAGGGCGTGACGGTCACGCCTTTTTGCCCGGTCACATAGCCATTTTTGCGGGACTCTTCGGTCGCGCGAGTGTACGCGCTGTCCTTGAAGTCGGGCAGATAGATCACGCCGGCGAGCGCCGCCGCGTTGGCGGCGCGCTGCGCGTTCTCCGCCTCCGCGCGCACGCGGCTGAGGTCGATGCCCAGCGCCGCCGCGCCCATCAGCACGACCAGGATCAGCGCGAAGAACGGCATGATCTGCCCGCGCCCCGCGCCCTGCAACATCTGTTTACATCGCCTCGTCACGTTTGCCTCCTGCGCATGTACATTTACATTCATCATCGTCTATCATCGTCCCAGGTGTCGCGCTACCATACCTACTACTGTGTGGTCTAGCATCGCTCTAGCGGAGCGTCGCGGACTGGAGAGCGAGTTTGCCGCTGTTGCTACCGGAAGAATCGCTCGTCTTCGTGAAAGTAACCGTTAGCGTCTGCCCGCTCGTCGACCCGTTGTACGTGAGGGTATAGACACCGCTGGTCCCTGCGCTGCTGTTATTGGTGAACGTGTTGTCGGAGTAGGTCGTGCCGTCGCTCAATGTCGCGGTCAACTGGCTTTGTATGTAGTGGGCGCCGACGTACACCCGCAACGTGCGCGTTGTCGCATCCGCTGGCGCGGTTATTCGGAAGCCGCCGTTCGTGGCCGTCACATACACGCCTGTCGGCGAACTGTTGGCGCTGGTATCCGGCGTACCGTCGCTCCAAGTGAAAGCGGTCGCGCCGCCGTTATATGCGCTCACGCTGGCGCCGCCCACCACGCTGTAAGTACTGATCTGCCCATTACCACTACCCTTGTGATCAAAACTACTAGCCGAGGTCAGACCCCAGTGTGTCCAGTCGCTTGTCCCTTCGGTGGTCAAGGTGACGACAGCGCTGGATGCCAACGTCGTCAGGCTACCCACGATGGTCGGCCGGACCGTGGGTGTCGCCGTTGGCGCCGGCGTACTGGTGTATGTGGCGGTTGGCGGTACCGGCGTCTTGGTGTAGGTGGCCGTCGGCGGTACCGGCGTACTGGTATACGTGGCCGTCGGCAGCGGTGTGCTCGTCGCCGTATTGGTCGGCGTCGCCGTCGCCGTGTTAGTCGACGTGGGGGTAGCCGTTGGCGGTATCGGTGTATTGGTCGGCGTGCTCGTAGCCGTTTTGGTCGGCGTGCTCGTGGCTGTCGCAGTATTGGTCGCGGTCGCGGTAGCCGTTGCCGTGTTGGTCGGCGTATTCGTCGGCGTCGCCGTGTTTGTAGCTGTCGCTGTTGGCGGTACCGGTGTATTGGTCGGCGTATTCGTGGCTGTGTTGGCCGGCGTACTCGTAGCGGTCGACGTACTGGTGGCCGTCGCGGTCTTTGTAGGCGTGTTCGTGGGCGTGTTCGTGGGCGTGTTCGTCGCCGTCGCCGTGTTCGTGGGTGTATTCGTCGCGGTGCTCGTGGCTGTGTTAGTCGGCGTGCTCGTCGCCGTCGCCGTGGGGACCACACACGAACTCGGGAGCGGCGGGTAGAGCGCGCTCTGCGGGATGACCATGTCGGTCTGCGTGCCGTAAGACCAGGATAGGATGGCCACGGCATTGCCGGCGTTTTCGTAGTACTCCATCCTGATGTCGTATTTCTGTCCGCCCACCAGCGTGATCTGGCCGTAGTCCTCGGCCTGCCCGTGCAGTGTCCAGTTGTTGATGAGCAGCTGGCCGTTGACCCACAAGCGCACGCCGTCGTCCGAACTGGTGTGGAACGTGTAGGTTCCAGAGGTGGGCGGCTGCACCTCGCCGGTCCAGCGCGCCGAGAAGTGGTCGGCGGGCAGGGACGGGTCGGGCGAGCCGGAGCCCCAGTTGAAGTTGACGGTCGCGTCGGTGCGCGTGAGCTTGAGCACGCCGCTTAACGGCTGGCTCTGGTTGCTCGTGTCGTCGTAGTATTGACCCTGCAAGCCAGTGCCGCTGCCCGGCAAACATGTACTCGTCGCCGCGGCGACGGCGGTCCCCGTCGCGTTCACCATTGCTGTCGCCGTGCTATTGGCGTTGGCCGTCGCCGCCACGGACGTGCTCGTCGCGTTGGCGTTGGCCGTCGCGGTCTTGTTCGCGTTCGCGGTAGCCGTGTTGTTAGCATTGGCAGTCGCCGCGGCGGCTGTCGCCGTGCTGTTGGCGTTGGCCGTCGCGGTCTGATTCGCCGCGGCCGTGCCCGTTGCATTCGCCGCGCTGGTGCTCGTCGCGTTGGCGTTAGCCGTCGCCGCCAGAGATGTGTTCGTCGCGTTGGCATTCGCCGTGGGCGTCGCCGTGTTTGTGGCCGTATTCGTCGCCGTCGCCGTCGCCGTGTTGGTCGCGGTCGGGGTATTAGTCGGGGTCGAGGTCGGGGTGTTGGTCGCGGTCGCGGTCGGGACGGAGGCCGTCGCCGTGGCCGAGGTGGAGGGCTGGTAGTAGAGCGCCAACACATCCGAATCGCTTATGGCGCTGTTGTAGACGCGCACCTCGTCGATCTGGCCGTTGAGGTAGCCGGACGAGGCGTAGGACGTCTTGCCCAGTTGGAAGTTGACGACGGAATTGGCGAGGCGATTCCGCCCGACCGGCCGGTAGCGGTCCGGCACGCCGTTGATGTAGGTGGTGACTCTGCCGGAACTATTCGAGTAGACGCCGACGATGTGGTACCACGTCCCGGCGGTCAGCGTGACACCGCCCGCCATGTCACGGTCGGTATAGATGTTGTTCGCTCCGTCGCGCACCTCGAACTCGGCCTTGCCGTTGTGGACGCCCAGCGCGTAGCCGCCGCCTGAGTTGTCCTCGCGGCCGAGGATAGTCTGGTCGCCGGTCACCGTTATCCCCGTTGTCCCGCCGAAATCGACCCAGGCCGACACGCTGACGTCGCCGGCGATGTTGAGCGACCCACCCGACCCAGCGTCGACGAAGCCACTCGTCCCATCGAGCTTAATGGCGTTGCCGAACGCGGGCGACTGACCGATCACGCGCGTGACGGCGCCGGACGCGGTGACGTTGGCGCCCGCCGTGTCCGTGAAGACGCCGGTGTTGCCGTAGCCGGACGAGTCGGTGGTGGTGATGCCGGACATCGAGAGCGGCTCGTTGAAGGTCCAGCAGCCGGCGAGCCCAGACGTCAGATTGCTGCAGGTCGAGACGACCCCGGCCACGGCCGTCGCCCCGGACGCCGCCGTGGCCGTCGTGTTGGCGTTCGCGGTGGCCGTGGAGCCCGCCACGGAGGTCGCCGTCGATCCAGCGGCGGCGGTGGAGCCTGCCGCGGAGGTCGCCGTGGAGCCCGCCGCGGAGGTCGTCGTTGCCAGCGCCGCGGTGGTCAGCGTGGCCCCCGGAACAGCCGTGTTGGTCGGGCCGGCGGCGGCTGTACTGGTCGCCGCCGCCGCGGCGGTCCCCGTGCCGGCGGCCGCGACCGTCGCCGCCGGCCCCGCGGTACCTGTCGCCGCCGCGGCAGCCGTCGCCGCCGGCGCCGCGGTGGCCGCCGCGTTGGCATTCGAGGTCGCGGTCGCGCCGGCGGCATACGTCGATGTCGATGCAGCGGCCACGGTCGTGGCGTTGGCATTGGCCGTCACGGTGGCGACCGCCGCCGCGGTGCCCGCCACCGCCGTGGCCGTGGCGTTGGCCGCGGCCGTGCGCGTCGCGTTCGGCGTAGCGGTCGGGGGCGTCACACGCTGGTCGCCCACGCCGTCGCTGCGCTCACCCTCGCCACAGAGCGTGTTCGCGCCCGCGACCTCGTACAGCGTGAAAACGTTACTCGTCCCAACCGTCGTTTGGTACGGGATACTGCCGTCCAGGTTCGGCGGTCCTGACGTTAACGGGCCCGAGAAGATTGGAGTGTTGCTATACTGATTGCCGTTCACACCACTGATGTTGGCGTAAATGTTGAAGGAATCCGCCGGATAACCTGGGGGCATGGACCAACTGATGGTGTCGCTGGGATCGCTGGTACCGCCGGTGACTGTCACCGAAACGGGCAGGCCGGGGAACGGGCAGGGGTTCTGACCCTTGATGGGGTTGATACGCTGAACGCTCTGGTCGTCGATCGTCACGCTGGAAAAGCCGGGCAGGGAGAGGATGGGATGGTAGCGGTACGTGACATGCACGCCGACCGAGTCGGAGGCGGGGCTGCCGTTGCGGGTACACTGCGGCCAATTCCACTGATTGGGGTTGGTGAACGGCGGGGTGTTGTAGATGTTGGCCTTGTTGTTCTTGGGCGTGCCGTCCTGCCCGGCCTTGTAGATCTGGATTTGCTGGATGCTGTTCGGGTCGATGCCCCGGGTCGTAGTCACGGCGTTGATGATGTCCAGGTCGACGGTATTGGTGGGCGAATAGGGGCCGGTCGGCGGGCACAGGAAGCCCCCGTTGCCCTCGAGCGCTCCTATGCGCACGCCATGGGCCACGGCCTGCTGCAGGTCCATCTTGACACTGAAGGCGCTACCCACCTCGACGATGCCGATCAGAACCGCGATGATGACCGGCAAGAAAAGCGCGAGTTCAGTGAGGGACTGCCCCCGGCCGGTCCACCGCGCGGAGTTCCCTTGTCGTGCGTCGCACCGCTCGTTATCGTTCATGCATCGCCCTTTATTGCCCATAGGTCAGCGGTTCCATCACCGTCGCCGCCGTCTGTGTGATCGTCAGGGTCGGCAGGATGCCGGTCACCCCGCGCGTCTTGTAGATGACCCTGATACCGATGTGATCGAGTGAGCTCGCCGCCGTGTCGCGCTTCGCGGGGTCCCAATACGATTCGTTCACGCACGGAGGACCTTGCCCTTGAGGCAAGGTCGTGGGAGTGTTGGCAACCGCGCACACAAACGCGCCGTTGCTATAGGTGTAGTCGGTGTGCGCGTTATCCGGTGGATCCGGCGGCGCGGAGGGTTGGACAAAGAAAGCGCCGCCCGCCGTGGCGTCATAGACGGTCACCGACTGGATGTTGTTGAGGTTCTCGACGGGTAGCATCGTCTTGAACTGGGCGAGCGCCTGCGCGTCGGCGTTTTGACTCGTGGTATCGCTCGCGTTGCCCGCGGCGGCCGCGATGCGCACGGCCTCCTGCGCCGCTTCCTGATAGGCGGAGTGGGTCTTGTAGAACATACCCAGTTCAAGGCAGGCAAACAGGAGGAGCAGGACGATGGGGATGACGAGGGCAAACTCGAGGGCGGTTTGCCCACGATCGGCGCTTCGGCCGAGCGCCACCCCTACCCGTCGCGGCGGCGAGAACTGTACCCGATGCACGAGATGATCACCCCTGCCTGCGCGGCGCTGCCACTAACACGGCTAAGGCGGCCACGATCGCTCCCTGAGAGGCGGGATCGTGGCCGAGGTTGTGCTCTCGCCATGATCGTGGCCGGCCTACGAGGCGGGCGGCATTCTGGCTAAGGTACAACCGTCGATGTGGCTATGATCGACCGCCACAGCGGGGGACGCAATAGCCCGTTCAGGGGAAGGCGCACATGACCTATACCGCCGCCGACAGCCCCACCATGCGGATTGGTCTCTCTCCGCTCCGCTCCGACAGCCCCACCGGGCGTTGGCGGCGACCAGACTCACTGTACGCCGATCAGGCGCCGCGCGCCCGCGAAGGCTGGGCCTATGGCGATATGCCTGACGGGGCGTGAGACACACCTACGCGTCCAGGCGTGTGGCCGCGATCTCCGGTTGGGCTGTCGGCTCCGCGGAGCCGACAGCCCAATCAGCATGGGCGTATGGCGCTACGAGGGCGTATGGCGATACAATGC
>JAABUQ010010848.1_pt1 | contig 11832 bp, 12 predicted proteins | sample 5560001 | NCBI WGS metagenome assembly JAABUQ01 (sample SAMN10711888, study PRJNA513371) | rock metagenome | isolation source: Antarctica rocks | place: Antarctica: Victoria Land, Finger Mt nord | collected 2015-12-18
GCTTGGAATGGCGATCGCGTTCTGGTGAAACTAACGAAGGAGGGTAGCCGCCGCCGTAGCCCAGAAGGAGAAGTTCAGTTGATTTTAGAACGCTCTAATCAAAGTTTACTGGCACGAGTTAAGCAAGTCAGTACAGGCTTTAGGGCTGTTCCCTTAGACGATCGACTGCTGTTTGAACTTGAACTTGCTCCCAATGAAACTGATTTAACACAAGCGATCGAACATCTTGTCCATGTAGAAATCCAGCGTTACCCACTAGGACAATATCCCCCAATCGGTCAGGTGGTACAGATTTTGGGTAGCGACGCTGAAGCTGCCGAGGACATAGATCTTGTGTGTTGCAAGCACGACCTCCCGCGAAATTTTAGCGCTGCCGTACTGGAAGCAACAGCAGACTTACCCAAGCCGCTCAAGGCATCGGAACTTAAGCAACGACTCGATTTGCGCCATCTGCTCACAATTGCTCTTGGTAAGGGTTCCAAATCCTTACTGATAGAAAACGCTTTCACCTTAGAGAAAGTTACAGATGGATGGCAAATTGGCGTTCACACCCCCGACGTGGCTCACTACATCTTGCCCGACTCACCACTCGATCGGGAAAGTCTCAAGCGTGGAAGTTGTGTCTATCTAGGAGAAACTGTGCTGCCTCTGCTACCAGAGACTCTAGAAAGACAGTGTTCTCTAGTTCCTGGAAGCGAACGATTAGCAATCTCCATACTACTGACCCTGAATGATAGTACTGGGGAACTTGTAGAGTTTGAAATTCAACCTACTGTCATTAAAGTTGACCATCAACTGAGCGAACAAGTATCGCCTGTAGTATCTGAAACTGAGGCAATCTTAGTGCCTGAAGTAGAGATAGCAGCAGGATTAAATTTGGCAGACGATGGCATCCCATCTGAAGCAACAACCGATGCCGACGGGCAGGAGTTAAACGATGTCTCCAGTGTGGCAACACCCGACGCACCGGAAGATCCGCCCACTCAGCCAAACTTAACTCCGCCGTTGATGGAACTGTTAGACCAACTATCAGCTTTAGGACGATTGGTAAGAGAGACGCGGCGGCAGCGTGGAGGGTTTGAGTTGCATTTACCACCATCACAGCTACCTTATTACGATGAAGGTCGATTGGGAGCAATGGTTGGGGTTTCAGAATCTCTGCCGTCGCTGTTGACAGAGTTGAGTATCCTAGCAAACCAAGTAGTAGCAATGCATCTGCAAGCTTTAGGAGTACCCAATATTTATCGAGTGCAACCAGCACCAGACGCAGAAGAGATTCAGGACATGATTAAGTTAGCTGGCAATTTGGGGATCGAACTGCATTTAGAGCAGGAAGAAGTCGTTCAATCCGCCGATTTCAAAAGCTTTACCGATCGATTTGCTCAGTCTCCCGATTCAGAGCAAGTCATGACTTATCTATTAAGGGACACACTCAAACCAGCATTTTATAGTACTACGCCTTCGTCTCACTTTGGGTTAGCTTGGCAACAAGGTTATACCCGCTGCAACTCACCGCTACAGCGTTATCCAGATTTACTAGTTCAACGGGTTTTACAGACTGTATTTGAACAAGGGCGCGATCGCCGCACCACCAGGACTAAAGAACGTGTCAATCTCCGTCACAGTTCCATCTTGGGTCAAATTAATTGGAATGTTTTACCTCCAGACTTGCAACAGGAACTAGAAACTAATTTCGCTAGAGTAGTTGTCCAGCTAAACGAACGAGAAAAAGAAGTCGAGGATGCCCAAGCAGATTTAGCCGGGCTACAAAAAGCTCAGCTAATGAAAGAGCGGATTGGTGAAGTTTTCTGGGGACTAATTACTGGTGTCCAGTCCTACGGCTTCTTTGTGGAGATTGAAGTTCTATCCCCTAGTGGTAGAATGCTAAGAGTAGAAGGATTGGTACATGTCAGCTCCCTCAAAGACGACTGGTATGAATATCGCAATCGGCAACAAGCGCTGTTTGGGCGTAAAAGTCGTGCTTCTTATCGGTTAGGCGATCGCGTCCTAGTACAAGTAAAAAGTGTAGATTACTACCGCCAGCAAATCGATCTGACGACAGTTAATGGCAATCCCCCACCAAACAGCGAGGAGCCATTCGATTTAGAAACTAGTGATGAACTGAATCCCGACTCAGAATTTTTACCAGACGAGGAGTATCCACCCAACATATAACTGCGTGTACACCAACAATCTACCACTCATCATTGGCATTTCTGGGGCATCCGGTCTAATTTATGCTGTACGAGCAGTGAAATTTCTCCTAGAAGCTGATTACGCGATTGAACTAGTTGCCTCTAAATCTACGTACATGGTTTGGCAGTCTGAGCGTAATATACGGATGCCTTTAGAACCAGCCCAGCAAGAACAATTTTGGCGGCAGCAAGCTGGGGTTGAGACTAATGGCAAATTAAACTGTCATCCTTGGGGTGATGTTGGAGCTAACATTGCCAGTGGTTCCTACCGCACCTTAGGAATGGTTGTGATGCCTTGTAGTATGAGTACTGTCGCCAAGATAGCATCTGGGCTAAGTTCAGATTTACTAGAGCGCTCAGCCGACGTTCAGCTTAAAGAAGGACGAAAGCTCGTCATCGTTCCCCGCGAAACACCTTTTAGCCTAATTCATTTACGCAACCTAACTGCTCTAGCAGAAGCTGGAGCTAGAATTGTCCCTGCGATCCCTGCCTGGTATCACAACCCTCAAACAATTGAAGATTTAGTAGATTTTGTCGTCGCTCGCGTCTTAGATCAACTCAATATTGATTGTGTTCCGATTCGGCGGTGGGAGGGGAAATGTCCTTAATTCGCATCCTACTTCTGCTTCTAGTACTAGCTGGGTTGACCTTATTGTTAGCGCAGAATTGGTCGCCAGTGCTGCCGTTAGTATTTTTAGGCAGGAGGACTGTGGCTTTACCGCTAGCAATGTGGATTTTGCTCAGCCTTGTGGCTGGTGTCCTGACTAATGCGCTGATTGCTGGCTTGTTTAGTCTGTCAAATTATTTTGCCGCACAGCAGCTTCTCAAACGTCAACGTGATGTCGAACCTCCTCAGAAAGCTTCCAGTCAGAGGCGCAAAGTTGACGACAGTGCTAGCCGTCAGTCAAGTAACACTGGTTCCAGTAGTGTTTCTGATTGGGACGCTCCTGTAGAGGATGATTGGAATCTTGATGAAGATGTAGAAAAGCAATCTGGTTTTCAAGATGAGAATAAATCTGCAACCTATGAGCGTCAGCAGGAACCTGAGCGTAAATCTCAATCTGGTTCTGTTTATTCCTACAGCTACCAGAAACCAAAATCTAATGCGGGTCAAACTGAATCGGTTTACGATGCTCAATATCGGGTTGTTACACCACCTTACCAGCAAACAAACACGGTTAAGCCGCAGGAAGATGATTGGGGATTTGAGGATGATGAGGATGAAAATGAAAACAATTCACCCAGAAGTCGGCTGTAATCAGTACACCCCACACCCTACACCCCACACCCCACACCCACAGTTAGCTGTTCGCGCGACTCTTGCTTTACCTTACCCGCCTCTGCCGCTTCCTGTAGAATCATAAAAGCCTGGAAATCCTCTGGTCCATACTTTCTAGCTAGAAGCGATCGCAGTTGATCTTCTGCTTCAATTGTCAAATACCCAGTCGTCAAAGCAGTTTGAACAACTTCACGAATCAGAGCCATGCTTTAAACCTCTTACACAATACTTCAGCATTAGAAATGTTTATGACTTACTAGGACCAAATCACTACCCTAAATTGGCAGGACTACATAAAGATTTAATGAAATTTATATAAACTTAATGCAAAGCTGGACAATTTGCAAGTATCACAGTTAACAGTTCAAGGGTAAATTCCAACTAAAATAGTTTAGATGAATAATTTATTAAGAGGAGTCAACCTGTACTTAGTCGGCATGATGGGTGCTGGAAAGACCACTTTAGGACGGCATCTGGCAACTCAGTTAGGTTACAAGTTTATTGACACCGATGCCGCGATCGCTTCATTTACCAGAAAATCTATTAGCCAACTGTTTGCTGAGGTTGGCGAGGCAGAGTTTCGGCAACTGGAAAGCCAAGTACTAGCAAAAGTATCATGTTATACTAACTTGACAATCGCTACTGGTGGCGGAATTGTTTTAAGGCGAGAAAACTGGGGTTACCTGCATTATGGCTTAGTAGTATGGCTAGATGTCCCAGTCGAACAGCTATACCTGCGATTAAGATCTGACACGACTAGACCATTGCTACAAAACGTTGAAGAACCTCAAGAATTGCTGCGATCGCTCCTAAAGCAGCGGCAACCACTGTATGCCCAAGCCGATCTGCGAGTTACAGTTGGTGGTGAAGAGACACCAGAACAGTTGGCAACACGAGTAATTGAGTTAATTCCTACTGTGCTACTTGAGAGAGCAGGGGAGCAGGGGAGTAGATTAAGACAAGGGGAGTAGTTTGCTGGATTGTTACTTTGGGCATTGTTGGAGAGTTGAAACTCCTTTAAACTTTTATGGTTGACCAAGGCAAGGCAGTTACCTTAAGCTTGCCGCCAAGCCCTCTTTACATTCTCAAAGCACTTATGGATATGGATAACGATAGTGAATACATCAGACAGACAGAGGCTACGCGCGTCAGAGTGCTGAGCGAAGCCCTTCCCTATATCCAACAATTTTCCGGTAGAACCGTTATTGTGAAATATGGCGGTGCGGCGATGAAGGACAGTTCCCTCAAGAGTAAAGTCATTCGGGATGTCGTATTTCTAGCCTGCGTCGGTTTACGACCAGTAGTAGTTCACGGTGGTGGACCAGAAATTAACAGTTGGTTGGATAAGTTGGGAATTGAGCCGCAATTTAAGAACGGCTTACGGGTGACTGATGCTGCCACAATGGATGTAGTGGAGATGGTTTTAGTCGGTCGAGTTAATAAAGAAATTGTCTCTTTGATTAACCGTGCTGGCGGCTCTGCCGTAGGCTTATGCGGTTTAGATGGTAATTTGATCAAAGCTCGTCCAGAAGGACGCGAAGGCATTGGCTTTGTTGGGGAAGTGAGCCACATGGATGTAGGAATTCTGGAGACTCTACTTAATAATGGGTATATTCCCGTAGTTTCTTCTGTGGCAGCAGACGAGAACGGTCAAGCCTACAATATTAATGCTGATACTGTAGCTGGCGAAATGGCAGCGGCTTTAGGAGCAGAGAAGTTGATTTTGCTCACCGATACGGCGGGAATTCTCAAGGATTACAAAGATCCATCTACCTTACTAGCTAGATTGGATATTCAAGAAGCCCGTCAACTAATCTCTGATGGTGTAGTTGGTGGTGGAATGATTCCGAAGGTTAATTGTTGCGTGCGATCGCTTGCTCAAGGTGTACGAGCGGCACATATTATTGATGGCCGAATTCCACATGCTCTACTATTAGAGATTTTTACCGATACTGGAATTGGCTCTATGATTGTGGCATCTGAATTTTTAAGTTGAATCTCTTAGGGCGTATGGCGATCGAGATTTATCTAATCGTAAATTTCTTCCCTGCTCCCTATCAAAAACGCCCTCTTCTAAAAGAGCCATTTTGGTTTCTAGGAAGTTCAATGGTTGATGGATTGAGCTGAACTGCTCCAGGGTTCGGGTAGTAACCTGGACGAGAGAATGAGCCATTAGCCGGATAAGAATAATAACCGTTACCTGGATACGAGTAATATCCTGTGTTTGGATAGGAATAATAACTGTTACCTGGGTATGAGTAATATCCTGTGTTTGGATAGGAATAATAACTGTTACCTGGGTATGAGTAGGTAATATTAGGTGGGAAGTTATCTACTGGATACGAGTAATAGTTATAGTTATTGGGTAATAGACCAGTTGATGGATCTACAGGTCTTGGAGTCGGGATAGGACTACCGTAAATGAAGGATTGAGGCTGATTATTCGGAACAATTTGCTCGTATACCATTACTGGCTCAGCTACAACTGGTTTACTAGTAATACCAATTACTACTCCGGTTGCTGTTAATCCTATAGCAACAAAAATGTTCTGTAGCTTTAGTTCTGGTTTTTTATGAAGTCTACACATAGTTCTTAATCAATAACTATGGTGAAAAACTAGTTATTTAACTAGATCTTAACTAATTAATCTATGATGATGTTTCCTCCCAAAGGAGGGATATCACAAACGTTACTAGAGATGGCAACATCAAATAAGCCCTAATCAATACAGCAAAACGTGAGTCCAGATCTAGAAATTGTCAAAACCGAGTATCAGGCTGGGAAAATAGCCTTTGAACGTGGACAGTATCGCGTATCAGTTGAGCGTTTAGAAAAGGCTTGTGCCCTAGTTAGTCGGAACTCTCGCTTGGGAGGTGAAATCCAGCTTTGGCTGGCGACGGCTTACGAAGCATCTGGGCAGATATCAGAAGCGATCGCTCTATGCGAACAGCTCAAACACCATCCTGACTCAGAAACCAGCAAACAAGGGAGGCGATTACTCTATATTTTGCAAGCCCCGCGACTAAACAGACCGACTGAATGGCTAACTCAAATTCCCGACTTGGGGCAAATAACTGACAATAATAGTCATCGTCTTGGTAGCGGCACTGTAACTCGCAATCGTTCGTCAGCAGTGCCGCCGGAGATAGAACCAGTCGATCTAAGTCAAGTCAACATAAGAGACAATCGCTTTATCTGGGTTTCTCTGATAGCGATCGCTTTGGTGTTGGCAGGATTGTGGTTGCTCTAATCAAAAAATACAGGTATTTAAGATGAAACAAGTTTTGTCGGCAATTAAGCAAATTTGCTATTTCCCTGGTTTATTTGGACAACAACGTCCCTTGCGTCTAACGTGCCTCTTGCTTTTGGCATCGCTGCTACTATCTGGCTGCGTACAATACGATATTGGAATCAATTTTGACAGTCCCAATCGTGGTGAGATTGTTCAGCATATCAAGTTGGGACGTTTGATTGGTCTGAGTGACGACCAAGCACAGGAATGGTTAGATAGTATTCAGCGCCGCGCTCAACAACTACAAGGTAAAACCAAAAAGTTTTCCGACCAAGAAATTGCTGTCACAATTCCCTTTTACAATGGTGCTGACTTAGAAGCTAAATTTAATGAGTTTTTCAACCCCTATCAGCAGAATGGCTCCTCTGCTGTGAAAGAAGTACCCTTGGTTAGCTCTCGCTTCAGCCTGACTCAGAACAACTTTTTACTGTTATTACGGAATCGGTTGAGTTATGACTTGGATTTGCAAGCGCTTTCACCCGTCTCAATTAAAGGCAATGTGCCGATTAGTTCTGATGAAATATTAGACTTTGAGTTCAGCTTAAACACACCCTGGGGTGCCCGCGAGCTTGAATCTGAGAATGCAGTCCGCCCAAACAGCGATTCTGGTGGGCGGCACTTAGTTTGGACTCTCACACCAGGTCAGCTAAATCACATAGAAGCAGTTTTTTGGCTTCCTAGTCCCATTGGCATTGGTACTATCGTCATTACCTTATTCGTTTGGGGAGGAATTTACCTGAGATACAAATTCATGCCCGCTCCCCTCAAGGTGACAAACGTTGAATCAGCCACTGTTCCCCGTTAACCCGTTGGTACTGTAGGCGATCGTGGAGGCGGCTAGGTCGTCCTTGCCAAAATTCAATTACTGTCGGGATGACTCGAAAACCTCCCCAGTGTGGCGGTCGAGGTATCTCCTGATTTTCATATTTCGCTTCTAGTTGCTGAAGCTGAGCGGCGAGAACTTCACGATTCTCTACAACTTGGCTTTGATTCGATGCCCAAGCACCTAAACGGCTGTTCTTCGGACGACTGTGGAAATACTCATCTGACTCTTGCTCTCGGACCTTTTCCACTCGACCTTCAATGCGGACTTGGCGTTCGAGTTCAGCCCACCAAAAGACCAGTGCTGCTTGCGGATTATCTGCTAGCTCTTGCCCTTTGTGACCGTTATAGTTGGTGTAGAAGACAAAGCCACTTCGATCGAATTTTTTCAGCAACACCATTCTGGCTCTTGGTTGACCGTTTGCTGTGACGGTAGCAAGAGTCATAGCATTCGGTTCAGTTATTTGGGCTTGCAGTGCTTGGTCGAACCATTGTTGAAATTGGACAAACGGATTGGGGTCAACCTCAGTTTCGCTCAACCCGCCAAAAGTGTAGTTTTTACGAAGATCGCCGATCATTGTAGATATAGGAATAGGGATCAGAGCAATAGCCCTTTTTCCTTTACTCTATCTCTATCCCCCTTTCTTAGAAAACAGCAATGCGCCGTTCAGCTTCCCTTCAACGTCTCCTTGTCCTTGGACTGAGCGGTCCAATTGGTGCCCTCAACCTTTGGCTGCTTTACTTAGGGTTTCATTATTTTGAGCGAGCGATCACGGTGCTGGCGATCGCAGCAATTCTCAGTTTTTTACTCAACTATCCAGTCCGATTGTTTGAACGCTCCCGGGTTGCTCGGAATCGAGCCGTGTTTATCGTTTTGTTGGTGACTCTAACGCTGTTCATTCTGGTCGGAGTTACCCTGGTGCCACTGGTAATTGACCAAACAATCCAATTCTCTAACAAAATTCCAGCCTTGTTAGATACTAGTCAAAAGAATCTACAGCAGTTTGATAGCTGGGCTAGGAATCGCCATTTGCCTTTAGCGATTACAAGTTTGAGTGGTGAAATTAACACTCGGATTGCTGCTCTATTACAACCTGTAGCAGATCAAGCAGTGGGATTTGCTTTAGGGACGCTAAATGGATTACTTGATTTAGTGTTAGTGATTGTACTAGCGTTTTACATGCTGCTTTATGGCGCTAGTCTGTGGCAAGGTATGATTAACCTTCTACCAACTTATATTGGTATACCTTTCAATGCCTCGTTGCAGCTAAATTTCCAGAATTTTTTTATTAGCCAATTGTTGTTAGGGCTGTTTATGGCTGTCACCTTAACGCCAATTTTCTTATTCCTTAAGGTAGGATTTCCCCTATTGTTTGCCCTGATCATTGGACTAGGGGAGCTGATTCCCTTTATTGGAGCTACCCTGGGGATTGGTATTGTAACGCTTTTGGTTCTGCTTCAGAACGGCCCACTAGCACTGATTGTGGCAATTATCGCCATTATTGCGCAGCAGATTAAAGACAACTTGATTGCGCCTCGACTGATGAGCAATTTCATCGGTCTTAACCCCATTTGGATCTTCATCGCCCTACTGATGGGAGCTCAAATCGCTGGATTCTTAGGTATAGTTGTTGCCGTGCCAGTTGCCGGAACGATCAAAGGCACAATCGAGGCAATCCGCAGTGGTCAAGAGTTAAAAAATCGGGTAAATTAGCCGACCAGTTAAAGAGGATATTTAAATTATTTCCCTTTTTAAAAAATAACATATAAACTGGAAAGCAATTAGCTAGCGGCTTTAGAAGTTAACTAATTAATTGAAATTGAGGAAGTTGTTCATGCTGCGACAGATTAATTTTTTGATTATCTTTGTCTTTTGTTTAACCTTAGTTTTGTTCAGCTTAGAAAATACTGACATAGCCACAATTAAAGTTGTCAAAGATATTCAAGTGCAGGCTCCACTGTCGGTCGAACTACTTTTGGCAATGGGTGTAGGTGCTGTTTTAGCTTGGATTTTCAGCGTGTGGACGCGGTTACAGCAACTGGTAAATCGGAAAGAAGTTCTACAAAGAGATGCCCGAATCCAAGAATTAGAGCAAAATATTGAACAGTACAAAGCAGAGGCACAACTAAGTCTACCAGCAGCTAAGGATACTGTAGCCTAAGCAGCAGTAGTGTAAATTTAGCTGGCACTTGACACTTTAATCAATATTGGTAATGGACGCTTCCAAGCTGTTTGCAGGTATTGCACTACTAATTGAGTTGGCTGAGCGGGGGGAAATCGATCCTTGGGATGTCCAGGTGATTGAAGTAATCGATCGCTACTTAAGCCAACTCGTTTCGGCATCATCAGCATCAGCGCTTGCTTGGGAAGCGGAATTGTCTCAATCTGGGCAAGCTTTTTTATCAGCATCAATGCTGGTGTTGTTTAAAGCCAAGACACTAGTTGAAATGCTGGAATCACCAGTAGCAGCAGACGGAGCGACAGAAGTACTCTTAGAAGCTGAAGACATCCAAGCGAAGCCAAGGTTACTTCTAGAACACCAATTGCAGCGTCGCCCAGCAGCTTTACCGCCTCAAAAGCGCCGAGTCACCCTCAAAGAACTGATTAACCAGTTGCAGTTGATGGCGGCGCAGATCCAACAACAAGAAGCGCTAGCACTTACAGCCACGAACGCGCGCACCCGTCGCCTCAGCTCTAAAACCCGCGCCACTGATGCCGCCCGTGAAATTGCTCAACTAGCTCACCAGGAAAATCTTACCGAAGTCGCTGCTGGGCTAGAGCAGTTTCTCAATCAACAGCCATTGACGACACAAGCACAATGGCTGAACCTGGAAGACCTTTTAGAGTTATTGAATCATACGCAGCGATCGGCAGCAGTGGCTTCCGTTCACAATAATGACCGAGTGGGTGTTTTCTGGGCGCTGCTACTGCTATCAGCTCAGTCCAAAGTGGAGTTAGCCCAAGAAGAGTTTTATCAAGAAATCAAGATTCGCCCGATTCCCCCAGCTCCTACTATTGGTTTTAGCAATGACTTAAAGCTAGAATTGACCGACGATTTTAATCGCAATAGAGTAAAGTAGAGTGGCTTGAGGTTGAGGAATAAATTTTTATGAAAGCCATGATTCTGGCTGCTGGTAAGGGGACTCGCGTCCGTCCGATTACTTATACAATTCCCAAGCCGATGATTCCCATCCTACAAAAACCAGTGATGGAGTTTTTGGTCGAACTATTACGCCAACATGGGTTTGACCAGATTATGGTCAATGTGAGCCATTTGGCTGATGAAATTGAAAACTACTTTCGGGATGGTCAGCGTTTTGGAGTCCAAATTGCCTATTCTTTTGAAGGGCGAATTGTGGAAGGGGAATTGGTTGGCGAAGCAATTGGCTCAGCCGGTGGAATGCGGCGAATTCATGACTTTTCGCCTTTCTTTGACGATACTTTTGTTGTGTTGTGCGGTGATGCCTTAATTGATTTGGATTTAACGGCAGCAGTAAAGTGGCATAAAGCGAAAGGGGCGATCGCTACTATCGTGACGAAATCCGTTTCCCCCGAAGAAGTTTCTAGTTATGGCGTTGTTGTCACCGACGAAAACGATCGAATTAAAGCTTTCCAAGAAAAACCGTCGGTGGAAGAGGCTCTAAGTACTCAAATTAACACAGGAATTTATATATTTGAGCCAGAAGTATTGGAGTACATTCCTTCTGGTCAAGAATATGATATTGGTAGCCAACTGTTCCCAAAGTTAGTAGAAATTGATGCACCCTTCTACGCCATCTCAATGGATTTCCAATGGGTAGATATTGGCAGAGTGCCGGACTACTGGCGAGCGATTCGCAGTGTTTTACTGGGAGAAATCAACAATGTTAAAATTCCAGGGCATCAGGTTGCTCCTGGTATTTACACTGGTTTAAATCTGGCGGTGAATTGGGATCGGGTAGATATTAAAGGTCCAGTATACATTGGTGGGATGACACGAATTGAGGATGGGGCAAAAATTGTGGGACCGACAATGATCGGTCATAACTGTTGGGTCTGTGGTGGAGCTACAGTTGAAAATAGTGTAATTTTTGAATATTCTCGACTAGGACCAGAAATCCGCTTAGTTGACAAATTAGTGTACGGACGCTATTGCCTCGATAAAACAGGAGCCATGATAGACGTTCAAGCAGCAGCTTTAGATTGGCTAATCACTGATGCCCGTCAAGCGTTGCCATCCCATCCGCCTTTGGAGCGACAGGC
>JAABUQ010010849.1_pt1 | contig 11832 bp, 14 predicted proteins | sample 5560001 | NCBI WGS metagenome assembly JAABUQ01 (sample SAMN10711888, study PRJNA513371) | rock metagenome | isolation source: Antarctica rocks | place: Antarctica: Victoria Land, Finger Mt nord | collected 2015-12-18
AATCGGCTGCGCGGCGGCCCGAACGGCACCGCTCGTGCCGAGAGCGGCCGCGGCGGCGCCGGCAGCCGAGACTTTCAAGAAGCCCCGGCGCGAAGTATCCGTCATGCTCTCTGTCCCCCTGGTGTACGAGCGGGAGGGATGCTACCACTCGGGCAGGCCGGCGCTGAGAAGGGCGGCGCTTCGCCGAGTCGGTTGCTCATCACGTTGTGCGGCTGTGAAAAACGGGTAATGAAAGATGAGCAGATGCGCTGGGTGTCGCGCAACGCGCGTGTCCAGCGAGCAGCTGCCTCAAGTCTCGTGACAGGGCTGTGGTCCGCCGGTACGTTTCCAGTCCATCGGCATCCCGGCGCCGATGGAAGGTGGTCAGCGCCTCCTGCTCATCGACCGCCCCTGTGAACCACGACAGCAGGGCGTCCGCCAGAAACGTTGCGTGAACCATCGCTTTGTCGATGCCGTGCCCGCTCCAGGGATCCTGGTGCATGCCCGCATCCCCCACGAGCGCCCAGCCAGGTCCCGCGGGCACGCGGACATAGTTGCGGGTCGGTCCGCAGCCATAGAGCCGATCTACCCATCTCGCCGCCAGGAAACGCTGTGCAAGCCCCGGGTGGTCCGCGATGCGCTCCCGGAAGTGCTCCTGCGGGCGTTGCCGCAGCCACGCGTAATCGGTCAGATTGACCGACAGCGCAAGGCACGTCACGCCACCGTCGCTCGGGAACACATAGGCGATCTCATCGCCCGGCATGTGGAACTCCGGTCCGTCGGGCGCGCCACCGGTCGGACCCACAAAGTCGCGGACATAGCCATAGTAGATGCCACGATGCGCCTCCTCGGTTTCCTGAAGCGTGGCATTGACGGCCCTGGCAACGAACGACTGTCGGCCATCGGCACCAATGACACAGCGGGCTCGGACCACCGCCTGGCCCCTTGGGGTGACGAGCCGCGCACCCACCGCCCGACCGTCGACAACCAGCAGTTCCCGGGCGTCGGATCCCTGGAGCAGCTGAACGCACCCACTGGCCGTGGCGCGTCGGACCAGGATGTCGTCCAACGGTGCCCGCCGCACCGACAGACAGTAGCCCACCTCACCCGGCTCCTGGGCTGGGCCGATGCGCGGCTCCCTGGCGCCGTTCAGGAAGCGGTACTCGCACGTCAGAGGCGGGCAGCCCAAGGCCAGGACAGCGTCGAGGACGCCGAGGCGCTTGAGCACGCTGACCCCTCGTCCACCCCGGAAGTAGTGCGTCGAGAGGGTCGGGCTCGGAAACGTTGATCGGTCGACCAGAAGGACGCGCTGGCCGGCGTCGCCAAGCAGCGCGGCGACCGTCGCACCAGCGACGCGCGCCCCAATGACGAGCACATCGTAGTCTTCGTTGGCCACGTCTTCCCTTGCCGCCACCGCGGTGCAACACTACCACTCGAGCGGCGTGCCGAGCGCGAGCGTCATTCCGCTTGCCGAACGAAGCGGCCTCCACGACTCTCTCCGAGGTGTCGGTCAGCCGGATAGCCCAGCGGAATGGGCAGCCCCGCGTCGCCGTGGCGCTGGCCGCGCGACCGCCGCGGCCGAAGCCGACGTGTCCAAACGCACCATCATGGCCCAGACAGGGTATAAGTCCCTCCCCACCGTCCGGCGCTATATCCGCGAAGGCTCGTTGTTCAAGAGGAACGCCGCGGCGGTAGTCGGTCTGTAGCCTCTCTTGGTTGCGATCAACTGGAGAGTGAGGCCTGCTTTCTCGCGTCGCTGGACATGACGCGCGTCTTCGAGTCCACCGCGATGCGCTCGAGTTCGCCGCAAGCTCGCTCAAAGCCTGCGTTCAATTCAGGTGACAGCGCAGCCCGTGGGACCGTCCCATCGACGCGGCCAGCTGCTCATAGACATGCAGCCCCAGTGCCTCGGCTGCCTTGAGCACGCGACCGGGGCTCACCCGAGGGCGCAAACCAGCTACGAGAGGGGAGAGGTCATGGAAACTGCCCAGCGCTACGACGCGGAATTGCAGATGTTCTGCGACGCTACACGGGAGCCAGCGATCGTGATGCTTCGGTTCTTGCGCTGGCTGGCCGAGCGCGGTCAGCTCGAGCACGCTGTCTTCGGACAGCCAGCCGGCGTCTACGCCGGAGCCGAGGAGGAGTAACGACGGGCAGCGTCTTCGAACCAGGACCGCAAGGGGCGGCTCGCTCGCCCACTTGCACACCGTCGCTGGCTCATGCGGAGGCGGGCGCCCCTCCTGTGGCTGCACGCAACTGCCACCATCCTGTTCCCGCTTCACCACGCGCGGATGGCAACCAGGATCAGGCGGATCCGGCGGCCGTGTAGACACCGGGCAGCGACCGAGGTAGCGGAGTCTCCTCGCGCGGCGTCGCCTTCAAGGACGCTCCGTTGACCTTGTCGCACGGTCCCGTAGGAGGACCGCGACGGCGCTCAGGTCGCGCGCTCCCAGACCTGCCTCGAGCGCCGCTGCGACCACTGTGCGATTCACGCTGGCCTGGTCCATGTGGGCACCAACCTCACCGGCCAGGGCCAGGATGAGATCGAGATCCTTGGCGACCAGATCGAGACTGAAGGCGACGGGCGCGTCATCGGGCTGCTCGAAAGCGGCGCGCTTGTACAGCAGGTACGGCGCTGCCCCGGCGCTCGCGGCTAGGACCTCGTAAGCCGCGCTGCGCTCTACCCCCGCCCGCTCGGCCAGCACCAGCGCTTCCGACACCGCCACGTTGATCGCGTGGACGAGCGCGTTGACGGCCAGCTTCATCGTGGCACCGGCTCCCAGGTCGCCCACGTGCAGGATCTTGGCGCAGAACGCCTGGAGCACCGGACGCGCCCGTTCCAGCGCCATCGCGTCGCCGCCGACGATGGCCGTGAGCCGACTCTGCTCGGCAAAGGCCACACTGCCGGACACCGGCGCCTCCAGCAGGACGGCGCCCCGCCCCTCGACGACGGGGCGGAGGCCCCGGATGGTGCGCGGGGCGATCGTGCTCGTCTCCAGCACGACCATTCCCTGGCGGAGCGCGGATCCGACGCCGTCGACGCGCGTGTAGACGTGCTCGACGGCCCGATCGTCCGCCAGACTGCTGAGCACCACGTCGCTGGTCGAGACCGCTTCGTGGATAGTCCCGGCACAGTCGGCATCCCAGCGCTTGGCAACGGCCTCGGCTTTGGACGGCGTCCGATTCCACACCACCACCGCGAAGCCGGCCCGGCGGAGTGTGCCCGCGATTGCCCCGCCCATCCTGCCGGTCCCCAGGATGGCCACGCGCGGGCTCCGCTCATGAAGGGTCATCATGGCACCAGTGTATTGCCGCTTGGTTCCAACCCAGTACTCCACGAGCGTCCGAACTCACGCCGACCAGAAGGGCGACAGGGGCGCCGAGCGGACGGTCTCCGACATACCGGCCATAGCGTCGCTCCTCGTCGGCGGTCAGAAACTCGACTGGCATCTACCTCCGAGGCTATGCTCCCTTGGATTACCTCAATCCCTTCCTCGCGCCACGACCACAACACGCCTCTCTTGGCTTTGGATCCTGCACCATTGCTACTCAAAGGCCAGAGCCAGGTCGCGGCGCACGTCGACAAGCTGCTCGAGCGCCCGGCGCGGCCAGGGACTTCTATGGGTTGTGTCTCAGTCTGCGTCTCCACCGAGCCCGGTCAACAACACCGGCCTGCCTGAGTGCACGTGGAAACCGTCGGTTACACTCCACGCGGCTGGTCTTCTGTCAGGCCATATTGTGCCAGCAGGGCCGGCCCTTCTGAGCCACGATCTTCGCAGCCCAGGCGGTGCTCCGGTTGCCATCCTAGCCAACCACTCAATCTGTGAGGCAGCGCCTGCACCTTGGGCTTGCAACCGCCATGGTCAGTGTTGCTCTCCTTTGTATCGCTGATCCTCACGGCGACGACCAACGTTCGACGCCTTCTTCGCCCACGCGCGGCGGCCCCAGTACCCCCGCCGTTCTTGGCACCCGCGTGCTCTGTCACCTGTCAAGTAATTCACCCACCCGTGTTCAAAGAATTCACCCAGCGCGGCGGCCGCCGTGGAGTGGTTGACGCGAGTGAGTGGAGTCTTTCAGGACGTCGGCTCTGAATCGGGGAGGATCTCGACGCCGCGCGGGAGCTGCTTGCCGACGTAGAAGCTCCGGGTGCGCTGGCGGTAGTCCCAGTAGAAGCCGTACCAATACGGTCTATGGCCAGGCCCGTGCGGGGGGCATCTTTTACAGCGCTGGCGTCCACAGCGGACGTACTGCTGACGATAGATGACGCCATCGGGCCGACCAGCGCGGCGGCTGAGGTCGGTACGGCGGGCCTTGTTGAGCGGCATGGCTGATTCCTACATAAACCGCCGAGCTCACACGGGCGGGTCGGGCGGAGCGGTCGGCACGGGCTCAGGGACTGGCCAGGTGGCGCGGTCGGGCCGTTGGAGCGCGCGATAGGATCGCCCCTGGAGCACCAGGTGGTGGGCGCGGCCGAGCAGCCGATCGAGGGCACCCTCGGCGAGCACCGGGTTGGGGAACAACGGATACCAATCCTGGGGCGAGCGGTTGCTGGTCAGGATCATCGACCCGGCGCGGGCCCGTTCGCTGATCAGCTCGTACAGATCGTCGGCCTGCTGGGCGGTGAACTCGCGCATGGCGAAGTCGTCGATGATCAGCAGCGGGGGCTGGAGGTAGGCGCGCAGGCGCAGCTCCCAGGTGCCGTCGGCATGGCCACCGCCGAGGTCACTCAGCAGCCGACTGGCCTTGGTGAACAGGATGCGATAGCCCTGGCGAGCCGCCTGGTGGCCCAGCGCTTCGGCTAGATGACTTTTGCCGACCCCGACCGGGCCGCACAGCAGAATGTGCTCCTTGCGCAACAGGTAGCCGCCGCTGGCCAGGTCGCGTACTTGCTCCTGGGGCAGCTGCGGATTGAAGGTCCAGTCGAAGTTCTCGAAGGTCTTGTCGCCCTCCGCGAAGTGGGCCTTGCTGAGCCGTGAGGCCAGGGCGCTACTGGCGCGCCGGTCGATCTCGTCGCCGAGCAGCAACTCCAGGAACTCGGCGTAGCCGAGGCGTTGCTGCTGGGCCTGGTCGAGACGGAGCGGCAGCGACGCCTGCATGCCGCCCAGCTTGAGGGCCTTCAGCGACGCGACGAGATGGGGGGGCATGGACGGCGGGACCGTCCGCGTGGTCGACGTACTCATACGGCGGCCTCCGCGTGCGGCGTGGTGCTGACGTTGAACAAGGCGGCGGGTCCGCGCAGGTAGGCGCCGACGCTGACCAGCGCTGGCCGGGTGGACGTGGCTGGCGGTGGCTCCAGGCCCTTCTCCAGAATCGTTCTGATCGTGCGATAGCGCGGGTTACCGTAGGCCAGGGCCCGCTGGCAGGCGGCGTCCAGGCGCACCTCCCCATAGGTCTCGGCCAGGCGAATGATCCCCTGGCTCTGCCGCAGGTGGTGCAGATGGTGCTGGTCAAGCAGCTCCCCCACGGCCGCCTGCACGTGCGGCCCGAGCTGGGCGGCCTGCTCACGGCACCAGGCGGGCGTGCGCTGGAAGAACGCCGCCTTCTCGGGCGGGTAATCGTTCCAATCGGTCTGGCGCTGGCCCGGCCGCCCGCGCAGATGGGTCTTGACCAGCTCCGCGCCGACGTAGAAGCGGACGAGGGTCGTGCCGATCCGGACGTCGAGCCTCTGGCCGACGTAGCGCCAGGGGAGCGAGTAGAAGCTGCTCTGCACCTGGACGTGGCAATCGCGGGCCACCTTGGCTTGGGCCCAGGTCACCACCTCGAACGGCGTCGCGGGCAGCGCCAGCATGGCCGGCTGCTCGAGCGTGGTGAACAGCAGCAGCGGCTCGGTGCGCGTGGTCCCGTGCCGGCGCGGCCCGGCGACCTTCAGGCACCAGTGCTCGGCCGCGGTGTTGATCTCGTCGAGACTCGAAAAGGAACGGCCCGTCCAGAAGCTCTCCCGCACGTAGGGCACCTGGCGCTCGACCCGCGGCTTCACGTACGTCGTCAACTACCGGCAGTAGCAGCGATTCGCAGCGATTCCGTGTAACGCACCCGTTCCATCCGCTGAGCGGCCAGGAATACGAGTTGGTTGGGTTCGCCCACACCTGGGGTGAACACCGCGTCTTCTTCCGCGACCCGGGCCGAACTCGGGTTCGCTCACTGCCAGCCACCTGGACGGATGTTGTCGGCCCCGATCCGTTCCTGGTGCTGTCCGCCGGACGTTCGTCCTTTCGCCCCGAGAACCTCCTTCAACTGGCGCTGCTGGTGAGGGAGCTGCAGGATGGGTGTAAGTGAGATTACGCCGCGCGCGTCAACCGCATTATGCCGGAGCACAGCGGCCTCTCGCGCGGCGTGGGGCGATTCGGCGTCGAGCGCTACGAGCCTCGTTATGGCCGCGGGCAGCGTGTGGCGAAGACGTGAACTGCGGCATAATGCACATAACACAGCATGGGAGGCTGGGGATGGCTGAACGCCGCGCGAAGACAAAGCGTCCGCTCTGCGGCGCCATCATGCCCTCAATCCACGGCCCCAGGCGGTGGGCGATGCCGCCTTCACCTCCGGCAACCCGTTCTTCGACGCACGCGACCTTATCCAGGTCAAGTACGAGATGCTGCGCCGGGTGCGTGAGGATGGCCAGTCGGTCAGCCAGGCAGTCGCCGCCTTCGGCTTCTCGCGGCCCTCGTTCTATCAAGCCCAGGCGGTCTTCGCTGCGGAGGGGCTGCCCGGCCTGGTCCCGCAGCGTCCGGGCCCCAAGCGCGCTCACAAGCTCTCCGAGGAGGTGGTCGACCGCCTCGAAGCGGCGCTCGAGGCCAACCCGGCGCTGACCTCTGCCCAACTGGCACAGCGCCTGGAAGCGGAGCTCGGCTTGCAGGTCCATCGGCGCAGCGTGGAACGGGCCCTCAGCCGCCGCCAAAAAAAGGGGGCCCATCGCCGACCATGACCATCGTTCACGCCGCCGACGCCCTGACGGTCGCGTACGAGGCGCTCCGCGCGCAAGCCACGGGCCAGATGGCCGCCGTCACACCGCGTGGTCTGGCCCTGTTCCTGGCGGCAGGCTTTCCTGACTGGATGACGGCCTGGACGCCGACGGCGCCGAAGATCCCAGCTGCCCCACGCGATCGAGAGCTGCCACTCGGCCTCGGCAGTGACGTGGTGCAGCTGCTGGCCGAAATGGCGCTGGGCTGCCAGAGGAGATGACGCCATGAACCTCGAGATGCACACCAAGATCGCCGCCGCGCACCTCCAGCGCCAGGCGTACCTGTACGTACGCCAGAGCACGTTGCGCCAGGTGCTCGAGAACACCGAGAGCACCAAGCGGCAGTACGCGCTGCGCGAGCGGGCGGGCGCCCTCGGCTGGCCCCTGGACCGCATCGTGGTCATCGACAGCGACCTCGGTCAATCCGGTGCCGCTAGCGACCGCCAGGGGTGCCACAAGCTGGTGGCCGCGGTCGGCATGGGCGAGGTCGGCGTCGTCCTCGGCCTTGAGGTCTCGCGGTTGGCCCGCAGTTCGTCGGATTGGCACCGACTGCTGGAGATCTGCGCGCTCACCGACACGCTCATTCTCGACGAGGACGGCCTATACAACCCCGGGCACTTCAACGACCGCTTGTTGCTCGGCCTCAAGGGAACGATGAGCGAAGCCGAGCTCCACGTCTTGCATGCGCGTCTGATTGGCGGCCAGCGCGCCAAGGCGAGCCGGGGTGAGCTGGAGATGAAGCTCCCGGTCGGCTTGGGCTACGATGCGGCCGGCAAGGTGGTGCTGGATCCCGACCTCCAGGTCCAAGCTGCCGTACGCACGTTGTTCGAGACCTTCCGACGGACCGGCTCGGCGACCAGCACCGTGCGCAGCTTCCGCGAGCACGGGTTGCTGTTCCCGCGGCGGCTGAGCTCGGGGCCGCACCAGGGCGAACTGGCGTGGGGTCCGCTGCTGCACCATCGAGCCTTGCGCGCTCTCAAGAACCCGCGCTACGCCGGCGCCTTCGTTTATGGACGCAGCCAGGCGCGACGGTCTCCGCAGGGAAGTGAGCTGCGTCGCCAGCTGCCGCGTGAGCAGTGGCATACGCTGATTGGCGACGCGCACCCCGGCTATATCACCTGGGCCGCGTACGAGGAGAACCTGCGCCGGCTGCACGACAATGGCCAGGCCTACGGCGCCGATCGGCGGCACGGCCCACCGCGCGAGGGCCCGGTGTTGCTCCAGGGCCTGGTGGTGTGCGGTCGCTGTGGGGAACGCATGACGATCCGCTACTACGTCAGCCACAGCCAGGTCCTGCCAGAGTACGTCTGCCAGCGCGAGGGGATCGAGCACGCCCACGCTATCTGCCACCAGCGCGTACTCGGCGGCGCGCTCGACCGTGCGATCGGCGAGCTGCTGGTGGAGACCGTCAGCCCGCTCGCCCTGGAGGTCGCCCTGGCCGTGCAAGACGAACTCGAGGCCCGCGCGCAGGAGGTGGATCGGCTGCGGCGCCAGCAGGTGGAGCGTGCGCGGTATGAAGCCGAGCTGGCTCAGCGGCGCTACCTGCGCGTCGATCCGGACAACCGCCTGGTCGCCGACTCTCTGGAAGCGGAGTGGAATAACAAGCTGCGCGCCCTCGCCGTAGCCCAGGAAGACTATGACCATCAGCACGACGGTGCCGGCGGCGGCGTCAGCGCGGAGCAACGTCAGCAGGTGATGACTCTGGTCACGGACTTCCCTCGCCTCTGGCACGACTCGGCCACGCCGCAGCGCGAGCGTAAGCGCATGGTGCGCCTGCTCCTGGAAGACGTGACCCTATTAAAGGAAAAGGAGGTGGTTGCTCAGATCCGCTTCCGTGGCGGCGCCACCCAGACCATCCGGCTCCCCCTGCCCCTCTCCGCTCCAGAGTTGCGCAAGACTGACCCGGCGGTGGTCGCCGAAATCGATCGCCTGATCGACACCTCCACCGACGGCGAGATCGCCGAGCTCCTGAACGCCCGCGGCCTCCGTCCCGGTGTGGCGGACCGGTTCAGCACCATCATCATCGGGCACATCCGGCAGAAGTACCGTCTCGAGAACCGCTTCAGCCGCCTGCGCCGCCAGGGTCTGCTCACGCTCCAGGAGGTGACCGCTGCGCTTGACCTTCACCCCACGACGGTGAAGGAGCGGGCAGCCCAAGGTCAGCTGGTCTCGTTCGTCTATAACGACAAGGGTCAGCGTCTGTACGCGCCACCCGCTGAGCCCACCCTGATCGCTTGCCTCCACTGCGGCAAGCCCATTCCTGAGCGTGGCAAGCACGGTCAGTGGCAGAAATACTGCAGCGTGAGGTGCTGCACGGGCGCCTCCATGCGGCGCCGCGCCGCAGACGGCTGGGTTCGCCGCCGCCGGCGCTCATGATCCGAGGACTTCGCCGTCCATCCAACCTATAAGGTGCAGTTTGATGCGCAAGCCTTGTCCCTCGGGTGCCGCACGCGCGCCGGGTCCACCAGAAAGCCCCGCGCCTGGCTGTACTCCAAAAACGCGCGCGTCGGCCGGGGGTTCAGCGGATCGGTGCCGGCCACCGCCGCCGGAAAGTTGTCCAGGATCAGACGCTGCGGTAGGCCTCCAAAAAAGCGCCAGCTCGCCTCCAACCCTTCGATGGTGGCCTCCACCGTTTGCTGGACCAGCAGCCACAAGAAGCTGTGGCGGCTGTAGATCAGCACGATGCTCAGGCCCCAGATCACCTGGCGTTTGCCCGTCAGCGGATTCAGCAGCAGCCCCAGCTTCTCGAAATCCATCTCGGCGATCTCCCCTGGGGCGGTGGCTGCCATACGCACTGTGGTGCCGCGTGCCCGTCGGCGCGGATGGATGCCCAGTTGCCAGGCGTAGCGCTCCAGCGTGCTGTACGCGACCGGTACGCCCTGCTGCCCGAGCAGCTCCTGCACCCGCGTCAGCAGCAGGCGCTCGTCGCGCACCCACCGCTCGATCTGCTCGCGTACCGGCTCCAGCCGGGCCGCCGCGGGCCGGGCGCGCTCCCGCTGCGTCGGGGCCACCATCCCCAGGCGCACCAACTGGACCAGCTGCTCGTCCGTCGGCGGCGGCCCGTTCGCTCGCAGGTCCAGCCGCTGCGCCGCGCGCAGGTACTTCCTGACCGTGGCCCGCGCCAGCCCCGTGCCCCGCGCAATCCCGCGGACCGGTTCGCCCGCCTGCCACCGCCGCACCACTTCCTGGATCTCCATCCGTCTCAGCTCCCGATACGCCATCCCGCTCACCTCGTGGTGCTCAAGATGGTGATGAACCGAGCCGTGGGTGGGCTAAAGCTTGGTGATGACCGGTGGGCTAAAGCTCGGTGATGATCCTGGCCCTCCCTGGGTCAATGCCCATGATGAGTGACACCAATACGCCGATCCTACTCGCACGGTCTCGACACGCCTCGGTCCGATCACTGGAACGCTACGCCCGTCCCAGCCCCGAGGCTGTTGCCCGCCATGTTGCCGAGCATGACCCAGCCCATCGCCGTCGCTGAGAGAGCACGCCATGGCCTACCAATGGCAGCATCAGTACATAACCCGCTGAGACCATCGGGTCGGAGTCGTCGGCGAGCGAGGATCCTGCGGAGGTCTACGCAGTCGGCAGACCACAGCTCGAGCCGGTCATGCGCCAAGCCCTGCGGTGCAGCACAGCCCGGTTGCGCGATTGGGAGTGGAGCGTCCTACCGTATCACTCCGTCTTGCCTGGCAGGACACTTGCTCGCTTCACCGGTTGGGCAGTAGATGACATGGATCAACTTGTTCCCTGGTCCAGCGTGCTCAAGGTCTTTGGGCATGAGGCGCTCGAGCGTCGCGGAGTGGACATATCGACTGGTACACGCGAGATCCTGGCGTATCGATCTTCGCTCCTCGCCGACCTCCCCGGCCCGCTACGTGCGCCTCGGGTCCTCGGGATCGATGAAAACGAACAGGGTACGATCTGGCTCTGGTTGGAGGATCTGACCGACCTGTACGCGCGCCGCTGGCCGCTCGAGCAGTTCGGCTTGGCGGCGCAACACCTGGGCGCCTTCAACGGGGCCTATCTCGTCTCGCGAGCGCTTCCGACATACTCCTGGCTCAATCCCTGGCTGAATCGCCATCGGGCCGGGGTCGAACAGGTTCCAGGTTTCCTGCCCGAGCTTCAGCGGGTCACTCAGCTTCCGCCGGTACAACGTCTATTCGGAACCACGATTGCCCTGAGAGCAGCCCACTTGCTGCAGGACCAGGGGCTGTTTATGCAAATGCTTTCGCAGTTGCCGCAGACGCTCTGTCATCACGAGTCGTCGCTGGCCAATCTGTTCGCCAGGCGTCGTTCAGACGGCGAACTGGAGACGGTCGCCGTCGACTGGGAACAGGTTGGACCGGGCCCGGTCGGAGCCGACATCGCCACGCTCGTGTTCGGAACGATGCGGCGCTGTGAGTTTGATGCTGAGCAGGCACTCGAGTTAGACCGAGTCGTCTTCGCTGGGTACGTTGCGGGCCTGCGCGATGCTGAGTGGGACGGCGATGTCGAGCAGGTGCGGCTGGGCTACACGGCTGCCATTGCTGGCCGCTGGAGGGTTCTCGCAACCGCGTTACGCGAGTTGGCTGATGGCGCACCGCAAGTTCAACATCCCTCGCAAGGCTGGCAACTAACGCCAGATACCGCCATCAGGCAATGGGTCTGGTTGATCGAGTTCTTGCTGGACCGAGCCGACGAAGCACGGCACCTCGCGCTTGGTAGCTCAGTTCGGTAACGCGGCCAAACCCACGGCTGCAGCGTCGCTCCGACTCACAGCAGCGCCTACCGATGCTCGTATAGGCGTCAAGGCCGAGTGATCGACGATCGCGGTGGCTCGCCGGCCACGGCGCGCTTGATCGGGCGCGTGACCAGGTGGGTTCGGGCTTGGTCGATGAGACGGCGCAATC
>JAABUQ010010852.1_pt1 | contig 11830 bp, 11 predicted proteins | sample 5560001 | NCBI WGS metagenome assembly JAABUQ01 (sample SAMN10711888, study PRJNA513371) | rock metagenome | isolation source: Antarctica rocks | place: Antarctica: Victoria Land, Finger Mt nord | collected 2015-12-18
GCGCCGCCTGCGGGAAACGCCGCGAGCCGCTTGTCATGAGGAAAGCGTTGAGCCCCGCCCCGTAGCGCTCGGGCGAGAAGATCAGGGTGACGTTGACGCTGATCCCCTCGGCCAGGCAGGCCGTCACAGCCGGCAGTAGGCCGTATGCAACGCACTCCGCGCCCAGGCGAGCTTCATCCCCGGCACCAACTTCGCAGCCTGGATGCACCGCATCGTGCGCAACCGCTTCATCTCGGACCTGCGCAAGCGCCGGGACACCGCCGACGTTGCCGACGTGCCGGAGGCGGCATTTGCGACGGGCGCAGCGCACGAAGACAGCTTGGCGCTCAAGGAGCTTGGCCGGGCGATGGCGTGGCTCCCGGCAGACCAGCGGGAGGCGCTGCTGATGGTGGTGGTGCACGGCATGAGCTACGAGGCGCTGGCCGAGGCGACCGGCTGTGCCGTCGGCACGGCGAAAAGCCGGGTGTTCCGAGCACGCCGGCATGGGCGTTGCTTTTGATCTTCAGTTGGGGCGTGGACCCCTACGACCGTGCGGCCCTTGAGCCTGTCCCCGAGGACGTATCGGGGCCGGTCCAGGAGAGCGGGAGGAAATAAGTAGCCTTTGCCTTCCAAGACTGGAGGCCGTCAGGATGTCTGGGGCATTCACGCGGCGGTAGCTTAGCAGCGCCGTTTCCATTGTCGTTGGCCAGCCCTGGACGCCAGCGCTCCAGCACTCTCATTGAGAAAGGCGGTGCCTGCTGTAGGCCGCCGGTCCGACAGTGCCCAAACCGAGTCTATGCTCGGGCGTTCATTGCCTGCTCGCGGCTTGAGGCGGGCGATGACAATTTGGAGGGCATGATGGCAGCAGCACCGAACAACCTCAAAGAACTTTACACCGCGGACCTGCGGGACCTCTGGTCAGCCAACGACCAGATGCAGAAGGTCGTGCAGGCGTTCAGCGAGAAGGCGGCAGACCCGAAGCTGAAGCAGTTGTTTGGGCAGTCCGTTACTGGAATCGGCCAGCACACGCAGGCGTTGCGCGCGATGGTGGACGCGGACAGCGGCAGCCCCTGCCCAGGCATGCAAGGGCTGATCCAAGAGGCCACGCAGCACGCCTTGCAGTCCGACCTGCCGCCGCAATTGCGCGACCTGGAGATGATCGCCCAATACCAGCGCATGTCGCACTACGGCCTTGCTGGCTTCGGCACGGTTGCGGCCTACGCCGAGGCGTTGGGAATGGGCGAGGAAGCGGGCAAGCTGAAATCGATCGTCTCGGACATCTACAAGGCCGACGAGTACTCCAGCCACCTGGCGGAAAGTGCGCAGAAGGCAACTGTCCAAGGTTGAGCGAGGACAGGAGCAGGGCCGTTCAACGCTGCTGGGGCGAGCTATGTTGAGTCCGCCCTGCCACGCCTGCGAGGTGAGGCAGGGCGGCTGATTGCAAGAGGAACATCGGAGCCGGCCAATGTCTGACCCTTGATGCGACAATTGGGTCAGGCATTGTCGTGGCTGTGCTCTCGCCTTTGTTGGATATACTGGTGGACGTCCTTGATCCACGCCGGGCGCAGGGGCAGTTTTACAAGCTGCCCTATGTGCTGCTGATCTCCACCCTCGCCATCGTGATCGGCTGCAACTCGTATCGCGGCGTCGAACGGAGACGTTCGCCGGACTTCGATGACTTCAACAACCGTGGCGTCGCCCGCCGGATCACCACCTCGGAACCCAACAAGAGCCACCGCGGAGAGCGCCGACATGAGGCCGATCCACAGCCTGCTGGACCTGGGACCGGTTCAGCCCTGCGCGCCAGCTTATGGAGCGTCATGCAAACTCAAGGCCGAGGCCGCTTCAAAAGGTTCGTGCAGGGCAGCGTCCAGACAAACTGCCGCAAGCGAGTTTTGGTGCTGACCGGGGCTAGCCGGGGGCCACACTCCCCACGCCGCCGCACCTGCACCGCCCCGTTTTTAAGGAACAAAGCAGCGAGGCTTTGGACTTCCCACCCGCTGTCATGCGCTGGACAGGCGTTTGAAGGGGTCATTCAGACGCTGGCATGGAGAGTACCAACGACGTGCAAAACCCGTCCGCGCATTGCCTCACACGGTGTTGCCAGGTTGATAGCTGGCGTATGTTGATGGCCTGAGGTTTGCTCCGACCTCTACGCGGCAGTTGCAACGCCGGTGATCTCGCGCTTTGCGGCGGCGTAGCTCCTGAGCTTGTCAGTGACGATCACACGCGGGACATGCTGCAAACCCTTCAGCAACTTGCGTAAGAATTGTTTGGCTGCCCCCGTCAGCTTCGCTGACATCCCGCCAGGGGGATCGCTGCGATGGCGCTGCGCCGGCCCTGGAGGGGGATGTCGAGCACGTGGCCGTGCTGGCCCACCGCACGCCAAAGGTAATGCATCTTGCCCCGGATGCAGATGAACACCTCATCCAAGTGCCACTTGTCGCCCGGCCGTGGTCTGCGCCGCTTCAGGGTGTTGGCGAACAGCCGGCTGAAGCGCAGGCCCCAACTCGCGGATGCTCTCGCACGACACGACCATGCCGCAGGCAGCGGGTGCCCCCTCGGCGTCCCGCGGGCTGAGGCTGAAGCAGTGGTAAAGCCAGACCGCATGCTGGATCACCTCGGCCGGAAAGCGAAAGCCACGACAAGGATTGGACGGCGTCGTCATGCCGAACAGGCTGCCATGGCCTGACCGGGCCCAGCAACCTTGCCCCCGTTTTATGATGCACTCGTCGCCGTCCGCCACCGCGCAAACCAGCCTGCCCCGCAAAAGAACGCTGCCGCACCTTCCCCGATTGCCCTAACTCTCGTCCGCTGGCCGGCCCAGGAAATCCGCCGCATCGCGACCCGCTTGGCACGACGCCGCCTCCGTCCTGCCCACGCCGTCGCCTGCTCACTCTGGCGCAGGGCGCACCAAGCCGCCGCGCAACGCTCGCACTTGAAACGCACTATGAAACTGTAACACTGAAGCGCGCGAACTCAGCGACGCATAAGACGAGCAAGCATGTAGCCGACTCCAACTGCGATGAACAGCGCCGTCACCGGGCGCGCCGCCATGAAATCGTTCAGTTCGGCACCCATGATGGACGGCCCTTCGCGGGTCGCACGCTTGCTGGAAGGGTGGGCGCCCCGAACTTGCCCTGCGACCTGCTCCACCTTACCGCCAATCCGGCCCTTTGTGTTCTCTGCCGGGCTGCCAGTAGCATCTTTGACCTCGCCTTCGGTGTTGCTGGAGACGCTCCTGATCCGGTTTACGTCCGTTGGGTGGTTCTCGCTTCCAATGGAGCGCGCCGAGACCGGTTGGCCCGCCTGCGGGTGCTGGGCAGGCTCGTGGACGGAATGGGCCTCGAACCCCTCGTTGGCAAGGTGAACCACCACGAGGTGCTCGTCGGGGTCGCCGTTCACGAGAACTTCGCCGCGCTCGGGATCGACGACAACACCCTGGACATCGGCGACGAGGCCCAAGGACCGCTTGAGCGCTTCCACACGGCCCACGTCACCCAGGCCAGAAATCTTCAGCCGCAGCGTTCGAGACATCGGCTCAGCTCCTACTGCACTTATGCACCGTCACAGTCTTGGGCTAAACACCTGGGCAACACTAGGTGCCCTTTGCTGTGACTGGTTCGGTCCAGGCTTGGGCTGCGGTGGAGCCGATGCGGTCCGGCATGGCCATGAGGGCGTTCCGGGCAGCGTTCCACGGCGTTGCGCATCAGGCAGTTGGGGGTAGAAGCGGTGCGGTCCATGCCGGCCACGGCAGCGGCGCAGGGCGCGGATGGCGGGCGGCGGCACGAAGCTGCTGGCGGCCAAGCCGTGGCGCACCAGCTGTCCGTCCCTTCATAGGCCGGCCTCTGACTCCAAGTGGAGGAAACAGCGGGGGGCGGGTCAGCTTGCCTTGCTGGGCAATTCCGAAGCGTTCTCGTCAGCAAACCATGGGCGTTCAGGCTTTGAAACGCACTTTCGGGCTTGTTGCCACCAAACTCTCTGTTCCTGAGCCAGCGCCTGACCGGAAATAGCCAAAATCAAGCAAAATGTTCATGCAGCATCAAGAGCGTTGATTATGCAAACATCCGGCTTTATTGCGCTACATACGGCAAGCGCCGCCACGTAGCCGACTCGCAAAGGCAGGTCAACAACACAACAGCTCGCCGGACCATGTGGATGCCAAGCGACAGACCGCAGCAGAGGCTGCGACGAGCATCCTACTGACATCTCGATCCCGCACAGCGGTTTTGTGAGGCCATCTCCAAGAGCCTTAAGCAGTGCTTCCTTGCGCGTCCAGCCGACGAAGAACGCGCTCACCTGCTCATGATGCGTGAGCGCCTCGAATTGCTTTAGCTCAGAGGCGCTGAACACGTTTTGCGCCAGCATCATAGTATTGATGTCGGGGTCAATCCGCTCGACGTCTATGCCCACCTCTCTTCCAATGCAGAAGGCAAACGCGACCACGTCTCCAGAATGTGTCACGTTGAACCGCATTGGGTGCGAGATGAAGGGCTTGCCATGGTCCCCAACGCTGATCAGAACATCATTTGGCGCCACTGCGAGGTACTGGCCAATCAGGTGCCGCAGAAGACCGCGCGACACCACTGCACGGTGCCGATCCGCAGAACGAACATACCGGTCAGAGTAGTGACGTTCAGAAGACGATAGCATGTTGGTCAACACGGCAAGGTAGCGTGTGCCCGCGGACAGGGAGACGTGCCACACATCGACGATCCCTGCCTGGAGCAGTTCGTATCGGCTATGTCTGGCAAACAATGGAAGAGTCATCATGCCTTCGATCGATGCCGGCAGCTTTTTGCTCTTACTGTTCCGTCGTAGCGGGCGGCCCTTGCGGCGCAGCAATCCAAGAGCTGCCAGAATGGGGCTTGGCCCTCTGAATTGCAGCGTCGCTGCGTTCCCCGCAACGCCAAGCGGCCTATGCAAGAGGCCAGCGGCATTGGCACGCAACCGCCGCGCCGGTTGAAGCGATGCCGACCTGGTGCGCCATCTTTTCCAGGCCGAACACCCTGCGTGATCTTGATGCGTGCAACGGAACTACGCCATCTCCCAGTTGCGTGCCAGCCAGAGCGCGCTAGAAAAGAAGAGGACGGTGAAAGCGAGCAGGGCCGTAACCTCTGGCCAGAGCATGGCCACTGGCGTCTGCTGCCAAAACACCTTTGTGAAGCCGTCAAGCGCCCATGCATTGAAGGTGACCAATCCAAGATCCTGGACGAAAGCCGGCATTAGGAAACGAGGGAACATGCTGCCGCCAAGGGCTCCCATTGCGAGCACTATAAGGCCCGACAACGCAAAGATGCGCGCTCTCGTCCGGCAAAAGGCAGCCACGGCCAGGCTGAAAGCAGCCGCAGCAAAGGAAGTCAAAAGACTGACAAGGAACCAGCCACCAAAATGCGGCAAAAGCTCCAAGTGGAACGCCAACGCGGCCCAAAGAAAGATCGCCGCAAGCTGCGACAGGCAGAAGGCCATCGTGAACAAAAGCTTGCCGCTCAACAGTTGAAACAAGGAAAGCCGGCTGGACAGCACCCGGGCGAGGATGCCACTCTCATTCTCCTCGATCAGGCTGGTCGCAGCGCCCGTCGCGGTAAAGAGGATCGTCATCACGCCCATCGCCGCAGCATAGAAGGCAATGGTGGGATCAGGCGCGGCGGCGTGCGCAACGGTCCTGACCGTGACAGCCAAGGCGCCGGGCTGCGTCCCCAGTGCGGAGTTCGGCAGGCTGCTCGTGCGTTCGAACTGACCGGCCATGTGGGTGCGCTGGGGAGGCGTGAGGCCGCCAGTCCAGCCCTCCACCGATTGCGGGCCTGATGCGGACAGCACGTCTGGCGCCAAAGCCAGGGCCGCTTGCTGGAGCATGCCGCCATAGGACAGAGGTGCAAGCGGGTCGGACCCGTTGACAACGAGTTCCACGCTGGCAGGCACTCCGCCGGGCAAGAAATTGAGCGGGGCGGCTTCGAAGCCGTGCGGAATGACCAGGAGCGCACCGATGCGGTCCTCATGCAGCGCGGCCTCTGCGGTCCTGCCGTCGTACGGCGCCAGCGGTGTCGCGTCCTCAGCCTCACGGACCGCTGTTCCCGGCTGCGAGCGCAAAAGTTGGACGAAGCGACGCGACATCCCACTCCGGTCGTCGTCAACGACCCCGAGCGTACGAGGGCCGCTGCTTGCCACCGGATACGAACCCTGGCGGCTCAGGGTGGAAACTCCGGCATAGATGGAGAAGAAGGCCAACGGGACGAGGTAGCCGAGCAACAGGACAACGCGGTCCCGGCGCAGGTTGGCCCACGACATCCAAACCACATTCATGATCATTCCCGTACCTCGCGCCCGGTCAAATGCAGAAATACGCTTTCCAGGCTCGGCGAGTTCAGGCTCATCTTGCGAAGCGGAACCGCGTCGTTGCGGAACTCCTCGAGGAGCGCCGGGAACTCGGTCGCCGCGTCGTTCAACCATAGCCGCACCACGTCGCCATCGATCGAGGCGCCGCGGGCCCGAAGCCTGTTGCGCCAAGCGTCGTCGAGAGATGCGCCCTCGATCACGGCCTCGTGCCGGGAGCCGAACGTGCGAAGGATGATGTCTTCGCCGCTGCCCTCGGCGATCACGCGCCCATGGTCGATAATGGCCACCCGGTCGCACAGGTGCTCGGCCTCCTCAAGATAATGGGTGCTGTAAAGCACCGCGACACCGGATTGGCGAAGCTCGCTGATCATGTCGAAGATGCGTTGGCGGGACTGCGGATCAATTCCGACGGTCGGCTCGTCGAGCAGGAGGATGCGGGGGCTGTGGATCACTCCAGCCGCAAGGTTCAAACGCCGCTTCATTCCGCCGGAAAAATACTTGACGGGGTCGTCGGCCCGATCGGTGAGCGCGGCCATAGCAAGGACGGCGTCCATCGCGGCGCTCAGCGCCCCCTGCGACATGCCGTGGCAGGTGCCGAACCATCGAAGGTTCTCCCGGGCCGAAAGGTTGGCGTAGAGCGCCAAGTCCTGCGGCACCCAACCGATTTCGCCGGCCGTGGCCGCCGCCCGTGGGGAGTGCTTCTGCGGCCCTATGCATATAGTTCCGGCGTCTGGCGACAACCGGCCGACGATGGCGCGTATCAGGGTCGTCTTGCCGGCCCCGTTCGGCCCGAGCAGCCCCAGGATCTCGCCCTGGCGCAGCACGAGGTCAACGCCTGCAAGGGCCTGATGGCCGCCGAACGACTTCCGCAACGCCGCAACCTCGATCGCGCTGCCAAGCGCGCCTTTCTGTGGCGGGCCTGCGAGGCTGGCGGCGGCTTCGGCTAAAGAGCCGTCGGCGCGCCGCGCGGTGACGAGAAAAGTATGGGGCAGTTCGAGATGGCTGCGCGGCGGGACCGGCAACTGCCAGCGGCCATAGTTTGCTGCGGCCTCGCCCGGCTGCACCACCGCCGCCTTCCAGCCATGCCGGGCGAGGAACCGCTCCGGGTCGTCCGTACCCGAGTACCAGCCCATGCCCTGCTGTTCGAGTGCTTTGAGGACGTCCTTCATCCAAGGCGCGTTGAGATAGGAGAGGCTCACGAGATCGGTGGCCAGAATGCTCCCAGGCGCGGAGACGGCGGTGACCTGCTCCAGGATGCGGTTCACGGCGCTTTCTTGCAAATAGTAGAACAACCCCTCGATCAGCCAGAAAGTAGGTTGCTCCGCGCGAAAACCTGCCGCCACCAGGGCGGACAGCCAATCGTTTTCGAGATCGGCCCCGATCAACGAACGTGTGCAGTGCGCGTGCGGCGCAGTCTGGAGCAGGAGCCGTTCCTTGAGCGCAAGCGACTCCGGCCGGTCGATCTCGTAGATGCGCGTCCCTGGCGGCCAGTGCAGGCGGACGCTGCGCGCGTCCATCCCTGCCGCCGGCATGACAACCTGGACGATGCCCTCTTCGCCGGCGCGCAGCACGGCCTCGTCAAGGTAGCGCGTGCGGATGGCCAGGTAAGCCGCCATCAGGGCGTGATGAGGGCTTTGGTCCTCGGCGCGCGCCAGCATGGCCATGCCCTCCTGGCCGGCGAGCAATTCGGCCAACGGGTCGTCGAACAACCGATCAGGCCGCTTCGACTCACGGGCGCGGTGGGCGGCCGTCCAGCGGGCGGTGGTTGCGACGGCATCAACGAGGGAGTCCGTGGCGGCGGGCAGCGCAGCGGCATCATTCATAGCGCAAAGCCTCGATAGGATTGAGTCCGGCTGCCTTGCGCGCTGGATAGTAGCCGAAGAAGATTCCCACGGCGGCGGAGAACAGGAACCCGACCGCCATTCCGGGAAGCGACAACGTGGTCGGCCAGGTCGTGAAGTAGGACACGCCTTGTATGGCGGCGATGCCGAACAGGATGCCGCCCAGGCCCCCGCTCACGCTCAGGATGACGGCCTCCGCCAGGAATTGCAGCAGCACATGATGCCGCCGGGCGCCGATGGCCATCCGCAACCCAATCTCCCGCGTTCGCTCCGTGACGGACACGAGCAGGATGTTCATGATCCCGATGCCGCCGACAAGCAGCGAGATGGACGCGACCGACGCCAGGAGGAGCGTCATGATCTGGCTGCTGTTCTGGGCCGTGGCAACGATCTGGCTCAAGTCGCGGATGTCGAAGTCGCCGGTCTGGCCCGGCTTGATGTCGTGCCTGCGGCTGAGTGTCTGACGAATCTCCTCCGTCGCCTTGCCGACCGCTCCGGTGCTGGCCGCCTGCACGTACATGACGTTCACGTAGCCGGTGAGGCGAGGCTGGATCCCGAAAGGGTTGGACGGCGCGCCATAGGGATTGTCTTGCGGCTTCTGGATCTGGCTCGGCACCGCGACCCCCACCACCCGGCGTTCGGCGGTGCTGAACGGGACCATGATCACGTCGTCCTGATCAAGGCCCCAGGTCGTCTGGCCCTTGCCGGCGAGCAGGCCGACAATGCGCAGCGGCACGCCGTTGACAAGGATGATCGCTCCCAACGGCGTCTGGTACGGTTCAAAGAGTTCACGGGCGGCCGTCTGGCCGATCAAAGCCACCAGTGCGCTGCCGCGGTCGTCCGTGTCGCTCAGGGCACGGCCCGCGGCGATATGCCAATTGCCCATCTCTTCGTAGCTGGCCGTAACGCCTTGCACGGTCGTGAACCAGTTCTTCGTGGCGCTGAGTGCCTGGCCAGGCTGCTGGATAAGGTAGCTGACCTGTGCCACCTGCGAGTCCTCGCGCCGGATAGCTTCGGCGTCGCCTGTGGTCAGCGTCGATGCGCTGCCAAAGCCGCTGCGTGCGCCTCCTTTGCTGACCGCACCGGGGAGCACCACCATGAGGTTGGTGCCCAGGCTTTCGATCTGCTTGCGGACCGCCTGGGCGGCGCCTTGGCCGATTGCGACCATGCAAACGAGGGAGGCCACGCCGATGAACACGCCGAGCATGGTCAGGGCGGAGCGCAGGGCGTTGCGCCGTATGGCCGACCCGGCCGCCGCGAAGGTCATCCAGGCGAAAGCAAGGCCGGCGCCCCGTTCCGGCGCCGTGCCTGCCACCCGTGCCGTGCTAGGACGCAGCCGGGCTTCGATCCGCGCCTCCTTCCGCTCGTCGGACACGATCTGGCCGTCGCGCAGGGTCAATATGCGGTCGGCATAGTCCGCCATGTCCGCTTCGTGCGTCACCAAGATGATGGTTACGCCCGATGCACGATTGAGCGCCCGCAGGGTTGCCATGATTTCGTGCGACGCATGGGAGTCGAGGTTGCCTGTCGGTTCGTCGGCGAGCAGCATTCGTGGCGAGTTGATGAGCGACCGGGCAATGGCGACACGCTGCTGCTGGCCGCCGGAGAGTTGTGCCGGGGTATTGGACGAGAACTTGCCAAGGCCGAAGTGTACGAGCGCAGCACGCGCCCGGTCCCGGCGGTGACGGCCCGAGACTGCTTCATCGCCGGCGTAGAAGAGCGGCAACGCGACATTGTCGACCGCACTCGTACGCGGCAGCAGGTTGAAGCTCTGGAAGACGAAGCCGATGCTCTGGCTGCGCAACTGGGCAAGCTCTGGCTCGCTCAGCGCGGCAACGTCGGTCGCCTCGAACCGGTACCGGCCGCTGCTCGGGCGGTCAAGGCATCCGAGGATCGCCGTCAGCGTGGACTTCCCGGAGCCGGACGGCCCCATGAGCGCCACGAATTCCCCTTGCTCAATCTTGAGGTCGATTCCGCGCAGCGCATGCAGGGTCGTTTGCCCGACCCGGTAAGTGCGGGTGAGGCCGTCGATCTCGATCATGGCACGCCTGGGGCGCTGCCGGCTTTCTTCTCGGCGACGATCACCTTGTCCTGCGGCGTCAAGCTTCCCTGGGTCACCTCGGCATTGATGTAGTCGTCCAGGCCGATGGCGACCGACACAGGCTGCGGCCGGTCGTCGCGCAAAACCCAGACATGCGGCCTTGCCGCGTCGGCAGCCGACGCGGCGGCAACGGGTCCTTCCGGCGCATAGCGAAGCGCGGCACTGGGCACGCGCAGGACGTCGTTGTGTTCCGCAGTGACGATATGGGCGACTGCCGTCATCCCAGGCTTCAGCAACAGCGCGCCGTTGTCGACGCCGATCACCACGTCATAGGTCACGACGTTCTGCACCATCTGCGGAGCCTGGCGGATCTGCTTGACGACGCCAAGGAACGGCATCGCGGGCAGGGCCGACACCGTGAAGAGGGCCTTGGCGCCGGGTTTGATGTTGTCGATGTCGGACTCGCTGACGTAGGTGTCCACTTGCATCTTGGCCAGGTCGGTCGCGATGACAAAAAGCGTGGGGGTCTGGAAGCTTGCGGCAACCGTCTGCCCCTGCGACACGCTCCGCGAAACGACGGTGCCGTCCACCGGCGAGACGATGTTGCTGTAGTCGAGGTTGACCCTGGCGACGCCCAGCGCCGCAACCTGCTGCCGGATCAGCGCCTCGTCCATCGCGATCTGCGCCCGGGCCTGTTCATAGTTGCTGGTTGCCAGCTCGAATGCGTCCTGCGAGACGTCCCGGCGTTTGACGAGCGATGCGTTCCGGTCGCGGACCAGCTCCATGTAGGCAAAATTGGCTTTGTCCTTCTCCCTTTGCGCGACGGCGGTGGCCAGTATTGCGACTTGTTGGTCCACGGTTGCTTGGTAAAGGCGGGGGTCGATCTTGGCGCAGAGCTGGCCGCGTCGAACCGTAGTGTTGAAGTCGCAGTAGACATCCTGGATCACGCCGGAGACATAGGTGCCAACCTGCACCGTGGTCTCGGCGTTGACCGTCCCGCTGGCGGCAACTGAGGGGGCAACCTGGCCTCGCGACACCGGCATGGTCACATATTGCTGCGGCGGCCCGGCCGCCCAGTGCCGACTGAGGAGCGTAGCGGCGCCCGCCAGGGCGAGGGCGAGGGCGCCGAGGCCGGACAGCCACCAACCAGGCAAAAGCTTGCGCCCTGACTCGCCGACGATTCCTGCCGGCTCGAACAAGGAGTTGTCGGGGGCGGGCCTCAAGAGAAAACCGGAGCAAGTGCGGACAGGCGCCGCGTCGTGGACAGGGCTATTGCATGGTCCCCGTCGATCAAGGTCGCCACCTCGATCACGAGATCGTGCGGCTCGTTGAGGATCTCGACCACGCCGTCCGCAGGACGCACCCGCTGGACGATGAACCGCGGCAGCGCCTCGTCCCCATGGCCACACGCCTTGGCGCTTGCCTTCTTGGCGCACCACGCGCGGCCCGCCCAGGCCGTCCGCTCCGGCTCCGCCGGCGGCAAGCAGGCCAGCTCCTGGCGGTTGAAGGCGAAACTGAAGGACCCGGCGTCGCGTCCGGCCATGCTTGCGATGTCGACCCCGACCGCTTCCGTGCTCGATGCTACGGCAACCGCTTCGTCGGCAAGGTGCGCCACGGCAATCGACGACGGGCC
>JAABUQ010010853.1_pt1 | contig 11830 bp, 4 predicted proteins | sample 5560001 | NCBI WGS metagenome assembly JAABUQ01 (sample SAMN10711888, study PRJNA513371) | rock metagenome | isolation source: Antarctica rocks | place: Antarctica: Victoria Land, Finger Mt nord | collected 2015-12-18
CCGGTCGTCTTCACGCCCGGCGACCTCGGCGACCGCGCCGCCCGCCTCACCATCGATGACAATACGGTCGACCGCGCGCGCGCGGTCGACCTACACGGCGTCGGCACGGCGCCGCGCCTCGCCCTCGCCGGCCTCGACTTCGGCGGCCAGGGGGTCGGCGTGACGGTGACGCGCACCCTCACCCTGGCCAACACGGGCAACAGCGACCTACAGCTGACAGGCATCGGCCTCGACGGCGGCTCGGGGGCTGACTTCGCCCTCGGCGACCCCAACGGCTGTAGTGGGCTGGCCCTCGCCCCCGGCGCGACCTGCGACGTGTCGATCGCCTTCACGCCGCATCGCGTCGGCCATCGCTCTACCACCCTCACCGTCACGGACAACGCCGCCGACAGCCCCCAGAGCGTCGAGTTCGACGGCTCGGGCCGCGGCACGATCGTGCAGGGTGTCACCACCGACCGCAATAGCGCCACCGCGCCCACGTACTACCTCGTGGGCAATAGCGTGCTGGTCTCGGCCACCGTGCTCGACGCCGACAACAACCCTGCCGAGGACGCCGCCGTAACGGCCACGGTCAGCATGACCTCGGCCAACAACCCTGTGCTGGCCACCGTGCCGCTGACCAACGGCGGCAGCGGCGATGTCTACACCGGGACGATCACGGGGAGCGTCACGACGGCCCAGGGTGTCTACATCCTCTCCATCGTGGCCTCGCGGCCCGGCGCGGCTCCGACGCCCTACCCGACCTACAACACTTTTACCGTCAGCACGCCCGCGCTGGCCCTCAGCCCCAAGGCCGGCTTCCCCGCCAGTCTGCATCAAGGCGATACAGGCATCGTCAATGGGGGCGTGCTCAACCTCGGGTACAACGTCGACGGGGCGACCGTCGCGTTGAGCGAGGTCGACGGCGGCGGGAACACTCTTACGACCCTGGTGACAGGAACGGTGGGCGGCATCGCCGCCCGCTCGGGCAAGGCGTTCGCCCTCTCCTTCGACACGACCGCGCTGGCCGAGGGCACGCATCACCTGCGCCTCACCCTCTCCGGCCTGCCGGCGACCCAGGACCCCGCCGCCATCACCACGACCGCGGCCGACGTGTCCATCGCCGGCGCGCAGCCCAGCATGGCCCTCGCGCCCAGCCCGCTCAACCTCTCCGTCGGCGTGGCGGGCACGACGTCGGTCCCGGTCACGGTGACCAACGGCGCGTCCGTCGGCACGCTGCACGGCGCGCTGCTCTCTCTGGCCACGCTGGGGCGCCCCGGCGCGCAGGACATCCCGTGGCTCTCGCTCTCGTCCTCCAGCCTGGGCGACGTGGGTCCGAAGGGCATGAGCGTCTTCACCGTCACGGCCAGCCCGGCGGCCGGCGTGGCTCCTGGCGTGTACCAGACCTACCTCGTGGCCAGCGCGCAGGGTGTCCCCACGCAGTACGTCCCGGTGACCGTCATCGTCGACAGCGGCCGCCACGGCTCGCTGCGCTTCATCGTCACCGCCCCCAACGGGGTGGCGATCCCCGGCGCGACCGTCAAGGTGACCGAGCAGGCCGCGCCCTACACGACGCTCGCCGGGACGACCGACGCCCACGGCCTGACCACCGTGCCCGGTGTGAGCACGGACATCCCGTACACCTACACCGTCGACGCCCCCGGCTTCGCCTCGGCGCAGGACAACGTAACGCTCAATTCCGAGGACGGCAAGACCTTGCCGGTGACCCTGCAGGTCGGCGCCGCCAGGGCATCCTGGTCGGTCACGCCGATCACCATCACCGACAGCTACAACGTGGACCTGCACATCAAGTACGAGACCGATCTGCCGGTACCCAAGCTGATCGTGGTACCGCAGGTGCTGCAGTTCGACCAGAACCACCCGGATCGCTCCGGCACGATGACGGTCTACAACACTAGCCGCGTCGAGGTGGACAACGTGGCGGTGCGCGCCAACAATACCGGCGCCGTGCAGTTCACGCTGACCTACACCGACACGGTAACCGGCAAGGTCATCAGCGGGTCGTCGATCACGCTGCCGGGCATCCGCGGGCTCTCGCACGCCGAGATCCACTACGAGGCCACCTCGAGTTGCGCCCCCGGGGCGGGCGCCGCGGCCGGCGACCCCAACAACCCGGATGACCTCGGCGCCCCGCCCGCGTACGCCAGCAGCTACATCACCGCCCAGGGGACATACCAGTATTACCCGAACGTGGCCACGCCGTCGCTCGACGTGGCGCACGGCCGGGGCCTGCAGGGCTCGACGCTGCAGGACATGGTGATCGGGCGCTCGCTCTCCAACACCGGCTACAGCGTGATGGGCGGCATCACCTTTACGAACTACGCGGCGGGCGGCCTGCGCGTCGACGCGCCGGGCGGCCTGTCCGACCTCGCGCCCGATGACCCGGCCGAATCCGCCCCCTTCACCGTACACACCACGGGGCTCGTCCAGGGTGTCTACACCTCTACGGTCGTGCTCAAGGCCGCCAACACGCCCGACTCGACCCTCGCCTTTACCGCGACGGTCGACGACGCCGGCCGCGTCCTGCTCGACTACGACTTCGCGGCGGGCGATCCTCCGGTCAAGACGGGGACCGTCGGCGCGACGCCGGTCGAGGTGCGCGACGTGTACTGCGACGTGGCGCCGCCGTCGCCGCCGCCCGATCCGGTGGTGACGCAGGACAGTCATGGCCTGAACATTAGCTTCAGCGATGGGGGCGGCGGCAGTGGAGATGGCGGCGATATACCCGACCTGCCCGAGATCCAGATACCCCCGCGGCCCACACTGACGGCCCACGAGGTGATCAAGCTGGACATCCCGCAGCGCATCAGCCTGGAGCGCCAAGCCTTTAGCGCCGACCTGCAGCTGACCGATGTTACACGCCAGCCGCTGCAGGGCGTGAATGTGACCCTGCATGTGGTCGACAGCACGGGCAAGGAGCGGGCGGGCGACTTCGCCATCACCACGCCGGGGACCAACGGTTACTCGCCGGGCGACAACCTGGGCACGATCGACTCCGGCGCGACAGCCGACAACCAGTGGACGCTCGTGCCCGCCCCGGGCCTAGGCGGGCAACTCGCCGCCGGTCAGGTCTACAGCGTCACCGCCAGCTACCAGTACTCCTATAACGGCAACCCGGCCGTGCAGACGACGCAGCCGGTCACGATCGCCGTCTACCCGATGCCGCAGCTGCAAATCAGCTACGCCATTCCGCGCGACATCAAGGCCTTCAAGCCCTTTAAGCTCGGCGTGATCGTGCGCAACATCGGCTACGGCCCCGCGCACAACATGCGGATCCAGAGCGGCCAGCCCAAGATCGTCGGCAACGCCTCGCACGCGTTCTTGCACTTCACCCTGCTCGGCGCCAGGCTGGCCGGCTCGAGCGTCCCGGTGAGGCCGGGCAGCCTCAACCTGCCCATCGGCGAGATCGGTCCCGGCGAGACCAAGGCCGGCTATTGGGCCATGGTCACCGACACGAACGGACAGTTCACCGGCTTCGACGCCACCTATCAGGAGCAGCCCTTCCAGGGCCTGCGACTCAGCCCGCTGATCTTGGGCGTCCGCACCTACATCGTCACGCACAGCGGCGCCGTGCCCGGCGGCGGGACCGAGTTGCAGGTGGCGAGCGTCAACACGGACAACCCCACCGGGCAGTCGGCCGACGCCAATACCCTCGTGGACCTGGAGAGCGGCGACACCGACATCCTGCACGCGCTCACGCCGACGGTGGCGCAGACGGCCACGCTGGCCAACAAGACGGCTATTGTGAGCGCACCGCCGATCACGGACAGCGGCTACCTGCTGGCCGTGATCACCGACACGCTCCCGCCGGCCGGGCTGCAGCAGGGCACCATCACGCGCATCACCGTGGACGACGACGACAGCCGTTTCCTGGGGACACCGCGCATCCTGCCGGCCGCGTCCTACTGGCAGCAGGAGGATATGCTCTCGCCGGGCGATATCGGCGGCGGGGCCGAAGCCGCGGCGCAGGCCGCGCGGACGGACGCGGCCGGGGCGCGGGGCGTCGGGCCGCGCGACGACCCGGCCCCGCCGGTCTTCGTCGACAGGGTCTATATCCTGGACGCGCCGACGGGCGCCGCTACCTACACCATCTACTACGGCGCCACCCCCCGGCAGACGCCGGCCATCCGCCTCAGTCCCGATTCGGGGCCGTTCGGCACGCACGTCCAGGTCACCTCGACCTCGGCCTTCACGCCCAGCGACACCGCCGCCATCACGATGGGTAGCACGCTGCTCGACAGCAACGTCATCGTCGGCGACGACGGCACGCTCTCGGATATGGTGTCCGTGCCGGGCGGGCCGCTCGGGCCGCGCACCGTGCAGGTCTGCGACGCGGCCGGCGACATCTGCGCCTCGGCGCCCTTTACGGTCACGGCCATTACGTATCCGACGCGCACACCCAGGCCGTCCGCGACCGCGCGGCCGGGCACGGCGACGCCGACGGGCCGCCCCACGGCCACCGCCACCGCGACCGGCCTGCCGGCGGCCCCATCCACGCCGGCGGCGACCGGCCTGCCCACCGCGAGCGGACCGTCCGTTCCCACGCCGACAGCTACGACGACGGCCATGGCCACGCCGTCGCCTACCCCCACGACGACGGCGCCTTCACCGCCCTTGTCGACGGGGACGGCGACACCCACACAGGGCGTGCCCACCGCCCCGGCGCGAACCGGCACGGCGCGAACCGGCGCGGCCGCCCCGAGCGCCACGGGGACCACGGGGCCGGCGACCGGCGGCGTAGCGGGGACGGACGCGACCGGCACGCCGTACCCGACCGCCTCCCCGTACCCCACGGGGGCGGCGCGCCACCTGAGCCGAGTGGTCGTCCTGCCGTCGCCGACCCCGATAACGCTGCTCCGCACCGTGCTACGGGCGACGCTCGCGCTCGACCGCGCGTCCGCCCACATCGGCGATCGCCTCTGCGCCAGCGGAACGCACTACCTCACAGGCGAGTCGGTCAGCATAGCCGTCAACAGCGTGGCCGTCGCCACGGCGACGGTGTCCGCGGACGGGACCTTCACGGCCTGCTTCGCGGCGCCCGGCGGCATCGCCCCCGCCAATGGAGTCACGGCCATCGGCGCTCAGAGCCACATCCTGACCTCGGCGGCCTTCCGGGGCCTGCTCGACAGGGCCAGCACCTACTATTTCGTGGGCGGCAGCACGGTGGGCGGCGACGAGACCGAGTTGGCCCTCGTCAACACGGGGGCGCGGGCGGCCACGGTCACGCTGCGGCTCTACGCGCCGGCCGCGCCGCCGCGGGCGCGCACGCTACGCCTGGGCGCGCATATGAGCGCGATGCTCAGGCTCGGCCGCATCGTTCCGCGCACGCGTGGCTTCGGACTGCGCGTCCAGTCCAGCGGGGTAATCGCGGCGCAGATGATCGTGCGCCGCGGCGCCCGCAACCCCTACACCCTGCTCGGCAGCGGCGCGCTGGCGCGGCGCTGGTATCTGGCCGAGGGCTACACCGGCGGGACGTTCCACGAGACCGTCTACTTGCTCAACCCGAACACGGCGGCCACCCGCGTGCAACTCCATCTGCTCCCCTTCAACCGGGGCCGCGCGCGCACGGTCTCCTACACGGTGGGCGCGCAGCGCAGCCTGGCCGTGGACATCAACCGGCTCTACCCGTCCGCGTCGCTCGCGGTCGTCGCGACGAGCGGGAAGCCCGTCGGCGTGGCCCGCGTGCTCACGTTCGGCGCCCGTGGGTACGGCGCGACGGCGAACGTGGGCACGGTGGAGGCGGCGACGACATGGCTCTTCGCCGAGGGCTCTTCGACGCGCCGCTTCGAGACCTTCTTCACCATCTTGAACCCCGGCGCGCGGGCGGCGCGCGTCACCGCGCTCTTCGTCGACGCGCGGGGGCGAGTGTTGGGGCACAAGACGCTCACCGTCGGCGCGCTGCGCCGGGGCAACATCCGGCTCAACGACACGGTGCGCGCGGCGGCGGTGGCGGCGACGCTGACGGCGACGCGCCCGGTCGTGGTGGAGCGCCCGTACTACTTCGGGCCGCCCAACGGGCGCGCCACCGGCGCCTCGATCGTGTACGGGCGCAGCGGGACCGGCCTGACCTGGACGTTCCCCGCCGGCGATACGATGGGAGGCGGGCACGAGCAGTTGCTGGTGCTCAACCCGAACGGGCGCTGGCTGCGGGTCCGGGCGACCTTCTTCCTGGTCAACGGCCGCATGGTCGTGGGCGCGTTCAGCGTGCCGCCGAACGCGCGGTACACACTCGACGTGCGGCGCGTGGCCGGCGTCGGCGCGACGCTGCACGGCGCCCGGTTGGTCTCGACGAACGGTCTCGGCTTCATCGCCGAGCAGAGCATCTACAACCGGGGCTACACCGCCGACTACAGCACGGCCGGCCTCGCGCAGTAAACCCTAACGTCCAACGGCGAGGGGGGAGGGAGCGGCTAACCGCTCCCTCCCCCCTCGCCTACTCGGCGCCGCGCCATGCGTCTACGATAGTCCGTCGATGAGAGATCCGAGCGGCTCGCTACATACTGTGGCGCCCCCTGCTAGCCCTGCGTTACCTTTTACGCCGTTCCCGCGTTAGACAGGGGGGACTGCAGCGGGTATACGGCTGGAGAGGTGGCGGAGGATGCGTGAGGAGGCCGGCGCGGGGCTGATCGCCCGCGCGAAGCACGACCGCGCGGCCTTCGGCGAGCTCTACGACCTCTATCTCAACCGCGTCTATGCCTTCGCCCTCGGCCATACGTCGAGCCGCGAGGAGGCCGAGGACGTCACCGCGCAGACCTTCGAGCGCGCCATGGGCGCGCTGCCGCGCTACGAGGACCGCGGCGCGCCCCTCTCGTCGTGGCTCTTCCGCATCGCCGCGAACGCCGCCGCCGACCGCGCCCGCCAGGGCAGCCGCGTCACGACCCTGGGCCGTACTGCCCCGACCGACGAGGAGCAGGGTCCTCAAGAGGACGCCGTGCGCTCGGACGAGCCGACCCCCGAGCAGTGGGCCGAGCGCTGGGAACAGGCCTATGCCATGCGAACGCGACTCGCCGCGCTGCCCGAGGACCAGCGGCGCGCCGTCCGCCTGCGCTACTACGAGGATCGCGCCCTGCTCGACGTCGCCGCCGAGATGGGGCGCAGCGAGGGCGCGATCAAGCAACTCCTGCAACGCGCCCTCAAAACGCTGCGCTCGCAGATGCAGCGGGAAGCCCTGGCCGATGTCTGACGATCCGGACGCCCAAGACACGGAGGGCGCGGTCCCCGACGCCGCCTTCGCCCGCGACCTGCGCGAACGGCTCGTCGGCCATCAGGCGTGGCCCTCCCTGTCCGCCCACATGCGCTGGAGGCTCTACCTCATCGCGTTGGGCGCCCTGGTCGTGGCGCTGGCGGCTCTGCTGGTCGTCGCGCTGGGCTTGTTCCATTAAGTTAGTGGGTGCGCCATGCAAGGCCACATGGCGCATCCCGTAAGTGGGGCGCTGCCGGGCGGGCTATGATCGAGGGCGCGGTCCCAGTTAAGCTCGCGAACTCAGGCCGGCTGGAAGCCAGCGGTCCCAGTAAACCCGTCCTACTTTCGACTATCGACTATCGACTATTGACTATCGACTATTGACTATCGACTATGGCCGTCGCCAGCGGTGCCCGTCGCGGGCGAGCAGCGCGTCGGCCTCGGCCGGCCCCCACGCGCCCGCCGCGTAGGTGGGCAGCGTGCGCGCCGGGTCTTTGTCCCAGGCGTCGAGCACTTTGGTGACGAGCGTCCAGGCGCCCTCGACTTCGTCGGCGCGCGCGAAGAGCGTGGAATCGCCGCGCATGGCGTCGAGCAGCAGCCGCTGGTAGGCGTCGGGTGAGCTGCCGCCGAAGGCGTCTTTGTAGAGGAAGCTCAGGTCGACGGGCCGCACGCGCATGCCCAGCCCCGGCACCTTGACCTCGACACGCAGGGCCAGGCCGTCGTCGGGCTGGATGCGCAAGACCAGGGCGTTGCGCCGCGGGCGCGCCGCCTGGTCTTCGCGCAGGAGCACATGCGGCGCGCGCTTGAACTGGATGGCGATCTCGCTGACCTGCTTGGTCAGGCGCTTGCCCGTGCGCAGATAGAACGGCACGCCGGCCCAGCGCCAGTTGTCGACGAGCAGCTTGGCCGCCACGTAGGTCTCGGTCGTCGAGGATGCCGCGACGCCCTTCTCGTCGCGATAGCCGGGCACGGTGCGCCCGTCGACCGTGCCGCGCTCGTATTGCCCGCGCACGACGCAGCCCGCGATGTCGTCGGGCGTGGCCAGGCGCAACGCGTCGAGCACCTTGACCTTCTCGTTGCGCAGCTTGTCGGCGTTAAAGGCGCTGGGCGGCTCCATCGCGGTGAGCGTGAGCAGCTGCAGCAGGTGGCTCTGCAGCATATCGCGGATGGCGCCGGTGCCCTCGTAGTAGCCGCCGCGGCCCTCCACGCCGAGCGTTTCGGCCACGGTGATCTGCACATGGTCGACGTAGCGGCTGTTCCAGAGCGGCTCGAAGATGCCGTTGACGAAGCGCAGCACGAAGATGTTCTGCACTGTTTCCTTGCCGAGGTAGTGGTCGATGCGGTAGACCTGCGACTCGTCGAACGACTTATGCACTTCCTCGTTGAGCGCGTGCGCGCTGCCCAGGTCGCGCCCGAAAGGCTTCTCGATGACCACGCGCGACCAGCCGCCCTCTTGCGTTGGCTTGTTGAGCCCGGCGCCGCCCAGGCGAGCGATGACGGAGGGATAGGTGTCGGGCGGGGTGGCGAGGTAGAACAGGCGGTGGTTCTCCGTACCGGCCTCCTGATCGAGCCCGTCGAGCTTCTCGGAGAGACGCTTGAAGCTCTCCTCGTCGTCGTAGCCGCCCTGCATGTAGGTGAGGTGGTCGGCGAAGGTTTTCCAGGTGTCGTCGCGCACGCGCACGCCTGCTTTTGTAAGGGCGTCGCGCAGACCCTTGCGGAAGTCGTCCTCGGAGTGGTCGCTGCGCCCGTAGCCGACCACGGCCAGCTTGTCGGGCAGCAGGTTGCTCGCGGCCAGATTATAGAGGGCGGGGATGAGCTTGCGGTGCGCCAGGTCGCCCGTGGCCCCGAAGATGACCAGGGCCAGCGGGTCCGGAGCCTGCTCCTGCTCGGGGTGCTCCTCGCGCCAAGCGCGCTCCTCGTCCCACACGTCCTGCCAGATGTCGTCGTCGATGTTTGGTGTCGCGACCGTTGTCATAAAGGTACTCCCTCACCCCCAACCCCTCTCCCGTGCGCGGGAGAGGGGAGTGTCCTATCGTGTTGTATCCTCGCCCTCCGTTTCCCTGGTCGGTACGTAGCCGTGAGCGAGAGCAAACGGCTCGACGACACGCCAGGACGTCTCCCTCTCGCCCGCGCACGGGAGAGGGGGTCGGGGGGTGAGGGCTCTCTACGCCGTCACCGGCGTCCGCGCTGGTGTTTCGATTCCCGCGAACAAATCGTCCTCCCGCTCGGGCGTGTCGACGTGCGATTGGGCGCGCCGGAAGCCCTCCACGCCGACGTACTCGCGGGCGAGGTCCTCGGGCAGGTTCAGGAACGTGCTCTCGCGCTTGATCTGTGTGCGGTGCGCGCGCAAGGCGTCGATCTTGCGCGACACGTAGTCGCGCACGTCGATCCAGGAGGTGATCTCCGCGTCGAGCGTGCCGAACTCCGGCGGCTCCGTCGCGTCGGGGTCGCCGAAGGTGACGGGTAAGCCACGTTCGCGGATGGCGCGCCACAGGCTCTGCGCCCTGGAGCGGACCATCCACGAGCAGTAGTAGAGCTTGCGGGGCGTCCACAGGTTGGCCGTGGCCGGGTCGTCGCCGTCCGTGTAGCGGGCGGGGTCGCCGGCGGCGGCGAAGGCGGCCACGGTGATCTTGTGCGCCATAAGGTGGTCGGGATGGCCGTAGCCGCCGTCCTCGGCGTAGGTGAAGATCACGTCGGGCTGGTGTTTGCGGATCAGGCGTACCAGGCGGCGCGTAGCCTCCTCGGGATCGGCCTTATTGAAAGACGCGGGGTCCTCGTTGGCCGGCGTGTCGACCATGCCGGAATCGCGATAGCCGAGCAACTCCAGGTGCGTGACGCCGAGCACGCCGACGGCGGCGTTGAGTTCGCCGAAGCGCACCTCGGCCAGGCGCGGCTTGACCTCCGCGACGTCCATGTCAGGGTCGACGATCTCGCCCTCCTCGCCGCCCGTGCAGGTCACAAGCACCACGTTGTAGCCCTGCGCGGCGTAGCGGGCGAGCGTGCCGCCGCCCCCGAAGCACTCGTCGTCGGGATGAGCATGCACGGCCATCAGGGTCGGGGTATGCACGATGATATGGTCCTCCTCAAAACAGTTCCACTGTATATTGTACAGCGTAGGAGGACGCCGCGACGAGGCGCGCCAGCTTACGAGCTTGCGCTTGTCCTTCAAGTCCAGGCTCCGCCCACAATCGCGTGCCGCCCCCCTCAATCACGCGGCCGTCGTACAATAGTGGGTATAGAAGATAGGACGCGGCAAAGACGTATCCGCTTCCAGCCGCCAGAGCACCAGGAGACGACAACATGGCAACCGAGCGTATATCGCTGCCCGACGACCACAGTCCATATCCATATGAGTTGAGCGATGAGGCGGTGACTGGTGACCTGCCGCCGATCACGCGGGAGGACGTAGCGCGTGTCATCGGGAAAATCGAAGTTGGTCGCTGTTGGTCGCTGTTGGTCGCTCGGCCGACTCCTATCGTTTCGGCCCGGCCGATTTTGATGTGTTCATGTATCTTAAAGCAGGGGCAATGGCGCGAGATCGAACGCGACCCGTCCAGCCTGATGGACCTACTCGCCCCCTACGTCCGTGCCTGGCTACCTCACGCTCCCATTCACGAGCGATTTCATGGCGAGCATAGAAAGTCTCTCGCCAGCCGACAGGCGTCGTGTGCGTCACGCCCTCGATCTACTCGAGGAGAACGAGCGACACCCATCGCTTAACATCCATCAATTGAGCGGCAAGCAGGCGGGCAAGTGTACGCGGATCGCCGCGCCACCGCCGCGTTTCTACGCATGGACGCGGAGGGCCAGGCCATGGGCGCGAGCTTGCATGGGACGCTGCCCGGCTCGCACTTGTGAGCGATTAGGTTGAGTTCAGACGGTGTTGATAGCAGTTGATTGGGCAGGTGATCTGGGTATGAAGCTAGGGCGGGGTAGCCTGCCGATATGCGTTATGGCTGTAATCGCCTGCCTGGATGAAGAAGCCTTACAAAATGCTCTTGCGGAACTACGCCGCACCCGTGGTTTGCGTAAGGACTTTGAGTTTCACTACACAAAGCTCGATGACCAAAAGCTCAAAGAGCAATTCATGCAGGCCATAGCGAGCAAGGTCATAGCAACTGTAGCCGTCTATGAAAAGGAGAGGATGACCCCTAGTTGGGCCTGGGGCAGGGATACAGATCTATTAGTACAACTCATCATTCACTGTATCTTGTCCTTGCCGCGCGAGGTAATTAAAGGCGCCAAGATGGTTATTGACGGGGAGCGTGAGGTCAAGGCGCTACGCGACGTGTTGCGTCCGGCGCTCTCAAAAGCACTGGAGAAACAAGATATTGTTGAGCGCCTGCACAAGATAGTGTCGGGAAGGTCAGCGAGTCACGATGCCATTCAGGTGGCAGATATGATCGGTGGCGCTGTTAACGCTGCGGTCAAACACGAGGCTAAAGAGACACACTTCTTAGCGTCAGCGAGCGAGTGCGTGACAGTGCTGAGAATTACGCCAGAAATGGCAAAACCCACCAAGTAATCTTGTATCACTCTAAAAACACGGGGGCAGGTATACTGGGGCCAATAAGTAGGCGCACGGTGGAGTAGAGCAAGGATGCTGGACGACCTGGACCTGAGCGGGGTCACGGACCCGGAGGCACG
>JAABUQ010010854.1_pt1 | contig 11830 bp, 10 predicted proteins | sample 5560001 | NCBI WGS metagenome assembly JAABUQ01 (sample SAMN10711888, study PRJNA513371) | rock metagenome | isolation source: Antarctica rocks | place: Antarctica: Victoria Land, Finger Mt nord | collected 2015-12-18
CCGGCGAAGAGGTCGTCCTCGGGCAGCGCGGCGGGGACGAGTGAGCGCACGCGCGTGAAGCTCTCCGTGCCCAGCATCTCGCGCGCGAGGTCCTCGGGCAACAGTTGCGTGAAGTGCTCGGCGCCGATCTGCGTACGGTGCGCCTGCAACGCCGCCCGCTTTTGCGCGACGTAGGCCTCCACGTCGACGCGCGTGGTGATCTCGTCGTCGGGGACGGTGAAGCTCGACGGGTCGAACTCCTCTTCGTCGCTGCCGGGGAAAGGCAGGGCGATGCCGCGCGAGCGCACTTCGTCGCGCATGCGCAGGAGCCCCGAGCGCGGGAAGGCCGTGTAGTAGAGCTTTCGCGGCTGCCACGGCGCCAACCCCTGCTCCGGGTAGCGGGCCGGGTCGCCCGCGGCGTCGAAGGCGGCCACGGTCGCCCGGTGCGCGGCGAGGTGATCGGGATGGCCGTAGCCGCCACGCGCGTCGTAGGTGACGACCACATGCGGCCGCACGCGCCGCATCAGTTCGACCACGCGCCCCGTGGCCTCGTCGGGCGCGGCGTTGTGGAAGTTGCGCGGATCGTCGTTGTCCGGCGTGCCGACCATGCCGGAGTCTCGGTAGCCCAGAATATATAGCTCGCCGATGCCCAGGATAGCGCAGGCGCGCCGCAACTCCCCCTCGCGAATCGCGGCCAAGCGATCCCTGGCCTCCTCGGGGTCCAGGTCGGGGTCGTGGATCTCGCCCACGTCGCCGCGCGTGGCCGTCACCAACACCGTGCGCATACCCTCGGCCGCGGCGCGCGCGAACACCCCGCCGGTCCCGAACACCTCGTCGTCAGGGTGCGCGTGTACCGCCATCAGGGTCAACTGCTCGTCGTTCACATGCCGCTCCTTGTACTAAGGAGCGAGTGATTAATCACTCGCTCCTCGCTCCTCGCTACTCCTCGACGGTCACGCCGCGCCAGTACGCGACGTGATCTTTGATGTTGGCGGCGGCCTCCTTGGGCTCGGGATAGTACCAGGCGGCGTCCTTGTTGACCTGACCGTCGACGACGACATCGTAATAGCTCGCCGTGCCCTTCCACGGGCAGACGGAGTGCGTGTCGCTGGGGCGAAAGTACTCCTTGTTGACCGACTCAGGAGGGAAATAAATGTTGCCCTCGACCAATTCCGTTCCCCCGGCCGCGGCCTCGCTCAAGACCGTGCCGTTCCATGTCGCGCGTGGCATACGAAATCTCCCTGTATCTCTTGTCTATGGCCGTCGGTAGACGGCTCTACCTTATAGTATAGGCCGCTGACCAAGTGAAACGGGCGCCGGAGCGTCGGCGCTCCCAATAGGGTGCGGCGTGGGGACGCGCGACAAAGTGGCGCACCCGGATATAGGGTAGCTTGACGATCACACAGACCTTTTCGCCCCACCTCTACAACACGCCAGCCGGCATCGCGCGGCTCTTCGCCGCGCTACAAAAGAAGCTCCCGTCACATAGCGCGCGATGGCCGATAATGGGGATGTGATAACCGCGAACCCTGTCGATGCGCCGCCGGCTACCGGCCCACAGCCGGGTCTTACGCGGCGACTCGGTCAAATCGTTGACCTCGCCGCCGCGCGCGCCGCGCTGTGGCCGTTCCTGGCCACGCGGCTCGCCCTCATCGCCGTCGGGCTCGCGGCGCCGCTGCTCTACGCCGATCACCCCACGCGCACGCCGCCGCTGCCGGACGGCACAGGCTGGGCGCTATGGGACGCGCGCTGGTTCACCGGCATCGCGCTGCACGGCTACGCCTACAAAGAGGTGGCGACGCACTCGGGGCGCTACTACCCCGCCGCCGCCTTCTTCCCGCTCTACCCCCTCGCCATCCGCCTCCTGACGCTAACGGGGCTGAACGCGGACGCGGCGGCGACCGTGATCGCCAACGCGGCGTTCCTGGCCGCGCTCTACTACCTGTACCGGCTGATCGCCCTCGACTACCCTCACGCCGTGGCCGCGCGCGCGCTGTGGCTGCTGGCCCTGTTCCCGACCGCCTTCGCCTTCTTCGTCCCCTACACCGAGTCGCTCTATCTGCTCCTGGCCGCGCTCACCTTCTGGCATCTACGCCGGCGGCGCTGGCTCGCCGCGGGCCTCTGCGCCGCGCTCGGGGCGCTGACGCGCCAGACCGGCGTCGTGCTGCTATTGCCCTACCTGGTCGAAAGTCGAAAGTCGATAGTCGATAGTAGGTACGCGAGAGGCGCCGATGCGCGGCCGGTCCGGCGCGCGCCGCCACACCGGAGGACCTTTCCTACGCGCATCTTCTATCGACTTTCGACTATCGACTTTCGACTAATCGCGGGCGCCGCCCTGATCCCCGTCGCCGTCGCCGCCCATCTGGCCTACCTGTGGCTCGTGACGGGCGACGCCCTGATGTTCGTGCATGCGCAGGGGACATGGCACCGCCGGCCGGCCTTCCCTTGGGCAGGCCTCGTGGCCACCGTGCAGCGATGGGGCTGGCGCGAGACCACGAACCTGCAACGGGCGCACATGGCGCTCGAACTCGGGGCCGTGCTACTGTTCCTGACGCTGCTCGTGGCGGGAGCGCGGCGGCTGCGGGCCTCGTACAGCGTCTATGCCGGCGCGGTGTGGCTGGCCGCGCTAGTCAGCCCGGCCGTGGGCGACGCCTCGAAGCTGCCCCTAATGTCGTCGTCGCGCTTCGCCCTGAGCGTCTTCCCGTCGTTCATCGTGCTGGCGCTGCTGCTACGCCGCTCGGGCGCCTACCAGGCCTGGCTGGTCGCCTCGGCCATGCTGCTGGGCTTCCTGGCCGCGTTCTTCGTCATGGGGGGCTGGGTCGCTTGACCGAGTCGACCGGCGATAGGAAGCCCAGTAGCCGTCAAGCGAACAGGTCGGCGAGGGCGTAGGTGAAGCCGGGCAGCACAACGGCCATCTCCGGCCGATACTGCGAGGGAGAAACGATCTCCACGGCCAGGTCGGGCGGGCCGGCGATGTAGGGTTCGTCGTCGTCCTCGGACTCCGGAGGCACGCGCTCCGCCCGCAAAAACGCCACGTCGCCGCCAAGCACGGTCTGCCTGGGCTCGCCCGGCAGCGTCAGGTCGAAGCCGGTCTCCCCGACGTACGTGCGGCCCAACCCGCGCGGCTTGACGAAGGCGCGCAACGTGGCGCCGATCTCCAACTCCAGGTAGCCGTGGCGTTCCTTGGGAGGCGGCATACGGACTACATTCCCCGCGACCAGTTCATACAGCCATCCATCGTTGGGCAAGGCGGCGAGGTCGGCGGCCGCGAGCGTCCGACCGGCGTACGCCGGCGCTAGCTCCGCCCACGGCGCGACCAAAACCAGGGCATCGGCGATCATAGCTCCCCTCGTCCATCCATCAGGCCTACCGATAGCATACAACATGCGCGTACTGCCTAGCGGTAGGGTTACGCGCTTTGCGCGACCTCGACGACGGAGGGGCGCGGGCGCGGGCCGCGCACCGCCGCGATCGTGGCCACGTCCTCGGGCAGCGGCTCGCCGTCGCGCCCGCGCCGCTCGCGCAGGGCCAGGCGCGCGTGCCGAATGACGAGCGTGGCCGGCAGCGCGACGCCGAGATGGGCGCGCGCCTCGGCGGTGAGAGCGCGCGCGAGCGGCGAGTCGGGCGCGTCGAGCGCGCTCGCCAGCGCCGCCCCGATGGCCTTGTTGATGGTGTAGGCGTCGAGCGCGCCCGCGGCCACGGAGTCGCGGCGCAGCAGCCACAGCGCGGCGGCCTGCTCGGCATGCGCCGGGCTATCGTCCGGGAGCGGCGCGATGTCGAGCGCCAGCGTGAGCGCGGCCTCCGCGTCATCCCGCGCCTCGGCCATGGCGACAGCGTAGAGGCGCACCTCACGCCCGTTGGTCACGGCGGCATAGGGCGCGCCAATCTCGTGGCCATGCCCCAGCGCGCGCCAGGCGTCGTCGAGGTCAAGGTCATGCGCGAGTCGGCGCAGGTGCAAGGCGGCGACGGGTCCGCCGTCGACGTCGAGCGTGTAGGCGCGCACGCCGCGACCGTGGTACTCCCCCGGCGTCAGGCCGGCGCCGGGGTGGTAGCCGAGGTGCGCCAGCAGGGGGGCGACAAGTAGCCTAGCGGTGTCCGCGAGGTCCCATGCCCCCGGCCGCGCGCGCCGCGCCGCCAGCCGCTCCAGCAGAGGGGCGCCGCGCGCGCCAGCGCGGGCCACCGCGCGCTCCCTCCGCGCCGGCGCGTAGTCGAGCGGGCGCGCCCCATCCGGGGAGTTCAATGTACGGATGGCCTCGACCGGCAGATGCAGCGGCGGGGCCGGCAGGGCGGTCGGGCGGCGTGGCGCCGCTGAGGGGCTCGCCGCGGACGGACGCCGTCCTGCCGGGCGCGCGCGGCGCGCGCGCCGCGACAGGTAAGCTGTCTCAGCCTCGGGCAGCGGGCGCTCGCGCAGCCAGAAGCGGCCGGCGCGGTTGACGATCGGGGCGTCGGGGTCGCCGGCCATGCGCCGGTAGAGCACCGAGGACATGGTGCGGTCGGGGGTCTTGCCGCGCGGACGCACCAGCCCTTCGGCCATGGCCACGGCGGTCAACTCGGGGACCGTGAGCGGGCGCTCGGCGTGCGCGAGGATGGTGAGGGCGGCTTGCATATAGGTCATGGATGGACACGTCCAGTCTCGCCAGGGGTGGCGACAGGGGGAGAAGGGCGGCGCCTAGTAGGCGGCCTACGGCTCCAGTGTGTTATACTATGTACTTATATTATGTCACGTTCCGCGCCATAGAGCAACCGCGCCGAGCCACACTGACCGGCTATCCCTGCCGCACGCGGCGCAACCACAGTCCGATGCTGAGCAGATGTGAGGTCGGCGGAAGGAACCAGCCGCCCTGCCGCGTCGTGGGTTCACGCACGAAGGACTCGACGTCGACGTATGGGTATAATTCGTCGATCGACAGGAGGGACGCGCGCGGCATGCGATCCTCTGAGAGCAGCGCGAACACCGGATTAGCGGCCAGGCCCGTCTTGGGCCGCCGCACCACCCGCTCCGGTAGGCGCTTGCTCATGGCGAGGCGGAGTAACGTCTTGTCCTCGGCCCAGGGCAGGGCCGGGATAGCCAGGAGATATTTGATGAGGCGCAGATCGAGGAAGGGGAAGCGCACCTCCAGGTCGAGCCGTGTCATGCCGGCATCCCACCATTCGTGGGTCGCGACCTCAAGCCCCGATTGATAGACATCGCGCGTTCGCCGCGCGTCCTGATGTCGCCCCCCGATAATCGGCGCCAATGGGAACGCCTGCCGGATCTCGCTCCATCGTTCTCGTAAATCGATACGTCGCGCGAAGTCCTCGTTCAGCCACGAGGGATAGGGCTCGCCCGCGAACGGTTTGGCAGGGGGGAACGACAGCGGGAAAAGACGATCCCTAATCCCGAGCCCAAAGGCCGGCCTCCGGTGTAAGACGCGCAAGGCCATCATGACATCGGCGGCGACATCCCAGACTGGCATGGCCCCGAGCATCTGGGCGACGGTGAGCATCGACATTTTGAGCCCGAGATCCGCCCCATGTCCCCACAAGAGCACCCTGCTCTCGCCGGCGTCCAGGTGACGATAAAAGATGCTGGGGGGGACGATCAACAGCGCGGGCTCCGGGACCTGTTGCACCGCGGAGAGCCAACTCGAGCCCAGGTCGAGCTCGTCGAGCGCGATGAAGCGGATTGGGAGGTTGAGCGCGTCGGCGACCAGTTGCGCATAGGTCTGCTCGTCGTCGGCCAACGCACGCCGGAAAATCCCCGTGCGCGCCTGGATATCGATCGGATGCGCCGAACGGGCCGCGACGTCGACCGCGGCCGCCGCGATCGACGTCGAGTCCATGCCGCCGCTCATCAGGAGCGTGATGTGATCCGCGCGCAGGCGATCACCCACCGCTTGCGTCAAGATCTCCGTAAAATGGTCGACGTAGTCGGACGCCTGTTTGTAGCGAATCGGCTTCCCGACGGGAAACGTCCAGTACGCCCGTTCGCGCATGTCGCCCCCTTGAATGCTCAGGGCCGAGCCGCCCGGCAGGCGCCGGATGTCAGCGAACGCAGTCGTGCGCAGGTCGAAATTCACGCGAAAGAGCAGGAAGTCACCGAGCGCCCGCTCGTTTAAGTGTGTCGAAACAAGGGGATGTCGCCGCAGGCAGTCCAGCGTATTACTGAAGATGAAAGAGGGGCCCACGCGCGCATAGTAAAAGAGCTTGAGGCCCAATGGATCGCGGGCGCAAAACAGGCGGCGCCGCCGGCTATCCCAGATGGCAAAGGCGAAGTCTCCGACCAGATGGTGGGCGCACTCCTCGCCCCAAATATTGTAGGCGTGGAGGATCAGCGCCACATCGGGCGTCCTGTTCAGGTCTATCCGAGGCGCCCCGCGGGCCTGGAGTTGCGCGACGAGTTCCCGACGGCCGTCCAGCCGCGCGTCGGCGGTGATCCATACCTGGTCGTCCAGGCTCAAGGGTTGCTGCTCGAAGGCCGCTTCGGCGGTTGTGCGCAGCAACGTGTGCCCTAACCCCACAGAGCCGTCGATCCAGACGGATCGCGCATCGGGGCCACGGAAAGTTATGGAGTCCGTGAGACGATGCGCCAGGTCGCGGTCGACCGGCGCGCCATCGAGATTGACGATGCCGACTATGCCACTCATGGTAATCTTTTCTAACCCGCGTGTCGCGCCATCACGGGATCACCCGACATCTCCTGGCGCGCTTTAAGGTCGTAGTATAGCACCGTCGTCGCGGCGGCCGTCAGCGGCTGGACGAACAGGGCGATGAGGATGCCGAAGAGGCTCTGGAGGAGCGGCGCGGGCAGTCCGAGCGGATGCGCCAGCACGGCCGCCAGGATTGTAGGCGGCAGGCCGATGAGCACGAGCACGAGGACTACCACGACGACGAACAGGTTGGACGCGCGCTGCCACTGGCTCTTGACCAACCGCCGGCTGCGCTTGCTTGCCGTCCAGCCGCCGCTCCCCTCCAACATGACGGCCTGCGGGATCAAGGCCCACGCCACGAGAAAATAGATGAACAGCACGAGCCCGATGACCGTGGGGCAGAGCAGGAACAACACGACGAAGCGCGCCGCGGCCCACCAGAAAGCGCCGAGCAGCGCCCCAAACCTCTCCACGACCGCGCGATACGCCGCCAGCGGTCCCACGGCGCGCCCCTCCCGACGGCGCGCGATGACCACGGCGAGCGCCGCCGTCGTGAGCACGCCGACGAGGAACGAGAGTACTAACCCGACGGCGGCACGGACGCCGAGGTTGACGAAGGCCGCGCTGTGCGCCGCCGTGAGCGGATGCGTGAGCGCCACCGTCGACCCTTGCGTGGACGGCAGGTTCAGCAGCACGGAGACCGTGAGCGGCGGGATGCGCGGCGCGGTTAGATTCAGCAGCAGGCTGAGAAGCTGGAGCGGCACGTTGAGCAGGGCGACGGTGGCGATGAAAAGCAAAGCGTTCGCACGATAGAGGCGCAATGCCTCCTTGAGCAGCGCGCCCGCGGTGGGCGGGCGTTCATCCGTGGGGGTCGTCGCGGTGTTTTGGCGGGGCGGTGTAAACATAGGTTATGCGCTCTTTCTGGATCGTCGGATTACCCAAGAGGCAAGAACCACACCACGGGACGCAAACAGGACGCCGCTGGCATGGGATATGCCCCGCATTTTCCACATGCCCACCAGCATAGACGCGATAGGCATCACCACGCGCACAGCCACGGCGCCTGATAACGACCAGTGGACTAGCGAGGAGAGACTCATGATCGAAGGTGAGAGGACCACGGCGGAGGACGGACAGCCCGGAGAACCGGACGGAGAGAAGTCGTCGCACATCGCGGGATTCGCCGGCATGCCCTCGCCCGACGCGCAAGTACCGCCGGAACACGAAGCGGTCGAGGGGCGCGGGTTCGCCATCGACGCGCTCGGCCGCGACGAGACCGACGACAGGGATGCGCACGGGGAGCGCGCGACGCCGGTCGACGGATAGGGGTCAGAGGTCAGAGGCCAGGCGTCAGGGTATACCTACTGGGAGCGCCGGCGTCCTCGCCGTCATACCTCTGCTGGCGAGACGCACGCTGGTATCGACGCGCTCACCCGCCACCGTGTGCCGGCGAGGACGCCGGCGCTCCCAGTAGATACGATGGGGAGCGGCGTATGTATTACTGTTCCCTGACCCCTGACCCCTCAGTACACGATATCGACCCGGCGGCCGCTGTTCGCGGACTCTACGATGGCGTCGGTCACGACCGAGGCGCGGTAGCCGTCCTCGAAATCGGCCCCCTCGGGCCCGACCGGACGGCCCGTGACGACGCACTCGAAGAAGTGCCGGATCTCATGCACGAACGAGTGCTCCCAGCCGATGATGTGCCCCTGCGGCCACCATGCCCCCACATAGGGGTGATCGGGCTCGGTCACCAGCACGTCGCGGAAGCCCGTCGCGTCGCGTGTGGTCTCCTCCTCGGGCAAGTACACCTGCAGTTCGTTGAGCCGCTCCAGGTCGAAGGCGATGGAACCCTTCTCGCCGTTGATCTCAATGATCTGGTGATTCTTGCGCCCCTTGGCGAAGCGCGAGGCTTCGAGCGTGCCGATGGCGCCGTTCTGGAACCGTACCGCCGCCACGAAGGCGTCGTCCACGCCGACCCTCCGCGTCGCGCCACCCTCGCCCTGGCGCTCCGTGATGAACGTGGCCGTGACGCCGCTGACGCTGGCCGGCTCGCCGACGAGGAAGCGCGCTAGATCAATAATGTGCGTACCGAGGTCGCCCAGCGCGCCCGAGCCGGCCTCCGCGGCGTCCAGGCGCCAGACCATACCGAACTGGGGGTCCATGATCCACTCCTGCAGGTACTGCGCGCGGAAGTGGTAGATGCGCCCCAGCCGCCCCGCCGCGATGATGTCGCGCGCCAGCTTGAGCGCGGGCACGAAGCGGTAGTTGAAGGCGCACATATGCGCGACGCCGGCCTGCCGGACCGCCTCGAGCATACGTTTGGCCTCGGCGGCGTCGCGCGCGAGCGGCTTCTCGCAGATAATGTGCTTGCCGGCCCGCGCGGCGGCGATACAGGGCTCGGCGTGCAGGTTGTTCGGCGCGCCGTCGTCGAAGACCTGGATCTCCGGGTCGTCCACTAGCTCCCGCCAGTCGGTCACGGCCTTCGCATAGCCGTAGCGCCGCGCCGCCGCCTCCACCTTCTCGCGCGACCGCCCCGCGATGGCCACGAGGCGCGCCCGCGCGGGGGGCGGCGTATAGATATAGTCGAGCGTCTTGTAGGCGTTGGTGTGGGCCTTACCCATGAAGGCGTATCCGAGCATGCCCACGCCCAGCGTCGGGACCTCTTGATCCATTGTTCCGGTCTCGCCCATGGTGACAAAGCCGCTGCGTTCGGACATAATGGTCTCCTTATCCTTGCCTAAACGCCGCGTCGAACGCCCGCCCCGAGGGCTGGAAGTCGGTGCGCTTGACGAAGGCGGCGGCCTCGGGCGCGCCTTGTGTGCGGTCCATACCGCTGTCCTCCCACTCCACGGAGAGCGGCCCGTCGTAGCCGATGCGGTTGAGCGCGCGCACGATCTCCTCGAAGTCGACGCCGCCGCGGCCTGGCGTGCGGAAGTCCCAGCCGCGCCGCGCGTCGCCGAAGTCGAGGTGCGAGCCCAGGATGCTCGTGCGCCCGTTCAGGGTGCGCACCGCGTTCTTGACATGTACGTGGTAGATGCGATCGGCGAAGGTCTCGATGAACAGGACGGGATCGACGAACTGGTGGTGCAGGTGGCTGGGGTCGAAGTTGATTCCGAAAGCGGGGCGATGACCGATCGCGGCGAGCGTCTTCTCGGTCGTGACGATGTCGTAGGCGATCTCGGTCGGGTGGACCTCCAGCCCGAAGCGCACGCCCTCGCGGTCGAACACGTCCATAATGGGGTTCCAGCGGTCGGCGAACTCCTTGTAGCCGGCCTCGACGGTGTCCCAGTTGTTGGGAGGCCACGAATAGAGCAGGTGCCAAATCGGCGAGCCGGTGAAGCCGTTGACCTGCGTCACGCCGAAAGCCTTGGCGGCGCGCGCCGTGTCCTCTATCTCGCGCGCGGCCCGCTGTCGCACGCCCTCGGGCTCGCCGTCGCCCCAGAGGCGCGGCGGCAGCACGCCCTGGTGGCGCTCGTCGATGTGCCGGTCCGCCACGGCCTGACCCACGAGGTGGTTGCTGATGGCCCAGCAGCCTAATCCGTACCCCTCCAGCAGCGCCCGCTTATTGGTGACGTAGGTGGAGTCGGCGAGCGCCTTGTCGACCTCGAAGTGGTCGCCCCAGCAGGCCAACTCCAGGCCGTCGTAGCCCCAGCTCTTGGCGAGGGGCGCCAATTCGGCGAGGGGCAGGTCGGCGAACTGCCCGGTGAACAGGGTAACCGGTCGTGCCATGATATCCTCCTACAACCCAAATATACCAACGGGCGCATCGCAGAAGAGGGCGGCGCGGTCGCGCGTCGAAGGGGGCGGCGTGACAGGGAGTGGTGATACGGGGAAAGTTTACTCGAAATTCTCCGGCCACTGCCGCGCCTGGTGGACAACGCCGACAACTTCGACCGTTTGCTCAGTGACGCGGTAGGCGACGGTAAAAGGCGTGCGCGGGACCATAAGCTCACGGGTGTCGGCGACCCGGCCCAGTCGCCCTTTTAAGGGATAAACGGCCAGTCCCTTGACGGCGGCTCGGACGCGCGCCGCGACTTGACGAGAAGCGGCTGGGCTGTCTCGTGCGACGTAGCGAGTCTGCTGGCGAAACGCGTTTCGAGCGCGCGGTGTCCATCGGACCCTCATCCGGCGCGCTCACGCGTGGCCTCAGGCTCAAGGCCGAACTCCGCCCACATTTCATCCATCTCCTCGTCGCTGACGAAGATGCCGGCATCGGCCTCGGCGATGCCGGCCTTAATCTCCGCAACCTGTGGGGCTTCCTCAGCGATGTAGCGCTCGATCGCCTCCACCATCAGGTCGTCGCTGCTCCGCCCCATCGCCTCGGCGAGCGCGTCGATGCTTATCTTAACCTCGTCCGACAACCGAATGCTGACGGCGTCACTAGTCGTGTTCGACATGTTCTCCCCTAGCCCTAAAGCACTACGCTGTTATCACTGTAGATCCTCGGTCGCGGTATCGTCAAATCGTGGGCGCCCCATCACCCTATTCGCGCACAAAAGGGATTGGCGGGATGCCCAACTCCGCGCATACACGCGCCGTATCAGACATGTGCCCCTTGGTCAGCCGGGGAGGAACCCGCCGTCCCTCAGATCCGCGATCAGCCGTCGCGCGTAGGGCGCGCCGTCGATCTCCAGCATGATCTTGTTGACCTCCGGCAGCGGCTCCTGCCATAGCCAGGCGACCCGCACCCATAGCCCCGGCAGTTCACGCGCGCGATAGATGCCATCAGGGCCGGGCGGGATAGCCTGGTAAAGTCCCGCGCCATCACGCTGATAGAACTCGGCGCGACTCGTGTCCGGGTCGATCAGCCAGTATTCGCCGACACCGCCCGCCTGATACTCATAGAACTTCTCGCCCCGGTCGCGCACCCGACTCTCGGGCGATACAATCTCCACGACGAGGTCGGCCGGCCCCTCCACGCGCGTCGAGCGCACTCGGTCGAGGTGTTCCTTCGCCACGAATAGTACGTCGGGTTCGCGCCCCGAGGTTGGCAACCGCATCTGAAATGGCGCGAACAGGACCCTGCCGAGATCGTGCGTGCGCGCGTGCTCCGAAAACATGTCGTGCAAGAAGTCCGTAAGATCTTGGTGGCGAGCGCTTGCTGGGCTGGTCATAACTATCCTCCCGTCGACCCACTCGGCCAGCGTGTCCTCGTCGGCCCACTCCATGAACTCATCGTAGGTCATCGTCGGGACGTGGGTTGGATCGGCGGACAGCAG
>JAABUQ010010857.1_pt1 | contig 11827 bp, 9 predicted proteins | sample 5560001 | NCBI WGS metagenome assembly JAABUQ01 (sample SAMN10711888, study PRJNA513371) | rock metagenome | isolation source: Antarctica rocks | place: Antarctica: Victoria Land, Finger Mt nord | collected 2015-12-18
AGGTGGCGCTGGCGATCCTGCTGGAGGCGGTGCTGTCCTTCCTCGGCCTCGGCGTGCCGGCGCCGCTGCCGAGCTGGGGGCTGATGATCGCGGAGGGCAAGGATTACATGTTCTTCGAGCCGTGGGTCATCATGGTGCCGGGCCTGAGCCTGTTCGTGCTGGTGCTCGGCATCAACCTGCTGGGCGACGGGCTGCGTGATTTGCTGGCGGCGTCGCGCGATGCCTGATGCCGTGCTCGACGTGGACGGCCTTCGCGTGAGTTTCGGCGCCGTGGACGCGGTGCGCGGCGTCTCGCTTCGGGTGGCGCGCGGGGAAACGCATTGCCTGGTGGGCGAGAGCGGCTGCGGCAAGTCGGTGACGGCGCTGGGGGTCATGGGCTTGCTGGCCCGAGGCGCGCGGCGCCGTGCCGGGCATATCCGCTTCGCGGGCACCGACCTGCTGCCGCTGTCCGACCGGGCCATGGGCCGGCTGCGCGGCGACCGCATCGGCATGATCTTCCAGGAGCCGATGACCAGCCTCAACCCGGCCTTCACCATCGGTTCGCAGATGACGGAGGTGTATCGCCGGCACCGGGGCGGCGGGCGCGCGGCGGCAACCGAGCGCGCGGCGGCGCTGCTGGGCCGGGTGGGCATCACAGCACCTGGGCTGCGGCTGGGCCAGTTCCCGCACCAGCTTTCGGGCGGCTTGCGGCAGCGGGTGATGATCGCCATGGCGCTGATGTGCGAGCCGGAGCTGCTGATCGCCGACGAGCCGACCACGGCGCTGGACGTCACCGTGCAGGCGGGCATCCTGCGCCCGCTGGCGGCGCTGCAAGCGGAGATGGGCCTGGCGCTGCTGCTGATCACCCACGACCTCGGCGTCGTCGCCCGCGTCGCGCACCGGGTCAGCGTCATGTACGCAGGCCAGGTGGTCGAGAGCGCCCCGGCCGCGTCGCTGTTCGCCCGGCCGAGCCACCCCTACACGCAAGGCCTGCTCGCCAGCATCCCGGTGCCGGGCCAGGGACGGCGGGACGAGCCGCTTGGCAGCATTCCCGGCACGGTGCCGCGCATCCCGCCGGGCTTCGTCGGCTGTGGCTTCCGCGACCGCTGCCGCTTTGCCGTGCCGGACTGCGCCGCCGTGGTGCCGCTGCGGAAGCGCGCGCCGGGCCACACCTATCTGTGCCAGCTTCCGCCATGACGCCCGCCATCAAGGTGCGCGACGTGCATCGCCGCTTCGGCCCGGTGCGTGCGGTGGACGGCGTTAGCCTCCGGGTGCCGTCCGGCGGCACAATGGGCATCGTGGGCGAGAGCGGCTGCGGCAAGAGCACGCTGGCGCGCATCATCCTGGGCCTGCTGCCCGCCGATGGGGGCGACGTGCTCATCGAGGGCCAGCGCCTGGCGGGTCTCGACCGCCGCGCCCGCGCCCGGCTGATCCAACCGGTGTTCCAGGACCCGTACTCTTCCTTAAACCCGCGCCACCGCGTGCGGGACATCGTGGCGCTGCCGCTGCGCGCCCAAGGCGTCCGGGACGTGGAGGCGCCCGTCCTCGACATGCTCGCCCGGGTGGGCCTGGACGCGGCGATGGCCGGGCGGCTGCCGGCGCAGCTCAGCGGCGGGCAGCGGCAGCGCGTCGCCATCGCCCGCGCCCTGGTGCTGCGCCCGCGAATCGTGGTGTGCGACGAGCCGACCAGCGCGCTCGACGTGTCGGTGCAGGCGCAGATCCTCAATTTGCTGGCCGAGCTGCGGCGGGAGGTGGGCCTGACGCTCGTGGTCATCAGCCATAACCTGGCCGTGGTCGAGCGCATCGCGACGGAGGTGGCGGTGATGTACCTGGGCCGCATCGTCGAGCATGCGCCGGTGGACGCGCTGTTCTCCGACCCGCAGCACCCTTATACCCGCGCCCTGCTGGCCAGCGTTTTAACGCCCGAACCTGGCCTCGGCATTCCGGACGTCGGGTTGGGGGACAGCGCGCCCGACCCGGCCAACGTCCCGCCGGGCTGCCGCTTCCACCCGCGCTGCCCGGCGGCGCAGGCGCGATGCAGCACGATGGACCCGGCCGGAATCAGGGCGAAGGGTCGGCTGGCGGAGTGCCTGCTGGAAGCGGATTGACGCCCCTCTGCCGGTTGGGAGCGCCGCTACTTCCAGCTTGCGAGGTAGAACCGCGGCAGCTCGTCGCCGAACGCCTTGAAGTTCAGCGTGCGGCTCATCGCGTAGTTGGTGACGAAGGTGAACAGCGGCGCGAAGTAGGCGCGCTCGGTGATCCGCTTGATCGCGGCGCTGTAGGCGGCGCGGCGCTTGTCGGGATCGGCGCTGCTGCCGCCCGCCTCCACCATGACCTGCAGCTCAGGGTCGCGGGCGTAGTCCTGCCCGCCGCCGGTGAAGAAGAACGGCAGGAAGGCGGAGGCGTCGTTGATCGAGTAGCTGCCCCAGCTCCCCAGCTCCATCGGGTTCTTGCCCTCGATGCTGTGCTGGACCACGGCGCCGACCTGGAGCTGGTTGATCTTCGCCTGGATGCCGACGGCGGCCAGGTAGTTCTGGATGGCGCCCTGCCATTGCGGCAGCAGGTAGCCGACGATCTCGGTCGTGAAGCCCTGGGGATAGCCGGCCTCCGCCAGCAGCGCCTTCGCCTTGGCCGGGTCGTACTCGTATTTGATGGCGATGGCCTGGTCGCAGCCGAACTGGGTGGGGAAACACGGGGCGTCCAGCACGCGGGAGCCGCCGGGCATGAACTGCTTGGCCATGGTCGGCCGGTCCAGCGCATACAGGATCGCCTGGCGCACCTTGGCGTTGGTCAGCGGGTTGTCCGCCCCGGTCCGCCCGGCGCTGTCCATGTTCAGGTAGGCGACCCGCATGCTCTCGTTGCGGAGCGTCTGCAGGGTCGGCATGCGGTTGAAGTTGTCGAGCTGGTCCGGGCTGAACATCCAGATCCAGTCAGCCTGGTTGCCCAGGATCGCCGACATCTCGCCGGTCGCGTCCGCCACCTCCTTGATGACCAGGCGGCGGATGGCGGGCTTGCCCTTGGGGCTGTCGAAGTAGTCGTCGTTGCGCTCCATGTCGATCTCGCTCGCGCCGTCCACCTTGGTGATGCGGTACGGGCCGGTGCCGACCGGCGCCTTGGAGTAATCGGCCCCCACCCGCTCCCGGTAGGCCTTCGGGTAGATCGGCAGCACCATGGCGATGTACTCGAGCGCCGCCGGGAACACGCGCTTCAGCTTGATGCGGACGTGCAGGTCGTCGATCTTCTCGGCGCCTGCGATGAAGCTGAAGTTGCTGGGCACCGCCACCTGCTTGTCGGACAGGGTGCTTTGCACCGTGTAGACCACGTCGTCCGCGGTGAACGGGCTGCCGTCATGGAACTTGACGCCCGCGCGCAGCTCGAACTCGATGGTCGTGTCGTCGGCGTAGCGCCAGGAGGTCGCGAGCAGCGGCTTCAGCGTAAAGGTTTCGGGATCGCGGTAGATCAGCGTGTCCCAGGCCTGATGCGCCACCACCAGCCCGGTGCGGAGCGAGTTGTAATAGGGATCGACGTTCGGCACCGCGTCCCGCCAGGCGACCCGGAGCGTGTCCTGCGCCTTCTGCGCCGACGCCGGGGCGTGCGCCAGCATGCCCGCAGCGATGCACAAGCCGCTGAGCAATAGGCGCGTCCGCATCATCCAACCCCCGGCACCGGCAGGATTAAACGTTACGTGCGCCTGCGCACGGGCGCAATGCTGCATTGCGTCAGGCGGCTTCCAGATCAGCCCATCGTGGCGTTGAACGCGCCGCCATCCAGCAGCAGGTTCTGCCCCACGATGAAACCCGAGGACGCGGCGCACAGGAACACGCAGGCGTCGCCGAACTCGGCGGGGTCGCCGACCCGGCCGGCCGGAGACTGCTGCGCGCGCTCGTGCAGCAGGTCGTCCACCGTGCGCCCGGCCTGCTCCGCGGCCTGGGCGGCGTTGGAGCGCAGCCGGTCCGTGAGGAACGGACCCGGCAGCAGGTTGTTGATCGTGACGTTGTGCCGCGCCACCTGCCGGGCCAGGCCGCCCACGAACCCCGTCAGCCCGGCCCGCGCCCCGTTGCTCATGCCGAGCGTCGGGATGGGCGACTTCACGCTGGCGGAGGTGATGTTGACGATCCGGCCGAACCGCCGCGTCGCCATGCCGTCCACCACGGCGCGGATCAGCGCGATGGGCGCCAGCATGTTGGCGTCGAGCGCCCGCATCCAGTCCTCGCGCTCCCAGTCTCGGAAGTCGCCCGGCGGCGGGCCGCCGGCGTTGTTCACCAGGATGTCGGGGTCGGGGCAGGCGGCAAGCGCCGCGGCGCGGCCGTCCTCCGTCGCGATGTCCCCAGGCGCCGCCGTCACCGTGGCCCCCGTGGCGGCGCGGATCTCGTCCGCCGTGCGCTCCAGCGCGCCCTCCGTCCGCGCCGTGATCGTCACCGCGACGCCTTCCCGCGCCAGGGCCATGGCGCAGGCGCGTCCCAGCCCCTTGCTCGCGGCGCAAACCAGGGCGCGCTTGCCGTGCAAACCCGTGTCCATCGTTATTCCTCCCTCGCGGATGCATTCGGCATCTCGGCTTCCAGGATTTGCCGCCAGCGGTCCGGCAGCGGGGCGGGCCGCCGCGTCGCCGCATCGACGCAGACGTGCACGAACCACCCCTCCGCCGCAGCCACGTCCGCATCGCCCCGGAACACGGCAACGTCATGCCGGATCGAGCTGTTGCCGAGTTTTGCAAGCCGCAGCCCGGCGGTCAGTTGGTCGGGGAACGCGGCCTCGGAATGGTAGCGGCAACTGCTTTCGGCGACCATCAGCAGGTGGCTGCCGCCTTGCCAGGTCAGAATGCCGCACTGCACCAGAAAATGGGTGATCGCCGTATCGAACAAGCTGTAATACGCCGCGTTGTTCACGTGCCCGAACACGTCGTTGTCCATCCAGCGCGTGGTGATCGGGAGGAGGCGGCGGTAATCGGCACGCACGCCGGGCGAGGCTTTGCTCATGGGGCGGGGATCATGGCAAGCCTCGCGCCACCGCGCCAGAGCCACGCGCTGCCAAACCAGGGATCTCCGCTCATGTTGCGCCTCATGCTGCTCGCCATCACGGCCGCGGCCGGATGCTTGTCCCCCGGCCGCGCCGCGGCCCATGCCATCCTTCTCGACAGCGAGCCGGCAGCGCGCGCCACCGTGCCGCCGGGGCCGACCGGGATCAAGCTGCGCTTCAACAGCCGGATCGACCACGCGCGCTCCCGCCTGGCGCTGCGCAGCGGCGGGGAGGAGCGCGTGCTGACGCTCGACCCGGCCACCCCGGCGGATGTCATGGCCGCGTCTTCTGACCTCCAGCCCGGCGACTGCGTGCTGCGCTGGCAGGTGCTGGCGGTGGACGGGCACATCACGCGGGGCGAAGTGCCGTTGACCGTGCAGGCGAAGTGACATGGCGCTGCTGATCGACCTGTTCGGCTATTTGTCCATCGTCCTGCATGGCCTGACCATCGGCGCGCAGAGCATGGCGGTGGGCGGCGTCCTGTTCCTGATCGCCCTGGCGCGGCCCTTCGCGGCGACGCTGCCGGACGGCGTGGCCCTGACCCGGCGCATCGGCGTCATCGCGGGCTGGAGCGCGCTCGCCTTGGTGGCTTGCGAGCTGCTGGCCGTCGCGCTGCAGGTCGCCGTGCTGATGGGCAGCGTGGACCTCGGCCTGGCCGAGGCGCTGACGGCGCAGTTCGCGGTGGCCGGCCTGGTCAAGGCCGCCGCGGCCGGGGTACTCGGGATCGTCCTGCTGACGCCCCGCCCGGCGCCGGCGCCGGCGCTGCTGGGGCTGTGCGCCGTGGTGCTGGCGGCGGCGGTGATGACGACCCACGCCGCGGCGCGGCTCACCGACGGCCCGGTGCTGATGGCCGCGACCGGGCTGCACATCCTGGGCGCCGCGGTCTGGATCGGCGGCATTCCCTTCTTCATCGTGGCGCTGCGCGGTCTGCGGGACGGGGCCGCGTTCCGCCGAGTGGGCGCGCGGTTTTCCCGGATCAGCATGCTGGGCGTCGGCTGCATCCTGGTGTCGGCCGCGACGATGACGTGGTTCTACATCGGCTCCTGGGGTGCTGCGTACGGCACGGCCTACGGCGTCATGGTGGGCGCCAAGGCCGCCATGTTCGCGGCCCTGCTGCTGCTGGGCTTGGGCAACTTCCTGGTGGTCGAGCGGCTGCGGACCGACCCCGCCACGCCCGTGCTGCGCCTGCGGCGCTTCGCCGAGGTGGAGGTGGGCATCGGCTTCAGCATCTTCTTCGCCGCCGCCTCCTTGACCTCCGTGCCCCCGGCGGTGGACCTTTCGCAGGATCGCGTGACCTGGGCGGAGATCGCCGAACGCAACGCGCCGCAGGTGCCGCGCCTCACGTCCCCGGACCTCGACAGCCTGGCGCTTCCGGAACTGCAAGCGCAGTTGGATGCGGAAGCCGCCCGCGCCAGAACCAAGGCGCCGCCGGCGGTCGTGCCGGGGTCGGGGGAACTACCAGTGCGCAACGCCGCCGACATCGCCTGGAGCGAGTACAACCACCATTGGGCCGGGCTGTTCGTGGTCGCCGTGGGCCTTCTGGGCTTGCTGAACCGTGCCGGCCTGCGCCCGGCGAGGCATTGGCCGTTGCTGCTGCTGGGCTTGGCGGGGTTTCTCCTTGTGCGGTCGGACCCCGAAGTCTGGCCGCTGGGCGATGTCGGCTTCTTCGAGAGCCTGCGCGACGTGGAGGTGATGCAGCACCGCGTGTTCGTCGTGCTGATCGTGGCGTTCGCGCTGTTCGAGTGGGGCGTGCGGACAGGGCGGCTGCGGCGTCCCGGGGCGGCGCTGGTGTTCCCGCTGCTGACCGCGGCGGGCGGGGCGCTGCTGCTGACCCACAGCCACGCGATCTCCAACGTCAAGGACCAGTTGCTGATCGAGATGTCGCACACGCCGCTGGCGCTGGCCGGAATCGGCGCGGGCTGGGCGCGCTGGCTGGAGCTGCGGGCCGACGGCCCGATCCGGCGCGCGGCGGGCTGGGTATGGCCGGTCTGCTTCCTGCTCGTCGGCGCGATCCTGCTGCTTTACCGGGAAGCCTGAAACGCCAGGCGCCCCGTTCCGGCTGGCACGAGGCTGTCCCGCGCCGACAGGAACCCCGGCCCGGCGGCCAAGAGCCACAGCACGGCAAAGAACACTACGCTTTGAGCCGCCGTGCTGAGCAGCTTCAACCGACCCTGCGTGCTGGGCCGTGCCGGGCGCAAAGCGTGAACGCAGCGCTTCGGAAGCGGCAGGTCGAAAGCGGAATTAGCGATGACCACATGCATCATAGACCTCTTTTGTTCGTTGAAAGTTCCGGTTATAAATGGTGGGCGGATCCAGAGGTTAATGTTCACTTTATGTTCCAAACAGGGCTAGGGTCAAGCCTCTACCTGCCGGGCTACCGTCCCTGAAAGGCCAGCCACAGCCGAGACGCACCGAACGCACCCCGGCCTATCGTCAGGCGGCAGAGCCGCCCGATTCGGCCAGAAGCGCCGCGACCTGCTTGAGCAGTGCGCCGAGTCGGATCGGCTTCTGCAGCACAACCAGCCGCCCGCCGGTGAGAGCGGCCGTGGCCGGCGCCAGCTCCTCGCCGCTGTAGCCGGTCAGCAGGATGCATGGCACTCCCGGCCAACGCCGCTGCGCTTCTTGGATCAGCGCGACGCCGTCGGTGTCCGGCATGGACAGATCGGTGATGAGCAGGTCGGCCGGCTCCCCGTGTTCCAGATGCGAAAGGGCGGGAGCCGTGCTGTTGAAGCTCGCGACGGCATAGCCGGACGCTTCCAGCATCTCGTCCATTGCCTCAAGCACCTCGGCGTCGTCATCGACCAGCATGATGCGGCGCGGACCTCCGGTGGCGGTGGCCGGGGCGCCGCCCCCCGCCGCGTCCGCCGTGGCGCGGGTCTGGGGCAGGAACAGGCTTGCCGTGGTGCCCTGCCCAACCTGGCTGCGCAAGACCAGCCGCCCGCCGGACTGCTCGGCGAAGCCGCGCGCCATCGCGAGGCCCAGGCCCGTGCCGCGCCCCCGCGCCTTGGTGCTGAAAAACGGCTCGGCAGCGCGCTTCAGCACGTCGGGGGGCATGCCGGGGCCGGTGTCGCGGACGTCGATCCTGACGAAACGCCCCGCCCTCAACCCGGCCGCGGCGCCGTCCACCGCCTCGGCTGACAGCCTGAGCGTGTGGGCCGCCTCTCGTGACCCATCAGCCGGCCCGTCGCCGTCCATCGCGTCCCGGGCATTGGCCGCAAGATTGGCCAGCGCCGTCTCAAGCTGGTCCTTGTCCGTCCAAACCGGCGGCAGGACGTCAGGCAAGGCGAGTTCAACGGCGATTCGATTGGCCAGGGTGCCTGCCAGGACATCGCTCAGGTCGGTCAGCAGCCGGGCGGCATCGACCTCATCCGCTTGCAGGGCGCTGCGCCGGGCAAAGCTCAGCAGGTGCCGCGTGACCACGGCGCCGCGTTCGGCCGCATCCACGACCAGCCTGGCCAGCCGCTCCACCGAGGCGGCGTTGTCCGGGCGCCGCTGGATCAGCCGGGCGCCTCCGGCAATCGCCTGCAGCACGTTGTTGAAGTCATGCGCGACGCCGCCGGCCATCTGGCCCAAGGCCTCCATGCGCTGCGTTTGCCAGAGGGTTTCCTGGGCTGCGACGCGCTCCGCCACAGCCTCCGACACGCGCTGGTCCAGGGTCGCGGCCAAGTCCTGCACGGCCGCTTCTGCTGCACGCCGATCAGAGATGTCCTGTACGGCGACAACGACGCCGGCCAGCCGCCCGCTGCCGTCGCGGGTGAGCGCCAAGTGGCTGGCGGCCCAGACGTGGCTCGCGTCGGCCCGCATCAGGCGGCTCTCGATCCGGAACGGTGCCCCGGTGGCAAGCATCTGGGCATGCTGCTGCAGGTGCGAGGGGCGGTCCTCGGGGTGCGTCAGTTCGTGCAGCGCCAACGTCCGCAGACGTGCCTCCCGGTGGCCGGTCAACTGGCAATAGCAAGGATTCGCCAAGCGGATGCGACCGTCCAGCCCGGTTTGCACGATGCCGATCGGGGCGCTGCTCATGACGGCATCGAGCCGGGCTTCCACCTCGCGCAGCGCCGCTTGGGATTGGCGGAGCGTCCGCTTGAGATGGCCGCTGTGCTGCCAGCCGAGCAGCAGCGCCGCCGGCATCGCATATTGCATGTAACGCATCATGCGTGCCATCGGCGGTTGCCCAATCTGGGCCTCAGTCGCGTGTCGTGCTCTGGTCATGGGAGCACAACGCCGAACGGTGGCGTCGGCTCCCGCCGAGCGTTTCGTTTTGGTGCCGGGTTAGGCGTCCCAAGCCGTCAGGCCGCCGCCTCGCGCTTGCGGCGGCCGGGCAGCACGGCCTCCGGCGTGATGTCCTCGGGCGTTTGCAGGGCCGTCAGCAGGGCCTTGCGCAAGACGGCCAGCTTGCGCTCGTTCTCGATCTTCAGCCCGAACACATCTTTGACATAGAACACGTCGACCGCCCGCACGCCGTAGGTCGTGACGTGGGCGGAGGCGATCTGCAGCCCCTGCTCGCTGATGGCGGCCGTCACGTCGTGCAGCAGCCCCGGGCGGTCGCGACCATTCACTTCCAGCACCGTGTGCGTGTTGCTGGCGCGGTTATCGACCACGACCCGCGGCGACACGTGGATCGCCCGCATGCGGCGGCCCAGCAGCGCCCGGGACGCCCGGCGGATTTCGCCGGCCAGCGCCAGACGCCCGGACAGCGCCTGGTCGATCAGCACATGCAGGCGGGCCAGGCGGTGCGGCGCGTCGAAGGCGCCCCCGGCCGTGTCCTGGATCCAGAACGTATCGAGCGCGCTGCCGTTGGTCAGCGTGTGGATGCGCGCGTCGACGATGGACGCGCCCGCCACCGCCAACGCCCCGGCGATCCGGCTGAACAGCCCGGCGTGGTCGGCGGTGTAGATCGTCACCTCCGTCACCGCGCGGGCCGGCAACGGCTCGGTATCGACGGTGAGCGGCGCCCCCCGGCGCTCCGCGTCGCGGATCAGCCGGGCATGCCGGGCATGCGTTTCGGGGTCGAAGCTGAGCCAGTAGCCGGGATAGCCGAGGCCGTAGTAGAAGTCCCGGTCCGCCTCCGGCCAGTCGGTCAGATAGTGCCCGGCCGCTTCCTTGGCCCGCGCCAACCGCACGTCGCGCTCGGTGGTGGCGAGGCCGCCGGCCAGCACGTCGGCGACCCGGGAATACAGCTCCCGCAGCAGGGTCGCCTTCCAGCCGTTCCAGACCTTTGCGCTGACGGCGCGCATGTCGGCGACGGTCAGCACCAGCAGCAGCTTGAGCCGTTCCGGCGATTGGATGGTGTCGGCGAGGTCAAGGATGGTCTTGGGATCGTCGATGTCGCGCTTGAACGCCGTTTGGCTGAGCATCAGGTGGTGCAGCACCAGCCAGCTCACCGTCTCCGTCTCCTCGGCCGACAGGCCGATGGCCGGGCCGATTTGCGTCGCGATCTCGGCCCCGAGTTCGGAGTGGTCGCCGCCGCGGCCCTTGGCGATGTCGTGCAGCAGCGTCGCGGCGTACAGCGCCCGGCGGGATTGCAGGTCTTCGACCAGGCCGGAGGCGATGGGCGCCACGTCCGCCAGTTCGCCCCGTTCCAGGGCGTTGAGCACGCGCACCGCCTCGATCGTGTGCTCATCCACAGTGAACACGTGGTAGGTGTCGAACTGCATCTGCCCGACGATGCGCGCCCAATCCGGGATGTAGCGCCCGAGGAAGCCGGTCTCGTTCAGGATGGCCAGCCACTTCGCGCCGCCGGCGCGGCTGTGCTCGCCGTCGCGCCCGCAGAGCAGGTCGAGGAAGACCTCCGCCGCCGCCGGGTCGCCGCGGAGCTGGATCGCCCCGCGCTCGTGGCGGATCAGCGCGCGGAGCGCCAGCGGGTGCAGCTCCAGCGCCCGGTCCCGCGCCACCTGCAGGATCTGCAGCATGGCAATGGGGTGGTGGCCGAACTGCCGGCCCGGCGCGGACATCAGCTTGCCGTCGGCCAGCACGAAGCCCTGTTCCAGCAGCGCCGCGTCCGTCGTGCCCGCCAGCGCCGGCGGCCCCAGGGCGGCGCGCACGACCGCCGGCTCCAGCACCATCGTGATCCGGGTGATCTCGCGCGCCGTCAGGAAGTAATGGCGCATGAACCGCTCGACGCCGTCCTGCCGGCCGTGCCGGATGTAGCCCATGCGGGCGCCGACGACCGGCTGCAGGTCGAAGGTCAGCCGGTCCTCGGCACGCCCGGCGACGTAGTGCAGGTGGAAGCGCACGGTCCAAAGGAAGTCCCAGGACCGCCGTCCGTGCTTGGCTTCCTGGTGGGTGAGGATGCCGCCGCCGGGGCTTTCGGGACCGACCAGCTCGCCCATGACCTGGGTGTCGAACACGTAGCGCGACATCCAGTACAGCGTCTGCATGTCGCGAAGGCCGCCGCGGCCCTCCTTGATGTTGGGCTCGACCAGGAACGGTGTTTCGCCGTAGCGGTGGTGGCGGGCGTCGCGTTCGGCCTGCTTGGCCGCGATGAAGCCGCCGGCCCCGGCATCGGCGCAGGATTGCTTGAAGCGCGCCTGGAACGCCTCGAACAGTCCGGCGTCGCCGGAGAGCAGCCGTGCGTCAAGCAGCGAGGTGCGGATCGTGAGGTCCCGCTCTCCCTCGGCGATGCACTCCGCCACCGACCGCGTGGCGTGGCCGACCTTGAGGCCGAGGTCCCACAGGAAGTACAGCATGAACTCGACCGCGGCGAGAGTCGGGGCGGCGGGGCGGTCCGCGGTGATGAACAGGAGGTCGATGTCGCTGAACGGCGCCAGCACGCCGCGCCCGTAGCCGCCGGTGGCGACGACGGCCATCCGTTCGGACCGGGCCGGGGCCGCGT
>JAABUQ010010858.1_pt1 | contig 11827 bp, 9 predicted proteins | sample 5560001 | NCBI WGS metagenome assembly JAABUQ01 (sample SAMN10711888, study PRJNA513371) | rock metagenome | isolation source: Antarctica rocks | place: Antarctica: Victoria Land, Finger Mt nord | collected 2015-12-18
CGCCCTATTCGTATCCATCGAGTTCTTGGAAGGCTATCGGGTCGGCCTTTTTGGTTGCGTAGCACAGTGCGCCGTTGCCTTCGTTGCGGCCGCAATCGTTACGTTCTTCGGCGTCGCGCTTGAGCGATGTGAAGAGCTTGCACTGGCTTGCGGAACGTATCTGCCGCGCCGCCCTCATCGTCCGTTATTGACCACTTGCCCTTCACTTTGCCCCGTTGCCGCCCGCGGAATCAACGAACGCCGCGGCGTGCTCCGCTTTCAGCGGCCTCCGCCAAGCCGGTAGCAACCATACGGCGCTGCTGCGCCCAAATTGTTACTTTTTCCGGAGGCTTTTATGCGTTTCATCGTGGCAGCACTCATTGCTGCAATTTCCCTTAGTTGCTGCATACCCGCGCTAGGGGCGACCACGGGTGTAGTGCGTGGAAACGTTCGGACGGACACGTCGGCCGCTGGGGGCGCACTGATAATTCTTGCTGGCGAGAACACCACGGTCACCACGCACGCCGACGCTGCGGGAGATTTTTCGTTTCCCCAAATCTCGTTTGGGCACTATACAATCACGGCCCATTTGCGAGGGCTGCCCGATTCCAGCCAAGAGATCGACGTGTCGAGCGATACGGTCACTACGGTTGCTTTGCGGCTCACGTCGGTCAAGGAAATCGGTCGAGTCACCGCTAGTTCGCGCGCTGGAGCCAGTGGCGCTCCCGTCTCCCAGAATGCACTGGGGCGCTCTGCGATCGCAGCGCTTCCCATCAACAACAGCCTCAACTCGATCGTGCAAACGGTACCCGGAATCGTGAAGTTTTCGTACGACGAACCGGTGGCTCACGGTTTTCACGGCGTAACATACGAGGTCGATGGGGCGCCGTTGCCTCAGAGTACCAGCTCAAACTTCGCAGAGCTCATCGATCCCAAAAACGTAGATTCCGTCGAAGTGTTCACCGGGGCATTTCCCGCCGAGTATGGCGGTTCTCGTCAAGGCGCGGTCGTGAACATCATCAGTAACCGCAACAGCGATTTCGGCGACGGTAAATCGCAGGGCAGCTTCTCCCTTGGCGGGGGCAATTACGCTACTGGACTGGCCTCGTTGGATGAATCGTTTAAAGTGGGAGCGATCCATCTTTTTTTTAGCAGCAACTTCCAGAAAAACGCTCGCGGCCTTGATGCTCCTACCTATGTGCCGATTCACGACAATGCAAGCCAGAACGATCAGTTTGTGCGCTTGATCACTCCCGTAGGCCAACGCGGAACGCTGTCGATGGATTTTTCGAATCAACTGGCTCAATTCCAAATTCCTATCAACACCGATGTAAACAATCCCCTCGATCCCACGGTCAGCGTGCCCGGCACCGATGATGTTCAGCGCGAATACGACCGCTTTGTGAATGCCAATTACACCCTTAACTCCAAAGGCGGAAACGGGTATCTTCAGATCATACCCTGGGCGCGCTATACGCGCATCGCCTATGACGGCGATGTCGCAAATGATATGTTGGCCACGCAACCCGATCCGTCGACCGGATTGCCCGTTAACCTAATCGGCTTGCGTCAGGATCGCTCGGCAAGTTATACCGGCTTGCGCATTGCCTCGCTGCACGTCTCGGCACACCACGCGATTAAGTTTGGACTTGAGGGAAGCGTCGAGAATTTTCAAAGCAAAGCCCGATTCGTACAGTTAGGGAAGCCCGATGCGTTCGATGACGTAGCGCAGCGGGGATCGCTAGTGGGCGCATACGTTCAGGATAAGTGGTCGCCTTCGCGCACCGTGACGGTGAGCGCGGGATTACGTTACGATCACTCGACCGGTTTCGTGTCCGGTAATCAATTGAGTCCACGAATCGGAATCAATCTGGCGCCTGATTCAAAGAACGTCGTACATTTTTACTACGGCCGCCTCTATGCCGCCCCGGCACTCGAAGATGTGCGCAGAAGTTTTACGATCCTCTCGGCCGCGGGCGGCCTTCCCGTCTACGACCTAAAACCACAACGAGATTCCTATACGGAAATGGGAGTTGCTCACACCTTCAGCTTCGGTTTCACCGGTTACGTGAACTATTTCCGGCGCAACGCCGTGAACGTCCTCGATACGACGCAGTTGCTCAATACGCCACTTTTCGCAGTGTTCAATAATGCCGTGGGCCGAGTAGAAGGAGCGGAACTGCGCCTGCAGCGATCGCTAAGCTCGGGCGATTCATGGTTTGTTTCGGCGACCGCGTCGCGCGCCGAAGCCGGCGGCATATCCGGCAGCACCTTCCTCTTCCCGCCAACCAATGACTCGTTGCAGCCGGAGGATCACGATCAAACCTACGAGGGTGAAGCCGCCTACACGCATCGCTTCGGAAAGAGCCGCAAAATGTTTGCCACCCTCCAAAGCGACTATGGTACGGGTTATCCCGTGCAATTCCAAAGCGGTCCCGACCGGTTACCGGCTCACATAGGGTTCGATTTCTCCCTCGAACGAGAGGCCGGGCGCGGGGCCGATCGCAGTTTGGGATTCAATCTCTCGGTGCAAAACCTGCTCAATCACCAGTATCCGATTAAGGTGGCCAACGGCTTCAATACGACGCAAATATCCACCGGTCGCAAAATCCTCTTTCGGCTCACCGCGCCCATTTAATAGTATCCGTATCTATCAGAGGTTAGCCTGACACGGGGGCTTCGACAGGCTCAGCCTGACAATTGCAAGGCTCAGCCTGACAATTGCAAGGCTCAGCCTGACAATTGCCGGCTGAGCGTAACAAAGCGTGTGTCACCCTGAGCTCGTCGAAGGGCGGCGCAAGGCTCCCTATTATAAAAACATAAGTCTAAATGAGTGCACGACTTGAAAACTGGTCCAACGATCGTCACAGGGGGCGCCGGATTCATCGGCAGCGCGCTGATCTGGGCGCTGAACCGGCGCGGTATCGACGATATCCTAGTGGTAGACATTCTGGACCAGGGAGAGAAGTGGAAAAATCTGGTGCCGCTTCGGTTTCGAGATTATCTCGATGCGGCGGACTTCGAACGGCGAGTGCTCGAGCAACCACAGCACTTTGGCGATACCGGCCCAGTTTTTCACTTCGGTGCATGCTCTTCGACCCTCGAAACCGACGCAGCGTATTTGATGCGCAACAATTTCCAATACACTAAGAATCTCGCTCATTGGGCGGTGGCGCGAGGCGCGCGCTTTCTTTACGCATCCTCGGCCGCAACGTACGGAGAACTAGAAACAGATCTCTGCGAGTGCGAGGAACTCGACACGTTGCGGCCTCTGAATATGTACGCCTATTCGAAGCATCTCTTCGATTGTTACGCGCAAAGCCACGGACTGCTCGGCTCCATTACGGGCCTAAAGTATTTCAATGTCTTTGGACCCAACGAAGACCACAAGGGCGAGATGCGCAGCTTGGTCCACAAGGCCTTCACGCAGATTGTAAGCGGCGGATCAGTCAAGCTGTTCAAGAGTCACCGTACGGAATATGCGGATGGTGAACAGCAGCGAGATTTTCTGTACGTGAAGGATGCAGTAGAAATGACGCTGCATCTCGCGGCTGATTCCTCGGCGCTGGGTTTGTTTAATGTAGGTTCGGGACAACCGCACACCTGGCTGGAACTCGTTCGCCCCATTTTTGCCGCGTTAGGACTTTCTGAAAACATAGAGTTTATAGAAATGCCGGCCGCCCTGCGTGAGAAGTACCAATACTGCACGCGCGCTTGCCTGCACCGTCTGCGGGCCACCGGATATACGAAGTGCGTCACGAATCTGCGCGATGCCGTCACCGATTACGTTCGCAACTACCTTCTTCGGGGAGGCCGCCTCGACCCCAACGATGGAGTAGGCGCATCGCAAGAAATGGTCAATTTGTGAACCGATGAAAAGTAACGAAACTCGTGCCGCACGCCGCCGCGAAAGCCGTGAGACAGGCGGTCCGCCGCCACGCCGCGACATTATGCGCTGGCTCTACGTAGGGCTTGCCGTCGTCGTGCTGGGGATTGCCGCCATTATCGGATATTTCAGATGGCAAGAACAGCGCGCCTTCGTGGCCGTAACGACCACGCCGAGCCCCGATCCGCCGTCAGTCCACGGTATCCAGTTGGTGGATCAAACCTCAATCGGCAAACCCACGTTTCCCCAGGGCAATACCGCCCGCGGCGGACATGGCGAGCCGGTTGAGGGTATCAAATGCGACACCGCAGAGTTTGCAACGTTGCACGTGCACGGTCACCTCGCACTCTTTTCCAGCGGCAAGCAAATTCAGGTTCCGAAGTACGTTGGCTTCGCCCCTCACGGCAGACCGCCGTGCTTATATTGGGTGCATACGCACGACGCGAGCGGAATCATCCACATCGAGTCGCCTGTCATTCAGCCGTTCACGCTGGGAAATTTCTTCGATATTTGGGGCATGGACATCGACCTGAACAAAGTTGCGACGCTTTCGGGTCCGGTCACGGCGTATGTCAATGGAAACAGATACCTCGGCGACTTCCGGGCTATACCGATTACCGCCCACACGCAAGTAACGCTCGAAGTGGGCGCGCCCCTGGTACCGCCGCCGAATTACCGGTTCCCGCCCGAAGAGTAAGCTATTAAACGCCGGCGGCCGTGATGACCAAATCGGTGCCGTACGCGACAAGGAATCCGAGCGCCAGACCGATGACGCCCATTTCCACAAACCCTACGCGACGCGCCACATGCAACATTTCACTAATGACGAAAATGATGGCGCCCGCGGCGAGCGTGAGGAACAAAACGGAAAGCGCCGGCGAGACCAGTACGTAACCAACGACCGTACCGATGAACGTCGGCGATCCGCCGATTAAACCGGCCAGTAAGAGAAAGCGCCAGCGCACTGCCGGTGCCTGCATGAGCGGCGCCGCAATACCGAAACCCTCGGTTGCGTTATGCAGCCCGAAGCCGATGATCAACATGAAGGCGAGTTGAATGGCGCCGGTAGCCGCGGACTGACCGATCGCCAAGCCCTCCGCAAAATTGTGCATCCCGATTCCGGTTGCGATCAAAAGCGACAGCGCCAGCGGGTTGTGGCCGGCCGCCTCTTTGGCGCTTTTCATAAAGGACTTCGTTCCGAAGACCAATCCTATCAGACCGGCCGATAGTCCTACGACGAATATGATGAGCAGGGTAATGAAATCGCTTGCGTCGCCACCGCCGGTCTGCGAGTTGCGCAGCGCATCTTCAACCGGCCCAGTGGCTTGCTTGATGACGTCGAAAAGCAAAAAGAAAAGAACGCCGATCGCCAGGGAATTTAGCAACGACATCACTTGTGGCGCAACTCGGCGCAACTTTGCTACCGGCAAACCAAGAAAAATCGTGAACCCTGCGATGCAGCCCAACAATATCGTCATCCCAAACGGCAGCGCCGGATGGGAACCATGGGAGGTTCCGCCCATGGCGGTCTCCATGTTTGCAAGCACCACCGGTGTCCCCGAGTAGTGAAAGGCAGTAATCAATCCGCCCGGCATGACCTTGCCGTTCATGTTGTGATCGAGCACGTGGCAGTGCAACAGCCACGTTCCGGGTTGCGCGTTAGCCTGTACCAGCGCATCGACGGTTTGTCCCGGACCGATCATGATTGTATTTTCAACGTCGTTCCCGCTAACCGGATTGCCATCGCGGTCGATGATCTTCATGCGATGACCGTGCAGATGCATCGTATGAAATTCCGTCCCACTGATATTGATAAAGCGCAGCCGAATGATATCGCCCTCCGTCACTTCCAGGGCTCTAGTTTCCGGATACGCCTTGCCGTTGATCGAAAAGAAATTCTCGGCGTCATCTTTTATGCGCCAACTTGAAATGATCACGGGATAGTCGCGCGCGACCGCGATGGGGCGCGCTTCCCGAACGATCAGGGCGCCGTACATTCCCTTGTCCAGTTGATCCAAGTCGTTGAAATGGGTGTGATAGATATACGTGCCGGCTCGGGTGGCGGTAAAGGAATAAGTGAAGGTCTCACCTGGTTTGATCGGGGCTTGTGAAACGCCGGGGACCCCGTCCATATCGGCGGGCACTGGCAGACCATGAAGGTGCAGCGCCGTTGGCTCGGGCAGATCGTTGTGCAACACGACCTGTACCTTGTCGCCCTGCCGCACCTCAATAACAGGTCCCGGAACGACTCCATTATAGGTCCAGGCCTTGACGACGGTCCCTTTGGTGACTTCCCAGTCCACGATCTTCGCATCCAAAAAGAAACGCTTCGTTCCGTCGCGATCTAAGGCGGGACGCAGATATTGCAGTGTATCCGATGGACGCGCCATTTGCATGGCGCCTGAAGCGCTCGGGGCGGTTGCGCCGAGCGCGCTCAGCAACGCCATCCAAGCTAAGAGCAAGCGCATACCCAAAACCTTTCTAGGCTTACCGAACGCTTCAATTAGGCAGTCCTAATCCCGGTCCTTCGCGCTGACCGTCCCCGCGGCGTTTTGAACGGCCGCAAGGCCAGCGGCTCGAAAGGGGCCAAAGACGTACTTGGCATGGGAGTAATGCGAAAACCGGCCGAGCCGCCGAGCGAAGAGCAGGCGGCTTTTCTGGAACGGGCCGTGGATCAGTATGGCAAAGCGACCTACAATTTCGCATACCGCCTAACGAGAAACGAAGCCGACGCCCGGGACCTTACGCAGGACGCCTTTATTCGCGTCTACAGGGCCTGGCGGAGCTTCGTGCCCGGCACGTCATTCTTGTCTTGGGTCTATCGAATAGTAACAAATCTCTATCGCGATGAACTTCGGCGCAAGAAAGGACGTTTCCAGGAAGAGATCCCTGAGGACAACGCGCCTCAGGAGTTTCGAGGGGAGAGACCGCTGGCGGTCAATCCGATCGAGGACTACGTCGAAGGCCAGCTTAGCGAACCGCTTGCGCGGTCGCTTGGCATGCTTTCGGCGGATCAACGGCAAGTGGTGATTTTGGCGGACATTGAAGAGTATAGCTATCAAGAAATCGCCGAAATCATGGGATGCTCGATCGGAACGGTCCGCTCGCGCCTCCACCGCGCACGCGCGTTACTGCGACGACTTTTGCAGAGAGCACAACAAGAACGATAATGAACCACGCAACAAACGAACAACTCATCGACTACATCCACGGTCAGTTGACGCCGGATGAGGATGTGCGAATGCATGCGCACCTCGCCGCTTGTTCTGCCTGTCAAGGCGAATATGAGGCTGAAGCTTCGCTTTCAGAAATGTTGCGCTCCCAAGCTGGCTTGGAAGAGCTCGAGCTGCCTTCAATGGTCAAAGCCAACATCTGGGCGGCCGTGCGTGAATTGCAGCCCACACCGATGGATCGCTTACGCGCATTCCTGCGCCCCGTTTACGCATTGCCGGTTGCTGCGGCGCTGGCGGCGGCTCTCTTTTTCACACCGTCCTACCTGCATCGCTCGGGCCCGGCCCCCACGATCGATGCTGCCTACTTCCTTGAAGATCACAGCGCGATGGGCAGCCTCGTTCCCTTCGCCGACCACGGTGGCGCATCGTCATCCGAGTTTGAAGCGAGCACAAACGACCAAACTGCAGTACGCGCGGTACCGGTGGTAATGACCGCCGATGCAAATCGTTAGAGCAGCGCTTAGCACCGGGATCATGACCGCCGCGTTGCTTTTGCAGCCGGCGCTACCTGGACAAGCGGGGAGGCCTTCTGACGCTACCGGCATCCTGCGTCAGAGCATCGCCGCACCGCATCACCTTTCCTACGTCGGGCAGATGCAGAACGTGCGCTTCGGCACTTCGCGCGCGGAAGCCACCATTTTTCGCGTCGAGCACCGTGCGCCCAATCTAACGCGGCGCTGGTACATAGCGCCGCAGTCATTGTATGGTGACTCCACCATTACGCGGGGAAGCGTTTCCTACAACCTGGACGTCAAACGCAATCGCGTCGTGATATCGAAAAATGATTCGGCAACCGACCAAGTTGCGTTAAACGATAATTTTAGTCTGTTGACCTCCAATTACCGCGCAATAGTCGGCCCTTCCGAGGGCATTGCGGGGCGCCACGCCTTTGCTATCCTGCTCATGAGCAAATACACCGGGCAGGTTGCGATGCGCATCTGGGTAGATGCACAAACCAAATTGGTGCTGCAAAAAGAGATGTACGCGAGCAATGGATCCGTGACTCATCAAAGCCGCTTCGAGCATATTCGTTATACAAACGATATCCCGGTGGCGATTTTCGGTGCACCGAAGTCCGGGTTTGTGCAAGTGCGGGGGATGAACCACGGCGTTGCCTCCAGCGATCTTGCAAGCGTTTTGCGCACCGCCGGTTTCAACGCCCGGGGGCCGAAGTATTTACCCAACGGATTCGTACTTGCCGCCGGAGACGTGAGCGAGATCAAAGGCGTCCGCACGCTGCACCTGCTGTATTCCGATGGCGTTCGAACACTTTCCCTTTTTGAGAATGCTAAAGGCGCTGCGGTGGATTTAAGCCGCTATAAGGCAACCAACGTTCATTTTGAAGATCACGACGGGCAATATGTTGAAGAGGGGCCCACTACGTTGCTCGCTTGGGCAGAAGCGGGGCTGCATTTCGCCCTTGTCAGCGATATATCGCGTCAAGAGATACTCAAGATCGCCGCCTCGGTCATTCCATAATCGCCATTTAAGCGCTTTCCAATTTTTGAAGTATTGCGGCCTGCGCCGCGGGTATCGCCCGCCGCTGCGCGCCGCTCTGCGAATTCTTGTCTTCGTCAAAGACGCGCAGGGTGCTTTCGACAGATTCGCAAAGCGCCGGTATATTGTAACCACCCTCGAGTAAAAAAACCGCTCGGCCCTCGCAATACTCCGAAGCGACGTCCCGCACGCAACGCGCTAACGCTGAGGCGGCGCTGACATCGACGCCCAGATCGCCAATTGGATCACCTTTGACGTAATCGTAACCGGCACTCACGATGATGCAATCGGGGCGGATTTTTCTGGCGGCGATGGGCAGCAGTTCTTGCCATAATGCGACAAAGGCTTCGGTTCCAAAGTCGTGAATGGGCAGCGGCACGTTAACGATGAGGTCGTCTCCCAAATCGTAGTTTTCATGCCAACCACCGGTTCCAGGATAGGCCGGGAAGGCATGACTCGATGCGTAGGATATTCCCTTACCGCTTGCGTCTTGCGTCCCATTACCGTGATGGTAGTCGAAGTCCACGATGAGTACTCGACCGCCCTGCTGCCGCAAGAAACTTCTCGCGGCAATCGCAGCGTTGTTGAAGACGCAAAAACCCATCCCGCGGGCCGACTCCGCGTGATGGCCGGGCGGCCGGACGAGCGCAAAAACAGCGCGTTGCTGCGTGCAGGCTGACTCCACGGCGCGCAGCGCTCCACCGGCCGCGCGGCGGGCAACCCGCAGAGAACCTTCGTCGACGACCGTATCTCCGGTAGAAAGATAGCCGGCCGCGTGTTGCAGCCGCCCAACGTCATGCTTAACGCGCTCCAGATACGCGGGCGTGTGAACCAGCGTAATTTCGGCGTCCGTAGCGTCGCGTGCTGGGACGAGTTGGGAGAAAAGATTCCTCGTGCGCAGATGATCGGCGACCACCTCAACGCGGTCGGGTGATTCCGGATGCAGAATCCCGCGCAGATGATCCCCATACATCTCGTCGTAGACGAGAAGCATCTACTGATGTTTCGTTCGTGTGCTCGTCGCCGAAGCCGGCTTGCTCAAGTTAGCTATGAGTTGCCGCACTTGTTTATAGGCGGGTGAGGTCGGACGAATAAATGACAGGAAGCGTTTGTACGCCGCTACTGCTTTGGCCCGTTGATTGGTATTCTCGTAAACTTTTCCCATTATGAAGACGAGCTGCGGATTTGCATCCAGGTACTGTCGCACGTTGCGGTCCAGTACATCGAACACTTTGGCCGACTCTTTGTAGTTTTTCAATTCGAAGTCGGCGGCGCCGATGCACCCAAGCGCCCCCGGCTGCTTTGCGAGGGCGAAGGACTTCAAGCACGCATCTTTCGACTTGTCGTATTGGCGATTGTAGGCGTACGCTTGACCCAGCATGTTCAAGGCCGCAGGGTCGGGAGTAATGTCCGTCAATCGCTTGAGATTTGTAACCGCCATCTGCGGTCTTCCGGTGCGTAGATAGTATTCACCTAATCGCCCGAGCGCTTCGCGATCGTCCTTATTGGGACCCAGACCCAACGTCCATTCCGCCTCAGCTCTGCTCAACTGATTATTTTGCGCCAGGTAGTCACCATAGGCCACGTGAGTATGCAACACGTTCGGATAATCGGTTATCGCCCTTTTCAGAGTCGCTTCGGCCTCGCTGGACCTCTTTTCAGAAGCGAGGAACGCCGCCTCTTCATCGACGATTGCGGCCTTCGAGTCGGCGTCCTTCACCAGCAAGAGCGCCCCCTCATAGGTGGCAAGCGCATGCGTTGCGTCATGTTGGGAAGCTTGCAAACGCGCCTTGTTAACCGTCGCCTCAAGATTGCGAGGGTCGATTTGCAACGCGCGATCGAGGCTCTGCAGAGCCAGCGGGACCGATTTCTGATCCACGTAGGATTTTGCTTCGAGGACGAGGGGGCCGGCGTCCTTAGGACTGATCTTGAGCGCCGATTCGAATTGAGCTCGAGCCTCGTCATATTTCTGTTCTTGAGCGAGTACTAAGCCGTAATTAACGTATGCGCGCGCATCGTCCTTATTGAATGCAATGGCGCGCTTGGCGACCCGCTCGGCATCCGAATTTTGCTTTTGCCGAAGGTAAGTGTCCGTCAGCGCGAGCAACACCTGGCTATTCGTCGGCTCCAGATTCGACGCTTGTTCGAAGTCATAGAGCGCACGCGCGTCTTGGCCACCCACCTGCTGGCTGGCGACACCGTCCAAAAAGTATGCTTGAGCGGTTTTCACCCCTCCGGTGATGGCTTGACCGGTGAGTTGCACGGCTATGTCAGGACGCCCGATGGTCTGAAACTGCGCCGCAAGATCAACCTTGGATTGCTGATCGTTGGGATTCGCTTTGATTTTGGCTTGCAGCCGTGGGATAGCTTTATCAGGTGGTTCCGGGGTTGCCGTCGGCAAAGGGGCAGGCGAACTCGAAGGCGATGGGGTCGGAGCCGCTGGCCGAGCGACGGCGTCCGAATTACCGAAGCCCGATGCGGCGGCTAGAACGGCGAAAAAAAGTCCAATACGCAAAAACGGTTGGATCAACGTATCTCTATCCTATCTTCAGCGCCCGCGGGTACGCGGTATCTGAAAGTAAACGTGTTTTGCGCTGCGTTCGTTACGCGTGCGCAGCCTTGGCTTCGAGCACCAACTTCGTAAGCTCAGGGACGATTTGGAATGCGTCGCCGACGACGAACAAGTCGGCGAACTCCGTCATGGGCACGCCGCCGTCCTTGTTGATGGCGACAATGGTGCCGGCGGTGCGCATACCGACCTTGTGCTGGATCGCTCCCGATATCCCGCAAGCGATATAGAGTGCAGGGCTCACCGTCTTCCCTGTTTGCCCAATCTGAAGGCTATACGGGACCCATCCTGCGTCGGCCGCGGCGCGGGTAGCGCCGACGGCACCATCCAGTGCGTCGGCCAGCGGCTTGAGAAGGGTCGTAAAAGGTTCGGGACCGCCGAGCCCGCGGCCCCCGCTGACGACCACGGGCGCTTCCTCAAGGCCCATCTCGCTCGAGCCTTCCTCGACGTGGCTCTCGATAACCATCGCGTACTGCTTGCCCACCGACTTGGCAAGTTCGCTAATCTGCGCCGCCCCGGCGTTAGGCTGGGCGGCAAACGAATTGGGGCGCACCGTGACGATGCCGTACTCGGCATTCTTGAAGACGCACGTGGTTATGGCAACGCCGCCCAATTTAGGTGAGATGCAGTCGACTTCTCCGTTGCGCACGGTGATGTCCGTAA
>JAABUQ010010859.1_pt1 | contig 11826 bp, 9 predicted proteins | sample 5560001 | NCBI WGS metagenome assembly JAABUQ01 (sample SAMN10711888, study PRJNA513371) | rock metagenome | isolation source: Antarctica rocks | place: Antarctica: Victoria Land, Finger Mt nord | collected 2015-12-18
CCAGCGCGGCCTCCTTGAGCAGCCGCAGGTGACGGGAGACCGCCGGCCGGCTGATCGGGAGCACGGCCGCGATCTCCTGCACCGACTTTTCCGCCGATCCAAGCAGGCTGAGGATCTCCCGTCGGTTTCGGGTCACCCAGCGCGTCAAACGGGTCGCCAGCACCCTGGGACCGGGTCACCGGCTCAGCCCCCCGACTCGACACTCGCCGCGATCCTTGCCCCCGCCTCGAAGCAACGCATTCCGCGACCACCTCCCGCTCGTTGGTAACGACAAGGCTACCGTAACGCTACGGTTACCGAGCTGGAGCCCGGCCGTGCCGCCGGTCGGGTGCACCTGCAGGAGAGACGCGCGCGGCGAAGGATCGTGAGCAGCTACATGCGCCGCCACGGCCTCTCGGCGCCGCTCCCCGCGATCAGCTCTCCGGCTGCCAGCCGCTCACCACCCACTGTCCGCCTGCCGCCTGCGTCACCGTGGCCAGCGCCACGTGCCAGGCCGGACGCAGACCCTGGTAGGCGGAACTGAGCGCGGCGGTGGTGCGCTCCCGGGTGACGACCACGTAGCGGCCCGGGCGCGCCACCAGCGGGGCCACCGACTCCACGGTCCCGTGGTTGGCGATCCCGCCGCGCTGGAGCTCGTAGTCCCCCGCCGCCTGGGCGGCGGCGAGCTGCATCGCCGAGCGGGCCTGACCGATGCTGCCTTGCGCCAGGCCGCGCAGCCGCGCCACGACGGAGCTCGCATCCCAGTTGATGTAGACCTTGGCAAAGGCAGTGACCGCCTGAGCTGCCGAAGGGCTGGCCGTGCTCACCCGCTGCGGCGGGGGTGGCGGCGAGGGGTACTCGTGGGTCGTCTGCGCGCGCTGGAGCGCTGAGCTACCGGTGGTGCTCGTGCCCTCGCCGAGGGGGCTGCAGCCGCTCAGCCCGACGCACACCAGGATCAGCGGGAGGCGGCGCACTTACAACCCCACCGGATGTCGAGCCACGAAGCCCGCCGAGCTGCGAACCAGCGGATGCCACCCGATCCCGGAGCTGCCGTCACCGGGGCCGGCCGCGTTGTGGGTGTCCCACCGCAGGCCGGCCACGTACATGAACACGTGGTCGGCGTTGGCGTAGAGCGTCACCCATGCACCCGGACCGGCCTGGCCGAAGGACTCGAGCTCCGAGGAGGCGGCGCCATAGGTGACCGGCAGCAGGCGGGCACCGTAGAGCAGGTGCTCGACGCTGCTGGAGCAGTCGTAGACGGAGCCGATATCCGCCAGCGGCAGTCCGTGACTGCCGCCCATCACATAAGGCCTGCCGACGATCTGGTTGCCCGCGGCGATGATCTGCTTGACCGCCAGCGGCGCCCCCTGCGGCGCCGCGGCCAGCCCGCCGGGCAGTAGGCGCGCCCGTGGTCCCGGCGTCAGCGGCACGCCGCCGAGGCTTCCGGCGGCGCACCCCGCTGGAGCGGTGGCTCCGGCTCCGCTGGCCACCGGGTCCGCGGCGAGCGCCGCCTGCCCCAGGACGTTGCCGGCACCCGCGGCCGGCGGTCGCGCGATCTGAACCGCCCCTGACCACAAGCCGTTCTCGTAGGGGATCCCGAGGCGGCCGGCGAGTTGCCACCACAGGTCGATCACGCGCGGCAACCCCGCCACCGGGCCACCTCCGTGACCGAAGTCCCGCTTGTAGGCGATCGCCGAGCGGCTGGTCCAGGTGATCCGCAGCGGGGCCATGTAGGAGAGGCCGCCCATCTCGGTGGCCGTCTGCCAGGTCAACCCGCCCAGCTCCGCGTAGGAGTCCGGATGCTGGATCAGGTTGTCGCCCCGGGCGCCGGTGATCCCGGAGCTGGGGTCCCCGGGGCCGCCGTACTCGCTGGCACCCACCCGCTGACCCGTCCCCGGCGGGCCGAGGACGATCGAAGTCGCCCCCGAGGACGAAGACAAGCAGTCCTGCTGCCCGGCGAAGGCCCCGAGCAGCATCGTCAGCACCGCGGCACCCAACCCGGCCACCGCGACGCCCCCGACGAGCGCCGTCACCACGACCGCCATCTGGCGCGAGGGGCGCGATCGGGAGCGACTGGGCACGCCGGCAAGATAAGCCCAAGCAGGGTCCGGCAACCCGGATTGACACAGTCTTTTTGCATTCGCCGGGCCGCTAACGTTGGCGGTCATGCCGCGCATCCTCGACGTCGAGCAGGCGATGCTCCTCCTGGAGCTGGAGGCGCCCTTCGACCCGCGTGCGGTCCAGCTCGCGCGGCGCAGGATGGCCAAGCGCTGGCACCCGGATATCGCCCCGCCGGGGCGCCAGCACGAGCACCAGCGTCACCTGCAGGCGATCAACGAGGCCGCGGACCAGCTCCAGAGCCTGGCCGAGTCCTCCCGCGGTGGCCGCGTCAGTCGCAACGCCGTCAAGGTCTCCGCCGCCGCCACGCGACGCGCGCGCGAGGAGGCCGGCCGGCGCGCCTACGAGGAGGAGCAGCGCCGGCGCGCGCAGGAGCAGGACAAGGCAACGCACGACCCCTTCGGCGCGCGGGTCCCCGATCACTCCGTGGTCCACCGGTACGCGCGTTGCGTGTCCTACCCCGAGTGGGGCGTGGGCACCGTCAGCGGCATCTACTTCTCCGGCGATGGCGAGGACGTGCAGCAGTGGGCACGCGTGCAGTTCTCGGTCGGGATCAGGACGATTCCGGCGGGCTCGTTGCAGTTCGTCGACTTCTCCAAGCCCGACCCCGGCGCTGATCGCGTCCAGCGCTTCATGACCGCCGCCCAGCACGCCCTGGCCGAAGGGGATCCCAGCCTCGCGGCGCAACGACTGATCTACGCCCGCGACGCCGAGCCGGGCAACGCCGCGGTGCTGAGGCTGCTCACAGCCGCGTTCTGGCAGGCCGGCAATCTGGCGGCGGCCGCCCGCGCGGTGCGTGACTGGGCCCGGGTGGAGACCGACCGGCCGACCCCCGAGCGGTTCGCCTCCCGCATCTACGAGGACATGGGCGCTGTCGATCTGGCCGCCGAGGCCGCGGCGCGGGCGACGGCGCGCGCCCCGGCCGACCCCTCGGCCTGGGAGCGGCTCGGGCGGCTGAGGCTGCGGCTGATGGATCGTGGGCGGGCGCTCTCAGCGCTGGAGCGCGCCCGCTCGCTGCGGCCGAGCCTCGAAGGGCTGTTGGACCTGGCCCTGGCCTACCACCTCTCCGGAGACGTCGGCGCCGAGGTCTCCGCCGCCCACGCAGCGACCAGGATCGACGAGCGCTCGCGGCGCGCCTGGTCCACCCTCGCCCACGCGCTGGCTCGCACCGACCGGCTCAGCGAGTGCATCGCCGCCTGCGAGCGGGCCCTGGCGCTCGGCAAGGACCCCGAGGTCTCCCAGCTGCTGGCGCGGGTGCGGGAGCTCGGTCCGCGGGAGATCCCGGAGGCCACCGCGGCATAACGGGTCCGCCGGGCTACGGGGACGCGAGCGTGTCCTCACGCCCGCACTCCGGGCAGGGCTCGCCGGTCCCCAATCCGCGACCGCCGCAGCGCGGGCAGTCCCCCACCTGATCCAGCACCCCCAGCAGCTCGCCGACGCGGCAGACGAGCAGCCGCTCCTCCTCCACCTCCGCCCACACTCCCGCCGCTGCGGGGAACACGACGTGGTCCCCGGGCTTGACCGGCATCCGCACGCCGACGTGATCCCACCAATCGAGTCCCGGGCCCACGGCGAGCACGATCCCGTGCTGGGGTGGCGGCTCGTCGTTTCCGGCCGGCACCAGCAGGCCGGAGCGGCGGATCCGATCGGGATCGAGCTCCTTGATCACGACGCGATCAAACAGTGGGCGCAGCTGATTTCTCATCCTCAGTTGACTATGGCAGCCCGTCCGGGCCATCGCCTACCTTGGCCGCCGATGCGCCTGATCGTCGCTCGCTGTGAGGTTCGCTACTCGGGCCGCCTGGACGCGCTCTTGCCCGAGGCCCTGCGGCTGATCATCGTCAAGGCCGACGGCTCGGTGCTGGTGCACGCCGACGCGGGCGGCTACAAGCCGCTCAACTGGATGACGCCGCCGACGGTGATCGAGGAGTCCCCGGAGCTGATCGTGGTGCGCAAGCGCGCCGGTGCCTCGGAGGATCGGCTGGAGATCGAGTTGCGGGAGGTGCTTTCCGAGGTCACGCACGACATGGGCTCCCCCGACGAGGGCCTCACCCTGGCCAAGGACGGCGTCGAGGCTCACCTCCAGGAGCTGCTGGCCAAGCAGCCGCAGTGGTGTGGCGAGGGACTGCGGCTGGTGCGCCGGGAATGGGCCACCGACATCGGCCCCGTCGATCTGATGTGCCGCGACGGCGGCGACGGCTGGGTGGCGGTGGAGATAAAGCGCGTGGCCGGCATCGACGCCGTGGAGCAGCTGACGCGCTACCTGGAGCGGATCCGGCTGGACCCGGCCTTCGGCTCGTGCCGCGGCGTGCTGGCAGCACGGCTGATCAAGCCCCAGGCGCGGGTGCTGGCGCAGGCCCGCGAGATCCACTGCGTGGAGGTGGACCTGGCCGTGCTGCGCGGCGAGCGCGAGCCCGACCTGCGGCTGTTCGCGGCATGAGATCAGTGAGCGAGCCAGCCATCCTCGTGGAGCGCCGCGAGCGCGTGCTGGTGATCACGATCAACCGACCCGAGCAACGCAACGCCGTCAACGCGGCGGTGGCCGCCGGCATCGCCGCCGCCCTGGATCAGCTCGACGGTGACACGGAGCTCTCGCTGGGGGTGCTGACCGGCGCCAGCAAGGGCTTCTGCGCCGGCATGGACCTCAAGGCCTTCGTTGCCGGTGAGTCCCCCTACGCCGGCGACCGTGGCTTTGCCGGGATCACCCGCCGTGCCGCGGTCAAGCCGCTGATCGCCGCGGTGGAGGGATTCGCGGTCGCGGGAGGGCTGGAGGTGGCGCTGTCGTGCGACCTGATCGTCGCCGCCCGCGGCGCCAAGCTCGGCATCCCCGAGGTCAAGCGCTCGCTGGTGGCGGCCGGCGGCGCGCTGCTGCGGCTGCCTCGGGCGCTGCCCCGCGGCATCGCCACGGAGCTGGCGCTGGCCGCCACCAAGCGCATCCTGACCGATTCGGTGGACTGGGCTGAGGCTGAGTTCTGGGATCGCCAGAACCAGATTGCGGATCCGGTGATGGCCTCCGAGGACGCCCGCGAGGGCGCCACCGCGTTCACGGAGTGCCGGGCGCCGGTGTGGCGCGGCCGCTGAGAAGCCGAGACCGGGCCTACCCGGGCTGCTCGCCCCACAGTGTCGCCAACAGCGACCGGGAACCACCGCGATTGCGATGCTCGCAGAGGTAGATCCCCTGCCAGGTCCCGAGCGCCAGCCTCCCCTTGGTCACGGGCAGCGTCAGCGACGGGCCCAGCAGCGCGGCCTTGATGTGCGCCGGCATGTCATCTGAGCCCTCCAGCGTGTGGGTCCAGTAGCTCGCGTCCTCGGGCACCGCCCGGTTGAACCAGGTCTCGAAGTCACGGCGCACCTCGGGGGAGGCGTTCTCGCTGAGCGCCAGCGACGCCGAGGTGTGGCGGATCAGCAGGTGCAGCAGTCCCGTGGCGACCTGACCCAGCTCGGGGAGCTCGCCGGTGACCTCGTCGGTGACCAGGTGAAAGCCCCGCGAGCGGCCGCGTAGCGTGATCTCCCGCTGCGTCCACACGCCAGCGCCCATCCGCAGCAGCATAGGCAAGCGGCGGCTGATCGCGTGCTGATATCGTCACCGGTGCCTAATTCCCTGCTCAGCGCGGGGAAGCGGGGGACCCAGGTTCCTCCGGGGCCAGTCTCGACCTGATGGTCGCGTAGCGCTCACACACCGAGCGCGAGCCCGACAGCTAACCCCGCAGGCCCATCAAGCATGACCATCTTCCGTCGCATCGATCTGAACAAGCTCGCCCTGGCGACGCTCGTCCTGGCGGCGGCGCTCGTCGGCACTGCGTCGATGTCCCGCACGCCCGCCTCCGGAGCCACCCTCGGCCAGCTGGGCTCGCAGCTGGGGGCACAGCAGGCGCACCAGCAGAGCCTGTCGGACAGCCTCAGGCATCTCGCCGGGGTGATCGCGTCGCTGGATGGCCAGATCGCACTGGTGCGCTCGCGGGAGGCAGCGGTCCGCGCCGAGCTAGCCCGCGATCGGGTGGCGCTCGCATCCACAGGCCGGGCGCTGGTGCACGATCGCAAGCTGCTCGTGCGGCTGCGGGCGCAGCTGAGGCACGCCCGCGCTCGGCTCTCCCGCCAGCTCGTCTCGGGCTATGAGGGTGAGCGGCCCGACCTGATCAGCGTGGTTCTGAACGCGCACGGCTTCGCCGACCTGCTGGAGACGCTCGACTTCCTGCACCGGGCCGAACGGCAGCAGCAGTCCCTGATCGCCATCACCCGCGAGGCCAAGGCCCGGACCGGCGTCGCGACTCGTCGCCTCACCGGCTTGGCCGCCTCCGAGCGAGAGATCACCCAAGCGGCGGCCCTCCAGGCGCGCGCGCTCGGCGGGATGAATGACCTGCTGGCGGCCAAGCAGGGCGCGCTGGCGCGGGTGCGCGCGGCCCAGGGTGCGGCGCTGGGGGCCAGTCGCGTCCGCGCCGGACAGCTGCGCACGCAGATCGCTGGCCTCCGGGCCCGGCAGGCGGCGGCGGCGCGCGCGGCGGCGGCGGCCGCAGCGGCGGCCGCGGCGACCCCCACGACGGCACCCGCGAGCTCGGCTCCCACCAGCTCCGGACCCGCGCTCGGTCCCTCCGGCGGCTGGGCGATCCCCTACGCGATCGTGCTGTGCGAATCCGGCGGTCAGAACCTGCCTCCCAACAGCGCCGGCGCGTCGGGCTACTACCAGATCCTGCCGAGTACCTGGAAGCTCTACGGGGGCAGCGGCCCCGTCGCCTACCTGGCCGGGAAGGCCGAGCAGGACGCCGTGGCCAGCCGCATCTGGGCGGGCGGCTCCGGCGCCTCACAGTGGGTCTGCGCCGGGATCGTCGGCATTCACTGAGTCGCCCGGCGATCCACGCCGTGCGCCTGAGGACTACGCCGTGCGCCAGTCCGAGGTGATCGCCGGGCGGCGGTGGCGCGCCCCCAGGCTCAGCTGATCGATGTGGGCCAGCGCCTGGCCCGAGCCGAACGCGACGCAGGTCAGGGGCGACTCGGCGCCGAACACCGGCATCCCGGTCTCCGCCGCCACCAGATCGGCCAGACCGCGGATCAGCGTGCCGCCACCGGCGAGCAGGATGCCATCGCGGGCGATGTCGCTGGCCAGCTCCGGCGGGGTCTCCTCCAGCGTGTCCCGGATGGCCTGGAGGATCTCCTGCACCGGGGCACGGATCGCGCTGCGCACCTCGGCGCTGCTCAGCTCCACGGCCGTCGGCAGGCCGCTGAGCAGGTGACGGCCGCGGACCTGGATCGTCTGCTCGGGAACCAGCGGGATGACCGAGCCGATCGCGATCTTGATCGACTCCGCCGTCTGGGATCCGATCGCCAGCTGGTGGGCGTTGCGGATGTAGGCCGTGATCGCCTCGTCCATCTCGTAGCCGCCGACCCGGACCGAGCGAGAGTTGACGATCGCGCCGAGCGAGATCACCGCCATCTCGCTGGTACCGCCGCCGACGTCGACGACCATCCTCCCGATCGGCTCCTCGATCGCAATGCCGGCACCGATCGCCGCGGCGATCGGCTCCTCGATCAGGTGAACGCGCCGTGCTCCCGCGGCCAGCGAAGCCTCCTCCACCGCGCGCTTCTCCACCTCGGTGACGCCCGAAGGGGCGCACACGATCAGGCGCGGGTGGGCCGTACGGCGATTGAGGACCTTGCGAATGAAGTACCGCAGCATCTCCTCGGTGACCTCGAAGTCGGCGATCACCCCATGGCGCAGCGGCCGCATGGCCGAGATCGAGGCCGGAGTGCGGCCGATCATGCGCTCGGCTTCCGAGCCGACGGCGTGAACCTCGCCGGTGTCGACATCTGAGGCCACCACCGAGGGCTCGGAGACGACGATCCCGCGCCCGGCGACGTAGACCAGCGTGTTGGCCGTGCCGAGGTCGATCGCGATGTCGTGCACGCCCAGGTTCGGCGTCAGGCGCAGTCGTGAATTGTCCCGGCGGGAGCCGTCTCGGCGAAATCCCATCCCAAGAGGGTGGCAGATGCGGGCAGAAAGCCCGTCCGCGGGCGAGCGTGGTGCGCCGGCGACCAGTTGACTGAGGGCCTGAGTCGGCCCCACGCTGGCCGGGCTCGGACCTGCACAGCACGACAACGGGCCGGTTTTCAGATCCCGTCGACGTACTGTTCCGCGCCACGCGGGTCAACACGACAATCGATCTCGGGGCGAGCGGGATTGACGTGCTGTGCAGAGGCCTCGCCGACGGGACCCGCCCCGGGTCAGCCGGGGCGATGAAGCCCGCCGGGGCCTTGCAGGTTCAGGTCGACGTGGGCGATGGCGTGCCTTGTGCCCATCGGGCGGCTGAACGTGTCGCAGAAGGCCGCCGGCGGGTGGGGAACGTTGACAAAGCGACAGCCGGAGACAGATCTGCCGGCGGCCGGGGCCGCCGCCACGAGCGTCGAGAGCAGGAGCGCGAGGATCGTCGCCGTGCGGGTGACGGTCGATCCCTGGGCACGGGCTAGCGCTCGCCGGGCAACTTGCGCGGGTACTGCGACACGGGCTGGGTCAGCTCCATTGCGGCCGTGACGATGCGGTTCTGCTCCAGCGAATGGGCGATCGGATAGCCCTCGCCCGACGCCGCCCGCTCGGGGCGGCCGATGTAGCCGAAGTCCAGGTGCTCGGGGAGGATCTGCAGCAGCCGCGGTGACATGTGGGCGCGGGCGCCCATGTTGCGGGGCTCCTCCTGTACCCACACCACCTCGCGCAGGTTGGGGAGGCTCTCGACGAGCTTCAGGAGCTCACCCTGCGGGAACGGATAGAGCAGCTCCACCCGGCCGATGGCCACGCGGTCGGCCGCGGCCCGCTCGGCGTGGCCGGTGAGGTCGTAGTAGACCTTGCCGCTGCACAGGATCAGGCGCTCGACGCGCTCGGACTCCACGCTGTCATCGCCCAGGACCGGCTGGAAGCGACCCTCCGCCATCTCGCTCAGACGGCTGCCGGCCAGCGGCAGGCGCAGCAGGCTCTTGGGGGTCATCATCACCAGCGGACGCTGCTTGGCGATGCGCGCCTGGCGCCGCAGCAGGTGGAAGTACTGCGCCGGGGTGGTGGGGTTGGCCACGCGGATGTTCCCCTCGGCGGCCAGCTGCAGGAACCGCTCCAGGCGCGCGGAGGAGTGCTCGGGACCCGAGCCCTCGTAGCCGTGGGGCAGCAGCAGCGTCAGCCGGCTGGTCTGGCCCCACTTGGCCATTCCGGAGATGATGAACTGGTCGATCACCACCTGGGCGCCGTTGACGAAGTCGCCGAACTGCGCCTCCCACAGCACCAGCGTCTCGGGACCCTCCTGCGAGTAGCCGTACTCGAAGCCCACGCAGGCCATCTCCGACAACGGGCTGTTGTGCAGCTCCATCGGCGCCAGGGCTCCGGGCAGGTGCTGGACCGAGCAGTGCTCCTGACCGGTCTTGGGGTCGTGCAGCACCAGGTGGCGCTGGGAGAAGGTGCCGCGCTCGGCGTCCTGCCCGGTGAGGCGGATGGGGATCCCCTCGGTCAGCAGCGAGGCAAAGGCCAGCGCCTCGGCGTGAGCCCACGCGACGACGGGCTCGTCGCCGGCCAGCGCCTCCCGGCGCTGCTCCAGCTGCTTGGCGAGCTTTGGGTGCACGGTGAAGCCATCCGGCGCCGCCAGCAGCTCCTCGCCCAGCACGCGCAGCCGCTCCAGCGACACCGCGGTCTGAACCTCCGTAGAGGCGCTGCGATCGAGCTGATACTCGCCGGTGGCGTGCTCTACCTCCTCGTGATTGGCGATGCGCGCCTTGAGCTCCTGATGGCTGTCTGTCAGCACCGACCACACCTCGTCGGTCATCTCCGTGGAGTCCTGCTCGGTGACGACACCCTGCTCGATCAGCTGCCGGGCGTACAGCTCCCGGACGGGGGGATGGTGCTTGATCTCTGCGTACATCTCCGGCTGCGTGTAGGCGGGCTCGTCGGCCTCGTTGTGGCCGAAGCGGCGGTAGCCGATCAAGTCGATCAGGACGTCGTGCCCGAACTCCTGGCGGAAGGCGAAGGCCAGCCGCACGGCCGCGACGCAGGCGGCCACGTCATCGGCGTTGACGTGGATGATCGGCACGTCGTAGCCCTTGGCCAGGTCCGAGGCCCAGTGGGTGGAGCGGGCGTCGTCGGGATCGGTGGTGAAGCCGACCTGGTTGTTCTGGATCAAATGGACCGTGCCGCCGACCGTGTAACCGTCGAGCGCCTGCAGGTTGAAGGTCTCCGCCACCACGCCCTGGCCCGGGAACGCAGCGTCGCCGTGGACGATGACCGGGATGGCGGCGTTGGTGTCCCGGTGTGCGTGCGGCCCCTGGCGGGTGGTCTGCGCCGCTCGCGTCGCACCCGCCGCCACCGGGCTGACGAACTCCAGGTGCGAGGGGTTGCTCTCCAGTCGCACGATGATCGAGTCGCCGCCGGGCAGCTGGTAGGCGCCGCGGGCGCCGTGGTGGTACTTGACGTCGCCGGTGCCGCCCTGGGGGATCGTGGTGATCGGCTCGAGCGTCGAGGCACCCTCGAACTCGGCGAAGATGGTGTCGTAGGGACGCCCCAGGTTGTGGGCCAGCACGTTCAGCCGGCCGCGGTGGGCCATGCCGATCACCACCTCGCGGGTGCCGCGGGTGGCGGCCAGCTGGATCAGCTCGTCGAGCATCGGCACCGTCATGTCGAGACCCTCGACCGAGAACTGCTTCTGGCCCAGATAGGCCTTGTGCATGAAGCGCTCGAGCGCGTCGACCTCGGTCAGGCGCTTGAGCAGCGCCTTGTTCTCCTGGTCGGTGAGGGGCAGGCGGAACTTCCCGGACTCGATCGCCTCGCGCAGCCACAGGCGCTGCCGGTGAGAGGCGATGTGCTCGATCTCGTAGGCGATCGGTCCGCAGTAGGTCTCGCGCAGATGCGGCAGCGCGTCGATCAGCGTGGCGCCGGGCACGTACATGCGCAGGATGCGCGCCGGGATCTTGGCCATCAGCTCCGGGGTGAGCCCGAGCGGCTCGGGGTCCAGGGCCGGATCGCCCTCGGGCTCCCGGCCCAGCGGATCGAGCTTGGCGGCGAGATGGCCGTGGGTGCGGTGGGCCTTGACCAGCGAGGAGGCGGCCTGCACCGCCTGGAGCAGCGCCTCGTCTGGCGCCCCCATGGCGGCGGGGGCGGGCGGAGCCGCGGCGACAGCCGCGGCGGCGGCAGGCGCGGGCGGCGGCGGCAGCTCGGGCAGCTCCGCACGCAGGTCGCCGAAGACGCGCTCGTAGAAGCCCTCCTCGCCTCCGAGCAGGGCCTCGATCCGCTGTAGGAAGCGGCCGGACTCGGCGCCCTGGATGATCCGGTGGTCGTAGGTGGAGGTCATCGTCATGACCTTCTCGGCGCCGATCATGGCTCCGATGCTCGCGAGGCCCACGGGGTAGGCGATGGAGCCGGTGGCGACGATCGTGCCCTGCCCGGGCATCAGCCGCGGCACGGAGGCGATCGTGCCGATGCCGCCGGGGTTGGTCAGCGAGACGTTGGCGCCCGCGAGGTCGTCGGCGGTCAGGGTGTTCGTCCGCGCCTTTTCCACCAGGGCGTTATACGCCGCCAGGAACTGGGAAAAGGAGAGCCGGCCGGCGTCGCGGATCACCGGCACCATCAGCGTACGGCTGCCATCCCGCTTCTCCACGTCGACCGCCAGGCCGAGGTTGACGCCGCCGTCCTCGACGCGGTGCGGCTTGCCGTCCAGAAGCGAGAAGTGGTGCGCCATCACCGGCATCTCATCAGTGGCCACGCGCGCG